>Ga0302319_10003562_pt1 | contig 32482 bp, 29 predicted proteins | sample Bog_T0_2_FD_203319 | JGI IMG/M metagenome (GOLD analysis project Ga0302319, IMG submission 203319) | Peat permafrost microbial communities from Stordalen Mire near Abisko, Sweden - Bog_T0_2 | ecosystem: Environmental > Terrestrial > Soil > Wetlands > Peat | place: Sweden: Abisko, Stordalen Mire... | reverse complement strand
AGGTTTGTGCATGACACTTTCGTCACCCGCGAAGAAATAAAAGGGCTGATGGACGGCCTGCTTTGCGTGAATGCTCCGCCGACAGGCAAAACCCGATTGACCGATTGGATGCGGGCCAACGCCGACAATTTGGGCCGGAACTACGCCAGCGAACTGGCCCGGCGACGAGACCGCAAGTCGCCTTATTTCCCGGCTTGATTTTTGGCCGGGCAGAAACGGAATCAAAAACAAACCGCCGCCGGTTGGTGAAAATACTGGCGGCCATGGAGTGCCGGAACATCAAGATTTGTCCGGGACAATCCTGGTCGGCGTCATCGTTTCCTGACCGTCCTTTTCCGTGACAGTGCCGGTGACGGTGACCTTTTCCGAGCCGTCGCCGCAAACCGGGTCGTGCGCGTCCTTGCTCACATCGTTTTGTGTCAGAAAATAGTTGATCGTTTTGCCGTCTTTTTGGACCTGGACGACGTTCTGGCATTCTTGGGTGAGATGCAGGGTGCATTTGCCGCACACCATCGTGCCGGTGATGGTGGTTTCCTTGTTGGTGCCGTCGTCCGCGAAGAGCCGCGGGGCGGCAACCGCCAGCAACAGGCCGGCGGCAAGGACTTGAATTAGTTTTGATATTTTCATGTATTTGCCTCCTTTATGCGTATAAGAAAGCACAACCGCCTCCTGGGTTCGAGCAAAAAATGGCATCAATGCGCTCCGGCGCGCGTCGCGAACAACTCGGCGATGACAAACTGGAATTCGGGTATCAGATTTTCTGTCAGCACCTCGCGACCGGCCAGGATGCCCTTGAGTGCCAGACCGAACTCCAGGCTGTGGTAAATCTCCACGTTGTCGTAGCGCGGGTCCACCATCCACAGGCGCGGCACGCGGATTTTCTCGTAAAACTCCTTTTTCACAACCGTGTCGGCGTGATGATCGTCGCGGCTGATGATTTCCGCCGCCAGCCAGAGTTTGCCGGTGGCCATGGTCACGAGCGCCAGGTCGGGGCAGATGGCCGTCGAGCGGGAGACCTGAATCCGGGTGCGTGGCGCCAGCAATTGGGTGCCGGCCAGATTCGCCACGCTGGCGGTCATCGCCGCGTGCAGACGGTCGCAAATTTCTTCGTGCCGCCCGCCCGGCGCGGAACGCGGCAGCGTTGCGCCATCCAGAATTTCCTCATACGGCTTGCTCATTTGCCAAAGCAAACCAGCCTTTGGCGCGGACTGCAAGCGGCGTTTTTCCGTCAAAACAAGCTTGCCAACCGGCACAAGGATGGCTAACATTTGCGTTCTTTTGAAACATTTATGGCAGTAAAAATTCGCATGAAGCGTGTCGGGGCCAAAAACTCCCCGTATTTTCGCATTGTGGTGGCTGACAGCCGAAGTCCGCGCGATGGCAAGTTCATCGAGGAAATCGGCTCGTATCAGCCGCTGAAAAAGGGCGATAATTTCGTTCTGAAGCTCGACCGCGCCCAATACTGGGTAGGCAAAGGCGCACAGCCGAGCGACACCGTCGCCAGCTTCATCAAGAAGGCCGGCAAGGCGGCAGCGGCAGCGCCGGCGGCGGCTTGATTTAATTTTCGCGATGCAGGAGTTTCTGGAACATGTCGTCAAAGGACTCGTGCAACACCCGGACGCCGTGAGCGTCACGCCGGTGGAGCGCGCGGGCATGACGGTTTATGAACTGCGCATGGACGCGTCGGATGTGGGCAAAATCATCGGCCGGCAGGGCATGACGATTAACGCCATCCGGTCCTTGCTGCTGGCTGGCAGTGCGAAGAAGGGTCTGCGTTGCTCGGTGGAGATTGTTGAGGACAAGCCGGCGAGTTGAAATTTGTAGCGGCGGTCTGCGACCGTCGCGAGCACGAATGAGGTCGGCGCTCGGAGAGCGCCGCTACAAAATGAAAATTGACGTGCTGACTTTGTTTCCGGCGATGTTCGCCGGGCCGCTGGACGAAAGCATCGTCATGCGGGCGCGCAAGTCCGGTTTGCTGGAATTGAAAATCCACCAATTGCGCGACTGGACGCACGACCGGCACCGGACCGTGGACGACAAGCCGTTTGGCGGCGGGCCGGGAATGTTGCTGAAGCCGGAACCGATCTTTGAAGCGGTTGAAAGTTTGAAGCGCGAAAAAACACGCGTGATTTTATTGTCGCCCGCCGGGCGCAAGTTTAATCAGGCAATCGCGCGCGAGTTGGCGCAGCAGGAAGATCTGATGCTCGTCACCGGCCAATACGAAGGCTTCGACGAGCGGGTGCGGGAAGCGCTGGCGGACGACGAGTTGTCCATTGGCGATTATGTGCTGACGAACGGCGCGCTGCCCGCGATGGTGGTGATTGACGCGGTGACGCGGCTGCTGCCCGGAGTTTTGGGCGATGACGAGAGTTCACGCGACGAGTCGTTCAGTCACGGGCTGCTGGAGTATCCGCAGTGGACGCGGCCGGCGGAATTTCGCGGGATGAAGGTGCCGGACATTTTGGTTTCCGGCAACCACGCCGAAATTGAAAAATGGCGGCGCGAACAGGCGAAGTTGCGGACGGAAAAACAAAGACCGGATTTGTTAAAGCCGGATTGATGGATGGGTGGATTGATGGATTGACGAATTGCAGCGGCCAATGATCCACCAATCCAATTATCCAGAAATCCAATTGAAAAATTTATGAACCAGGCATTACAAGATAAAATTGAGATGGAACAGTATCGCAAAGACGACGCGAAATTCGCCGTCGGCGACTCGGTGAAGGTGCATACCAAGGTCGTGGAAGGCGACAAGGAACGCATCCAGATTTTCGCGGGCGTCGTCATCGGCAAGCGTGGGCGCGGCCTGAACGAGACGTTCGCCGTCCGCCGCATCAGTTACGGCGAGGGCGTGGAGCGCATTTTTCCGCTGCATTCGCCACGCGTGGACAAGATTGAAGTCGAGCGCCAGGGCCAGGTGCGCCGCGCCAAGCTCACCTACCTGCGCAAACGCCTCGGCAAGGGTGCGACGCTGGTGAACGAAAAGCAGGAAAAAGCCACGGTCGCGCCGGCGAAGTAATTCTCCAACCGCTTTCACGAAGGTGAGGCGAAAGCCCCGCCTTTTTTTATTGCCGGTTTGAATCCAGATGGTTTGCGACGTCGTTGGCGCCGGCGACGATTTCCTTGCGGGTCTTGAAATCGCGGATGCGGACGTAATCGCTGTTTTCCAGACGCACGGTGTAGGCCACCTTCAATTCCTGCGCGCGTTTGAACTGCTTGTCTGGCTTGGCGGGCGTGAGCGCATATTCCACGGCAAATCCGCCGGCGCGCAGATCGTGGATAAGTTTCAACGATTGCGCGCGCAGACTTTCATCTTCGATCAAAACGAAAATGTCCGTGGTGGTGTCGAATTTCGGCAGCAGGCCGCGCGCCTTGAGCAGTTCCAGCAGCACCACGTCGCCCATGCCGAAGCCGAGCGCGGGCAGATCCACCTTGCCGCCGCTCAAAAGTTTCACGAGGTTGTCGTAGCGTCCGCCGCCGGCGATGGCACGAAACTCGTCCTGGACGTCAAAGGCTTCAAACACGACGCCGGTGTAATAGGCGAGTCCGCGAATGACTTGGTAATCCACCTTCACGAAATCGCGCAGGCCGCGCGCGGCGAGATTTTGCAGGATGCTTTCCAATTCGGCGGTCGGCTTGCCGGATTCGATGAATTGATTCACTTCCGCGAGTGAAAATCCGAGCGCAACCAGTTTCTTTTCCGATTCCTCGGGCGGCGTGCGCTCCAGTTTGTCAATGATTTGATAAAATCCGTAAGCGTTCTGACTACTGGCTTCTGGCTTCTGGCTTCCAGCTTCGTAAAACTCCTGCCACGCATTTCTGCTGCTCAAGCGGATGACGAAATCCTTTTCCGTCAGGCCGAAGGCGCGGAGCGCGTCAATGAGCAGCGCGATCAGTTCCGCGTCCGCCGCCGGGCTGGTTTCGCCAATCAAATCGGCATTGAACTGGAAATGTTCGCGCAGGCGGCCCTTCTGCTGGCGTTCGTAGCGGAAGAGCTGCGGGATGGCAAACCACTTTATGGGCTTTTTGTAATTGCGTTCGTGCGCGGCGATCATGCGGGCGAGCGTCGGTGTCATTTCCGGCCGCAACGCGACGGCGCGGTCGCCCTTGTCCGTGAAGTTGTAAAGCTGGCCGGCGATTTCCTCGCCGCTTTTGGTGGTGAACAGTTCGAGCGATTCGAGCGGCGGGCCGTCGTATTCGCGGAAATTGTAGCGCCGGGCCACGGTGCGCCATTTTTCAAAAATGAACTGGCGTGCGTCGGCGCTCCACACGTCGGTGTGCGGAATCGGTTCGGGATAAAAATCGCGGAATCCGGGCAATCGTTCCATGCCCGGAGGATAAAAGCAGCGAGCCGCTCGCGCGAGACTTTTTGGCTATGACTTGGGTGTGAGCTTGAGAACGGCGATGCGCATTTCCTTGCCGGCCTTGAATTTCACGGTGGCGCGGGCGGGAATGGCCACGTCTGCGTCCGGTTTGTTCGGGTTTCGGCCGACGCGCGCCTTGCGAACTTTGATTTCGAAGACGCCGAAGTTGCGCAGTTCCACCTTGTCGCCCTTGGCAAGCGCCTCGGCGATGTAATCCAGAGTTTTCTGCACCACGTCGAAGACCTGCTGCTGAACCAAGCCGGTTTCGTTGCTGATGCGGGTGACCAGGTCGCGTTTGGTAAGTGTCATAGTTTTATCGGGCGGGTTGATTTAATCATTGAACGACGCGGATTGTCCAGAAATCACTGGCGGGATTTTCATTGGCGTTGGCCGCGCAACTGCCGGGCTGGCCCTGGTCAATAACCGGCGGCCATTGCACGCGCCGGCCAGTGCCAACGGCGCGGCGCAAAGCCGGTCGCGGTGACCCGGCAAATCGAGAAGCCACCCGTGGCGGGAGACTTTGAAAGTCATGGCTGCTTCTTATCAAAAATCGTGGAAGATGTCCAGTGAAATCAGCTTCGAGAATGTCCCAATCTCAATTCGTAATCGTAATCCCAATCAATGAAAACGGGGATTATCGAATCTCGCATAAATGAGTAACGCCGTTTCATTAACACCGGGCTTCAGCCCGGTGATGTTCGGCGAGACCTGTCAAAACCGTTTCAACGGTTTTCCCCGCGCCGGCAAGCCGTTGAAACGGCTCGCGGGTCGGTGGGCTGCCCACACCCGGCTGAAGCCGGGTGTTAATGAGAAGCACTGTCTGGTTGCTCATTTTTGCAGGTATTGGCTGGCCGCACGCATCCACCGCCTGAAAATACGGCGACAAAAAAAACAGGGCGCCCTTGCGGACGCCCTGTTGGTTGACCGTCAAATCAAATTAATATGCCGGAAAACTAAAAACCGGATTCGCTATGGCCCCGTTGGTGGAATTGACCAAGGCGGCCTGGAATGTGCCAATGCTGCATTGCGCGGCGCTGCCGTCACAAAGGGAGATGTTGCCGGCCTTCTGGTGAACATTGTTGGCGTCCCAAGACCAAGTTGAGTTGTTGTAAGTTTGAATTGACCCACTAGGAAAATCGTTGGGAGCAACCGCTCCCAAACTGGGCGCAGCTCCGACATTATGGTCGCCGAGCAAAATCACCTGCGGGTAAGGCTCGCCGGAACCGTTCACACAAACAAAATAGCTAATATAGTTATTATTTGCAGAAGGGATCGGCCATATATTGGTGACAGAGTGGTTGTTCACGGTGTCAGACGGGCAATACAAAATTTTGGGCGTGCTTAACTCATTGGTCATTGTATTGAACAAATAAGCCAAATTGCCGGCGCCTTGCAAATTTTGGGTGCTGATTGACCCCACGGCCATGGGATACTTGTCGCTGTTGTCACCGGCAAACATCTTGAAGGCCAGGGTGTCCTGCTTGAGGTTGTTGATGCAGTTGATGCGTTGCGCCTTGCGCTTGGCGGCGGCGAGCGCCGGCAGCAACATGGCCGCCAGAATGGCGATGATGGCGATCACGACGAGCAGTTCGATCAGCGTGAAGGCCTTTTTCTGTTTGATAATGCTTTTCATAGGTTCAATAATTTGTTGTTGTTGTTTGTTTCGGGTGACAATGGACGCATTCTACTCCGAGCGCGCCCAACGTCAACACAAATACTGAAAATTATTCAGCAATGCCTGTGCCAAGCGTTGGCCGGCCAATTATCGTGAAAATTCGGTGAAAATGGATAAAAACGCGTATATATTCAGCCCACCAAGGCTGGTTGCGTGAAAATTTCACGCAGGGCGTGTGAACCTCACGCAATAAAGTGTCCTTGCCCCCGTGAAAAACTGATTTTCACCGACCACGTTTCGCAACCACTGCTTGACCGCGACGGAAGAAATTTATGAGCCGCGCCAGTTCGGATGTGATTTGGAGAAGTGAAGGCGGGAACCATTTGGCAAAGCGGTCACGACGGTTTAAGAAAATCCGTGGCCACCAAGACCGCTTGGGTGAACGAATTGCGCGTTAGCGTCTTGGACTGCGGCAGCCCTCTGCCGCTTTTCCACCGCAAGGCGGGCGACGCAAAGCGGCAGAGGGCTGCCGCAGTCCAAAACCTCGCGGAATCATCCAGCCGGCTTTCAGTGCGCGGCCACAATGTTTGTTAAACTGCTTTAGGGCGTCTCGGGTTCATCTTCTTCCCCGGACGGGAAATGATCTTTTGGCGGAAATGGATGGCCGTCAAGGATGGCTTGGTTGTAATTGTCAATCATGCGAGACTGGTAATTGCGAAATTTGATGATGGCTTCGGCTTGCGGCCAAAGGCCCTTTTCGTCGAGGGGAAATTTTTCGCCGGGGTCTTTGGCCAGATTGAATGCGCCAAAATAGTTCTCGTGGAAACCGAAGATGACCTTGTTCATTTGCGGGCTGATGGCGGAAATGTAATCGCTGTGGACATCCATGGTGAAAATATATTTTCGCCGCGGCGGGCCGCGCAGGACGGATTCCCCCTGAAATCTGGATTCGTCACACGGAAAGCCCAGAATATCGAGCAGCGTCGGCGCGACGTCCACGTGCGAAGTGGGGAATTTTATGACTTGCGGCGAAATTAGTTTTGGCTGCCAGAACAGCATGGGGACGCGAAACATTTCGCTGTTGAAGCCAAAGGTGTGTCCCCAGACCTCGGGATGCTGCCCAAAAGCCTCACCGTGGTCGCCGACAAAAACCAACAATGTGCGGTCGGCCAGACCGGTCTTTGCGAGATGTTCGCAGACGCGTTGAAGCTGCGCGTCGAGGGTGCGCAAATTATTATAGTAAGCCTGCCTCCTGGTGACGCCGGGCAAAATTCGGAATTCCGGCCCATAGTCGGAATAAGGAAAATGCGGAATGAACGACCAGTAGATGCCCAGGAACGGCTCGCGGGCGCTGTCCAGCCGCGTGATCAAAAAATCAAAGCTGTCAATTTCATTGAGCGCCTCGTCATTGGGCGCGGGCCGCCGGTCGGGCGGCATGGTTTCCAGGTTGTAAAAATCGCGCAGTCCATTGTTGAGCAGCAGGAATCGCGGAAACGAAAACCCCGGGTCAGTCGGATGGATCAAAAAATAGTCGTATTCCGCCGGAAGATAATGATTCAGCGTCGGAATGACGTTGTTTTTTGCCTCGGAAAAATTTTTGCTGCTGGTGGTCGGATACAGGCCGGTGAGCAGGGAAAACGCCGCCTGCGCGCTGTTGTCCGCGGACGCATGATGGTTGCCGAGATATAATCCCTCACTGGTCATTTTCTGCAAAAACGGCATCGGGGTTGGGTTGCCCAAAGAGGTGTCGAAAACATAATCGGAGCCGCAGCTTTCCAAAACGAAGAACAATATATTCCATGGCCTGCCGTCGGCGGTTGAAGCCGGCTCGTGCCGCGGAGCGGGCTGGTGAGGCCGTGGATTGACAAACGCCTCATCCACCAATTGGATCGAATTTGTCTGCCCGGCTCCTGGAAAATCCTTGAGGCTTGCGTAATAATCATTTTCTCTGAATAGATTATGCACCCAGTCATCAAAGGCGTCGGTCGAAAAGTAGACGACCGGATTTGCGGCGATTACAGGAGGCAACGTCTGCGGGCCGGCCATTTGCGCGCACAAAACGAAGCACAACAAAAAGAGAAAAACATATTTATCAATCCGCCGCCATGCCCGGGCAAACAAACACGTCAGAACAAAAACCAGTGTCGGCGCCAAAATAAAAGCAACATCCGGCCACGTCAGCATCCGGGAAAAATCGCCCGGCCCCACCATCGTCCGGGTTGTTTTCACAAAATCCAGCGTCAGGCCGGTGTCCAGTTGCAGCAGCAGTTGATAATGCGCGCGTTCAACGAACGCCAGCAACAAAAGCAGCACCACCACAAACATCGCTTCGCCGGCCTTAAAAAAAATATTGGCCGCCAGCCGCGGCATTCGCCGGCATGCCCAGATTTTCAGACCCAGGTAGCCAAGCCCCAGCAAACAGACAAAAGTGAAATCACCGAAAGTCGCCTTCAAAAATTTGCCGATCGGCACCGCCGCCGGCTGAAGCCGGGCAATTTCCGAAGCTTGAGAATAGATGGCTGTGCCCAGTTCAACCCGGTAAATCACGACCATCGCCATCGAAGCCGCGACGAATGCGCGCCAGATGGTTTCGCGCTTTGCCGCCGCGCCAAAAGCATTGACGGCGCTGGCCAATGAATTTCTAAACGGATGGTTCGACCTTTGTGGAGACACACTTTTATTATAGCAAACCACGCCATTTGCCGCGGGTCAATCCGATAAAATCCGGCGTCATCCGCTCGGCCATGAAAATCTGATTTACACCGGCACCCGCTTCGCAAACACTGATTGGCCCTATGCCCGATCCAAAAGAGAATTTGCAGATGGAAAAAATCGTGTCGCTGTGCAAGCGGCGCGGGTTCATTTTTCAGTCGTCGGAGATTTACGGCGGCATCAACGGCTTTTGGGATTACGGCCCGCTGGGTGCGGAACTCAAGCGCAACGTCAAGGAACTTTGGTGGCACGCCATGACCCGCCAGCGCGACGACGTCGCCGGCCTCGAAGCGACCATCATCATGTCGCCGCAAATCTGGAAAGCCAGCGGCCATGTGGACACGTTCGCGGATTTAATGCGTGAATGTCCGCTGACAAAAAAACGTGTTCGCGCCGATCAAGTCGAACCGCAAAGTGGAATGGTTTATATTTTCGCGGGCGCACTCAAACGCCCAAAAGAAGATTCTTACGAGGGCTACTACAAATTTATTCCTGATGCGCTTGAACGTTGGGCAAAACGCGCTGGTCGCAATTTGAATTTGATGACGCGTGAAGAATTTGCTGACGAACTATTTGAAGTGATGTTGAGAAACAAAGGGCTTCAATCCGAAAGTCAAATTCGTGAACACGCAGAAATTTGGGCTAGAGGGTTATGGGACAAACTCGAAATAAAATCGTTTCGAGTTTTAGTTCCATTTGGTAAGCCGCGTGAAACTGCGATAAAACTTGCCAAACAATTTTACGCAAGCAAGGAGTGGCCATTTCCTTTGCCGATTGAAATGCGTGACCCGGAAAAAATCAAAGATACGACTGATTTTCATCCTGAAACTGGCGTGGAATTGGTGGATTCATTAGGAAAGAGAGAGCCGGAAAAAGTTGAGAACACAATTGATTTTCATCCTGAAAGTAACGTGGAACTTTCTGAAGCGCGTCCGTTCAATTTGATGTTCAAAACATTTGTCGGACCAATTGAGAGCGAAGACAACGTCGCTTATCTTCGCCCCGAAACCGCGCAGGCGATTTTCGCGCAGTTCAAAAATGTTTTGGAAACGTCGAGGCAGAAAGTGCCGTTCGGCATCGCGCAGGTCGGCAAGGCGTTTCGCAACGAGGTCACGCCGCGCAACTTCACCTTCCGCTCGCGCGAGTTTGAGCAGATGGAGCTGGAATTTTTCATCAAGCCGGATGAAGTCATCGAGGCGATATCCGGCAGCGTAGCGAGCGCGGCGGATGTCAGTAGCCGCGTTTGTGAAAACGCGGACAATCCACGCTCTGACGAGGCGCGGCTACCCCAACCCAACTGGGGCTGGGAAGCGTGGCACAAGTATTGGGTCGAGGAACGCGTGCGTTTTTACGAAGGCATCGGGCTGTCGCGCGAGACGCTGGGATTTCATCATCAGACGCCGGCGGAACTGGCGCATTACGCCCGCGCCTGCACGGATATTTTGTTCAAGTTCCCGTTCAGCAAAAAGGACGCGGACGGCAATGTGGCCGGCGACGAACTCGAAGGCATCGCCGCGCGCAGCGATTTTGACTTGAGCCAGCACGCGCGTTTTTCCGGCAAGCCGATGGGCGTGTTCGACGACGAATTGCGCCAAGCGTGGGCGAAATTGCCAAAGGAAAAACAGGATGATTTGTGGAAGCGCTATCACGACAACCGGAAAAATTACCTTTTGAAATCGGGCGTCGAAGCCGAACCGGCGCAGAAGCAGGCGACGGACGACGCGAACGGTCTGGCGAAGGGCCAATACATCCCGCACGTCATCGAGCCGAGCGCGGGCGTGGACCGGCTGATTCTCGCGCTCATCGCCAACGCCTACACCGAAGTCACCAAGACCGACGACAAGGGCAAGAGCGAAACGACCGTGGTGATGAAATTTCATCCGCGCGTCGCGCCGGTCAAAGCCGGGGTGATGCCGCTGCTGAAAAACAAGCCGGAGCTGGTGAAAAAGGCGCTGGCCGTCCGCGATTTGCTGCGCCCGTGGATGAATGTGTTTTACGACGAAGCCGGTTCGATTGGCCGCCGTTACGCGCGCCAGGACGAGGCCGGCACGCCGTTCTGCGTGACGATTGACTTTGACACGCTGGGCGAAAAACCGGAGCTGCTGGACACGGTGACGATCCGTTACCGCGACGATGGCCGGCAGGAACGCTTGAGAATTTCCGAACTTTTGGATTTTTTGTTGTCTAAGATTCGCTGATGTCTGACAAACAAGAAATTTTGGTGGTGGGCGAAAAGCCGAAACGCGCGCCGACGCTGTATTTCATCGTCGCGATCAAGCTGGCGAAGGGTGCGCTGTTGCTGGCGATTGCCATCTGGTTTTTTGTGCTGGCGAGACAGGATTTGCCCGATTTGTTCGACCGGTTTCTGCGCTGGATGGATGTTGACCCGGAAAAAAGATTTTTTGCGAACATCGGCGACTGGCTGGACACCCTGACGCCCGGCAAGGTGCAGGCTGTCGCAACCGTGGCACTGATTTACGGGCTGTTCCTGCTCATCGGCGGCACCGGCCTGGCGTTCCGCGCCAAGTGGGCCATCTGGCTGGCCATCGGCGAATCCGCGTTTTTCATCCCGATTGAAATTTACGAACTGGTTCGCCGCCGCCTGCCCACGTCGTTGGAACAGCCGCGGCCGGAATTTTTTCACCATCCGAAAATCAACATGCTCATCGTGCTGGCTTTGAACATTTTGATCGTCTGGTATCTGCTCCAAAACCGGAGGCGGCTGTTCCGCCATCACCACTGATTTTTCCCGCGTGACCGCACGCCCGGCTTGTGGCATCGTCACGGCCACAACCTATGAACGACGCACTCCCGTTTGAAATTTCAGAATTCGAGCAGCTCCTGCGCAAGCCGAACGGCGACCCGACGGGCCTGGCCGGTTTTTTCAACAGCGGCGAGGTCTGGGTCGCGCGCGTGCCCGCCCGGCTGGACGTGATGGGCGGCATTGCCGATTATTCCGGCGCCAACGTCTGCGAAGCGGTGCTGGGCCGCGGCATGTTGATGGCGTTGCAGGCGCGCACCGACCGCACGCTGCGCATCCGCTCGATGCAGGTCGGCCACCGCAGCCTGCCCGTCGAGACGCGCATCCCGCTGGATTACCTGGCTTCGGGCGATGCCGTTGGCGCCTATGCGCAAATGCGCGAGCTTTGTCTCGCCAATCCGCTGGCCGGCTGGGCGGCTTACATCGGCGGCAGTATTTTTACCTTGCTGAAAGAGGAATCGGTCGCGTTGCCTTACGGTTTTAGTTTCATGTTGTTGAGCGCGGTGCCGATGAACGTGGGCATCGGCAGCTCCGCCTCCGTGGAAATCGGCACGCTTTCCTGCCTTAACGCCTATCTTGGCCTCAAACTCGACGGCATGCGAATCGCGCGGCTCGGGCAGATGGCGGAAAATCACGTCGTCGGCGCGCCGTGCGGCATCATGGACCAGATTGCCGTGGCCAGCGGCCGCAAAGGCAGACTCACACACATCCTCTGCCGGCCCGGCTCGATTGTCGGCGAGGTGGAAATCCCGCCCGGCACCGGCTTGATCGGCATCAATTCGATGGTGCGCCATTCCGTGGCCGGCAACGCCTACGGCAACGTCCGCATCGGCGCGTTCATGGGCAAAAAAATCATCAACGAGCTTCGCGCCAAAACCGGCCGCGCGCCGCTGAATTATCTCACGGAAATCTCCTCCGCTGAATTTCAAGGCGAATACGAAAAGGAAATTCCCGAAACCATTCTCGGCTCCGATTTTCTCTCCCAATTCAAAACCCACGATGACCCGGTGACGACGATTCAACCGGACGCGACGTATCGCGTCGTCGGCCCGACGCGCCATCCGATTGGCGAAAACGAGCGCGTGCTGAAATTCATCGAGGCGCTCAAAGCCGCCAAAGCTGGCGCCGAGCCGGCGCTCGTGACGGCCGGCGAAATGATGTATGGCGCGCACGAAAGTTACCGCGACAACTGCCGGCTTTCGGTGCCAGAGGTGAATTTTCTGGTGGAATCCGTCCACAAACGCGGTTCGGAAAGCGGGCTTTACGGCGCAAAAATCACCGGCGGCGGCACCGGCGGCACGGTGGCCGTGTTCGGAAAAAACGAGGCGCTCAGGGAGCACATCCCGCAAATCGCCGTTGAATTTTCCCGGCGCGTCGGTGTGATGCCGGACATTTTTGAAGGCATGTCGCCCGGCGCAATTGAGTTCGGCGCCAAACGCTACGCCTTCGGAGCGAACGGCTGGAAACGGTTTAATGTGTAGGCAGTTCAATGTTCCGTGTCACTTTAATTTGTCATGGTTTGCCTGCCAAGAGCGGCGAAGAAGCCGCGCGCAACATTACGAACGAATTTACAAATCATCGCAAGTGGCACGATAGCGTCCGTTGTGAGTGGGACGGCACCCGACTTGTTTTGAAGTCAGAAAATGATTTTGACACCAATGGCAACGCCACACTTGATGAGTTCAGCGATTGCATTCTTGCGTATGTCGCCGATCCCGGAAAGTTTAGCATAAGTGTCGAGTCGGTTGATAAATTCATATAAATACGCCGAGCACATTACTCGAACCAACACCGATTCCGCGCGCTTTGTTATGAATTCAAAATCAATTGTTTGCAAAGCCGTCGTTCCCATCGCCGGACTCGGCACGCGCCATTTCCCGGCGTCGCACGCGGTGAAGAAGGAACTTTTTCCGGTGGTCGGGCCGGACGGCATCGCCCGCGCGCTGTTTCATTATCACCTGCTCGAACTTGAAGCCGCCGGCATTTCGGAAATCTGCATCATCGTTCAGCCCGGCGAGGAACAGGTGGTGCGCGATTATCTGCGCGGCCCCGGTGACGCTTATCTCAAGCGGCTGGAAAAATATCCGGCACTGCTCCGCGAAGCGGAACAAATGCGTGGTTTTGAGAAGTGCGTCAGCTTTGCCGTTCAACGCGAGCAGGAAGGCTATGGCCACGCTGTTTTCCAGACGAAGAATTTCGCAGCCGGTGAAATGGTCCTGCTCGGCCTCGGCGACCATTTGTTCCGCGGCCAGCCGGTTTCGCCGTATCGCGAACTCGCCGAGACGGTGAAAATTTCCGGCGGCAAAAGCGTTTCCGCCGTGAACAGAATTTCAGCAAGCGCATTGAAAGGCTACGGAACCATCGCCGGCACGCGCTGCGCGGAAAATCTGCGCCTGATTGATGTTTCGCTCATCATTGAGAAACCTGCCGTGGCCGTCGCGCAAGAGCAGTTGCGCGTGGACGGCCTTCCCGCCGAAACCTGGCTCGGTTGGTTCGGCCTGCACTTGCTGGCGCCTTCGATTTACGAGGTGTTGGAGGAAATGATCCGGGACGACGTGCGCGACCACGGCGAGTTTCAACTGACCCGAGCGCAGGAAATCCAGCGTCGGCGTGAAGGCTATCTCGCGCTGGAAATGACTGCGGCGGAACGGTTTGATTTCGGCGTGCCGGACGATTTCGTTCGGAGTCTCCAGGCGTTCCGGGGCGCGTCCTGATTATGCCGCGAATTATTTGCTTGCAACGGGAGCGGTTAGCGCTTAATTAAATGGTATTGTTTGAATTAGTCCGACGACATACTTGATGCCAAAACTTACAGTTATGCCACAACCGACGGGGGTGTCTTGAGCCGCCCCTTCCCTTCACGCCATTCTTCGTCCGATTCGTTCCTCCGGGTCAACGGCAAAATCCGCGCCCGCGAAGTCCGCGTCGTCATGGGGGAAAAACAGCTCGGCGTCATTTCCCTCAACGAGGCGCTGTCCCTGGCGCGGCAGCAGGGAGTTGACCTGGTTGAAATCGCGCCCAACGCCACGCCGCCCGTCTGCCGTCTCGTTGAAATCGGCAAGTTCCGCTACGAAAAGGCCAAGAAGGAGAAGGATTCCAAAAAGCACCAGCACGCCTCCATCGTCAAGGAAGTCCAGTTGAGTCCCCGCATTGATCCGCACGATCTCGGCATCAAGATCCAGCATGCGACTGGTTTTTTGTGCGAGGACATGAAGGTGAAGGTCGCGCTCAAATTCCGCGGCCGGGAAATGGCGCACCAGGAATTCGGTTTTGAGGTCATCAAAAAATTTATCGAAGCCATCGCGCCCTTTGGCCATCCCGATTTTCAACCGAAGCTCATCGGGCGCGGCATCAACGTGATGATCAGCCCGCTGCCGCGAAACAAGCGCGGGAAAAATCCATATGCGGTTGAAGGTAATAATCGCAAAGATGAAGATGGAAACGATTCGTCTGCTTCGGCTCCAAAGCCAGCGCCAAAACCACCGACAAAGCCCACGGATGGCATTAACAACAAGCCCTTCAACGGGATTGACCTCAATCTGTAGCTCGACCTGATTGCGTGTTCCAAGCTTGAGCCAAGTTGGGAAGCAGGCAGTTTTCACAGACCGCATTCGAGTGTTCGCAAAAATCCCGGACGATTTGCATCAAGCCCTGCTGCTCCGCCGCGCCGCGCAACGCACGGCGACTGGAAGTTCCGAGCAGTCGCTGTCGCGCCAATTTCAAAATGGAATTGTCCTCCGCCGCCGGCCAGGCAAAATAACGCCGCTCAATTTCAAGCCGTAGCGTTGAACTTTTGCCTTCCACCGCGCGAACCCAAAGCCACGGCAGAATCACATTCACCGCCAAATCCGTCGCGCGCGTCCCGCCGAGCAACGGCTGCGGCTTTGCCAGCCGCGCCGATTTGAACGTCCAGTGCCAGGACCAGAATTCATCGCGTTCAACCTGCAAAATTTCATGGAGCGACTCAACCAACCTGGCAGGGCTGACCTGCCGGTCCACCCGGCGGCGCGGCAGCGCCGCCCTACCGTCTGGAATTTCCGCCGCGCACCACTTTTCAATTTTTGAAATGAAATGTTTATCCGCCAGCCAATGCGCCGCGAGCGCGAGCCGCCGCTGCGGATGATTTGCCGGTCGCAATCCGTGAAACTTCCAGACCGCGCGCGGCAGGGTGCAGTCCGCAAATTCATCTCGCTCACGCCACCAGCAATCCCAGACGCGGCGCAAATAGGTGTCCGAACTTTTTTGCGACCGGGTCAATTCCGCCGGCAACAGGCCGCTGACGCCAAGCAGCCGTGCTTGAAATGCAAAAGACGATTTTGCGCCAGACGACCAGTGCGGGCGCGATTCCGCCAGATTTTGCATCGGCCAGGCGTTGTGTTTGTAACCGAGCGCGCGGAACAGCCCTTCCCACAAAGCCTGCTCCCAGCCGGCGTGCCGCGCTCGCGCGGAAAATTGCGCGGCTTTGGACTCCAGACGGACGCGCGCGGCCTGGCGCAAAAGTTCGGCGAGTTGGGATTCGTCGAGTTCGCGCAGCGGCGCGGAACATTGGCCGCGAAGATTTTCGGGCAATGAGGACGCGGATTCATTTTCCAGCCACACGCTCAATTCGCCGAGCGGCGCATCGAGCGAATTATTGATTGGCAAAGTCAGCGGTCGTTCGTTTTGCGCCGCGCCGGTGGCTGGCGCTCCGGTTTCCCAAACGACGTGCAGGATGACATTTTTGAAATTCGGATTGCGGTCGTGCCCGTGCGCGCGCCAGTTGTGGCTGCGCAAATCAATTTCCACGTCGCCGGAGCGCGGCGCTTCGCCGCCGGTCTGGATGACGGCACCGCGAAAATCCGGTCCGCCCTCGGCGCTGGCGAAACCGGGATGCAGCACGCGAACGGCTTGACCGTCCGAAGTTTTCAACTGGTCGCGCCGCAGCCGTTGGTGCCGCCAGACGGCCTGAAGCAGCCGCTCGTTGGGAAAACCGTTTTCGTCGCGCAAAACGTCCGTGGCGCGGCTTTGGTTGCGCCAGACGGCGTAAAAATTTTCGGCGGACGGGTTCAATCGGAACTGCTTTTGCTCCGACCGGGCGATAAAGTCAATTTATTTTGAGCGCAACTCCGGAGGTTCCCGCCGGTTTAATATGTGCCAGCCGAAGTTTTTGTTCGCCGCGGCGGGGCATTTTTGCCTAAAATGGCGCAAGTTTTTTACGGTTCATAATTTCGATGATCGAAGTTTCCAATTTGACGAAACGCTACGCGGGCCGCACGGCGGTGAGCGACATCTCGTTCGCGGTCGCGCGCGGCGAAATCGTCGGCTTGCTCGGCCCGAACGGCGCGGGCAAAAGCACGACGATGCGGGTGCTTTCGTGTTTCATGCCGGCGACGAGCGGCACGGCGCGCGTGGCGGGCTTCGACGTGTTTCATCAATCGGCGGAGGTGCGCCGCCGCATCGGTTACATGCCGGAAAACAATCCGCTGTATCCCGAAATGCGCGTGCGCGAGTATCTGAAATTCCGCGCGCGGCTGAAAGGTCTCGGCTGGAAAAAATCGCGCGAGCGCGTGACGACGGTGATGGAGCAATGCGGCCTGGCTGACGTGGGCCGGCGCGTCATCGGCCAGCTTTCGAAAGGCTACCGGCAGCGCGTCGGTCTGGCGGACGCGCTCGTGCATGAGCCGGAACTGATCATTCTGGACGAGCCAACCATCGGCCTGGACCCGCATCAAATCCGCTCGGTGCGGCAATTGATCAAAAGCCTCGCCGGGAACCACACGGTTTTGATTTCGACGCACATTTTGCCGGAGGCGGAAATGATGTGCAGCCGGATGCTCATCATGTTTGACGGCAAAATCCTCGCCTCGGACACGCCGGAAAATTTGCAGCGGCGCATGGCCGGCAACAGCCAGATCATCGCCGAAATTGCCGCGCCCGCCGAGGCGCTGCGCGAATGCTTTTCGCAGATTCCGGAAATCGAGCTGTTCGACGTGTCGGCCGGCGAGGGAGAATTCCAGCGGTGCGCACTGACGCCGCGCGACGGGCTGGACCTGCGCCCGATGATTTTCGCGCTGGCGCGCGACCGTGGCTGGGTGATTCGCGAACTGACGCGCCACCGGCACTCGCTCGAGGACATTTACGTGCAAATCACCCGGCCGGACGAGGAGGAGGAAAACGAGTGAAAATTTTCTGGACGCTCCTGCGGCGGGAATTGTCCGCGTTTTTCTTTTCATTGACGGGCTATGTCATCATCGCGGCGGTCACTTTTTTGATAGGTGAAAGTTTCGCGCAATTGATTGACGGGCTGGGGACGGATCCCTGGCCGATGCCGGTGACGCAAATGTTTTTCGGTTCGATCTATTTTTGGATGATCGTCCTGCTGGTGTCGCCGGTGATCACGATGCGGCTGTTCGCGCTGGAAAAGGCCAGCGGCACATTTGAAACGCTGATGACCACGCCGGTCGGCGATTTTCAGGTTGTGGCGGCCAAATTCGCGGCGGCGCTGGTTTTCTACGTCGTGATGTGGCTGCCTTTGTTGATTTGTCTTTTCATCGTGGGCCGCTTCACAAATCAGGCGAGCGCGCTGGATTCCGGCACGGTGGGCGGAATGTCTCTGGGCATTTTTCTGGCCGGAGGTTTTTTCCTGTCATTCGGCTGCCTGGCGTCGGCGTTGACGCGCAGCCAGATGGCGGCGGCGATGATTTCGCTGGCCTTTGGCATCAGCCAGTTTGCGCTGGCCTGGTGGGCCAAGAACAATCCCGTCTCCGAGCAGTGGCAGTCGCAACTTTTATCGTGTCTGAACATCTTTGACCAGATGAACGACTTTGCGCGCGGCGTGGTGGACACACGCGCGGTTATTTTTTACGCGAGCGTCACGATGCTGTTCCTGTTCCTGACGCTGCGCCTGGTGGAAAGCCGCCGCTGGAAATAAAAAATGCCGACCCAAAACCAACCCAGTTTTTCGCGCAGCCGCCGGTGGAAAATCGGCCTGGACGTGGCCGTGCGCACCGCTCTGGTGTGCGCGGTGGTGGTGATGGTGAATTATTTGGGCGCGCAGTTTTTTCACCGGTATTATTTGAGTTCGCAGACGCGGATCCACTTGTCCTCGCGCACGTTGAGCGTGCTGCATTCGCTGACGAACCGCGTCGCGGTGACGCTGTATTACGACCGGAAGGACGATTTTTATCCGACCGTCAAGGCGTTGCTGGACGCATACTGCGCGGCGAACCAGAAAATTACCGTCCATTCAGTGGATTACGTGCGCGACGCGGGCGAAGCGGAAAAGGTGAAGGAACAATACGGGTTGAGTTCGGCGGCGGCAAAAAACCTGGTCATTTTTGATGCCGGCGACAAACGGGTGAAAATTCTCCCCGGCGACGCGCTCGTGCAAAAACAACTGGAACAGGTAAAACCCGAAGATCCAAAACAAGTAGAAATGGAATTTCAAAGGCGCCCCATTGCATTCAACGGCGAGCTGGCGTTCACCGGGATGTTGATCGCGCTTGAAAACGCCCGGCCGCTGACGGCTTATTTTTTACAGGGCGATGGCGAACCGTTGCTGGCCGACACCGGCAACTTTGGCTATTTGAAATTCGCCATGGTCGTCGCCCAGAGCTACATCACGTTGACAAATCTGGAGTTGTCCGCCACCCGCGACGTGCCGGCGGATTGCAATCTCCTCATCTACGCCGCGCCGAACGCGCCCGCCGCGCCGCTGGCCGAAACGGAATTGCAAAAAATTGACCAATACCTCGCGCAAGGCGGACGGCTGCTCGCGCTTTTTAATTACACCTCGATCAAGTATCCGACCGGTCTGGAACCGATTTTGCAGCGCTGGGGTGTCAATGTCGCCGCTGATTACGTGCAAGACCCGCAAAACACGGTGACGGGAGAGGACATCAAAGTCCGTAAATTCAACAAGCATCCGGTGGTGGATCCGCTCGCCGACAACGACCTCTCGCTCCAGATGATTCTGCCCCGGCTGGTCGGCACGATGGACTGGAAAAATCCCCCGGCCAGCGCCCCGCAAGTGACGGAACTGGCCTTTTCCAGCGCGGATTCCATGCTCGCCGGCGATCCCGCCGCGCCGCGGCATAGCTATCCGCTCATCACCGCCGTCGAACAAAAAAGCGCCGCCGGCGTCGGCAATCCGCGCGGGGCCACGCGTATCATCGTCGCGGGCGATACGATTTTTCTCGGCAATTATTACATTGAAGGCGGCGGCAACCGCGACTTTCTTGGCTACGCCGTCAACTGGCTGCTGGACCGGCCCCAGTTGCTTGAAGGCATCGGCCCGCGGCCCGTCACGGAATTCCGGCTGCAGATGACGCGGCTCCAGCAACGTGAAGTCCGCTGGGTGCTGCTGGCCGCGCTGCCCGGCGCGGTGCTGCTTTTCGGCGGGCTGGTCTGGCTGGCGCGAAGAAAATGAAAAACAACCAACAACCAACAACCCGCACCGAACAACCAATGAGGTTCGGAGTGCCGCCGCATTGGGTGTTGGAAGTTGGTTGTTGGTTGTTGAATGTTTCCAACTCATGAATTCAAAAACCACCGGAGTCTGGTTCGTGATTGCCGCGGCGCTGTTCGCGTTCATCTTCGTTTTTGAACACTACTTCCGCCCGGTCGTCGTCGGGCCGTCGCCCCTTTTGCCCCACTTGCGTCCCGCCGCCGTCGCGAGCGTCCAGGTGTTTCCGTCCGGCGCGCTGGAAATCAGCGCCGCCCGCACGAACGGCGGCTGGTTTCTGAATCGCCCCGTTTTTTATCCCGCGCAGGCCGCCGCCATCGAGGCGCTGCTCGACGCCCTCCAACAAATCGCGCCGGCCAGAATCAGCGCGGCGGAACTGCGTGAACACAAAAATCCCGAATCGGAATTCGGTTTTGACAAACCGCAGGCCCGGCTCGTGATTGCCGCGGGCGACCAGAGCTGGCAACTGGAGGTGGGCAACCGAACCGCGCCTGGCGACCAGGTTTATCTGCGCGTCGTCGGCGTGGACGGCGCGTCCGTGGCCGATGCCGGCTGGCTCAAGCTGATTCCCCAAGCCGATGACGAATGGCGCGACAACGCGCTGGTGAGCGCCCGACAAAACAACTTCGACTGGATTGTGCTGACCAACGACGCCAGGGTCATCGAGCTGCGGCGCGACCCGACGAACCACCTCTGGCGCATGATCCGGCCATTGCAGGCGCGCGCCGACACGGACCGCATCAGCGACGCGCTGCAACGGCTTGCCGCCGCGCACGTCACACGATTTATCACCGACGATCCCAAGGCGGACCTCGCCGCGTTCGGCCTGCAGCCAGCCGATTTGGATTTGTGGCTGGGTCGCGGCACCAATCTCGTGGCGGCAGTCCACGCGGGCAACAGTCCGACCAACGACGCGACACAGGTTTATGCGAAACGCGACGATTGGAGCACCGTCGTCACGACCGCCGGCGAGCCGCTGGCGCCGTGGCGCGGCGCGGTGAATTATTTCCGCGATTCGCGGCTGTTCGAACTGACCGCGCCGGTCGCGGAAATCGAAGTGCGCGGCGAGAACAATTTCATTTTGCGCGAGCAAGGCTCCAATGACTGGAGAATCATTGGCGAAAAATATGCCGCGGACGCCGACAACGTCCAACTGTTCATCAAAACGCTCGCCGGCCTGCGCATCGCGGAATTTGTGAAGGATGTCGTGACCAAGTCCGATTTGACGGACTACGGCCTCGCCGAGCCGCAGCGTGAAATTATTTTACGTTCGAAGGCGGGCGACACGAACGCCGTCGTCGCGCAATTGTCTTTTGGCGCGACGCAAACCAACGGGGTTTTTGTCCGGTGCGCCGGCGAGGATTCCATTTACGCGGTGTCGGCGCGGGATTTCAACCGGCTGTCGGAGGCGGCTTGGGAATTCCGCGACCGGCGCATCTGGGATTTCAAGGCGGACGACGTGGCGCAAATTGTGATTCATCAGGGCGGCAAGACCCGCCAGATAGTCCACAACGGGCCGGACAAATGGTCGCTGGCCGCCGGCGAGGGTTTCATCGAAGGCAAAAACATCAGTCAATCCGTCCAGATGTTCCGTCAGTTGGCCGCCGTCGTCTGGCTCCCGCGCAACTACAACGGGCCGGAATACGGTTTCGGCACCAACAATTTGCAAATCACCTTTGAACTCAAGAGCGGGGCAAAGGACACGGTGGACTTCGGCGGCGAATTCCCGCAACGGCAGACCGCGCTGGCCGTCGTCACGCTGGACGGCGAACCGTGGCCGTTCCTTTTCCCGCCTGCGCTTTACCAGCTCGTCTTGAGTTATCTCTCCATCCCGGCCAACGGGCCGTGACAAAAATCGCCGCTGTTTTTTACAGTCTCGGAATCTTGCGAAGTCTCCAAAAATCATGTTTAATCTTCTCCGTGCCGGCGCCGCCCGCGCCCGGCCAAAATGCAGGCAGCCCGGATGCTGATTTGATTTGCCAGAGGATTTTTGATGGACACGACCAACCAGGCCGCAACGGTGATGGGCCGTCTTTACGGCTATTTCTCCGGCAACGAAGCGTCCACCGGAACGTCCGGGACACGGCTGATGCTCATCGTGATTCTGGCCGTTCTCGTGCATCTGGCGGTCAAGGCCATCCGGAGCATCAGCGAATGGCTCATCAATAAAAGCCACGCGCAGAAAAGCCCGCTTGGCTTCGTCGCGCAGCAGCCCAAGTTCGTCACCCTCATCCAGCTCATTGCCAACGCCGTGACGTTCGTCATGTATTTTCTGGCGATGGGACTGGTGCTGCAGGAATTGGGCGTGGATTTGAAGGGTTATCTGGCCAGCGCCTCCATCGTCGCGCTGGCCATCAGCTTCGGCTCGCAGGGGCTGGTGCAGGACGTGGTCATCAGCCTGACGCTGATTTTTTCGGACGCGATGGACGTGGGCGACATGGTGGAAATTGCCGGCACCGTCGTTGTTGTCGGGCGCGTGGAGGAAATCGGCCTGCGCTTCACGACGCTGCGGAATTTTTACAATCAGGTGGTGTTCATTCCCAACCGCACCATCGCCAACGTGAGCCGGTTTCCGCACGGCGGGGTGTTTGCCTACGCGGACATCCAGGTTCCGGCGGGCGCGGACCGGGACAAGGCCGTCGAAACCATCGGGAACACTGCCAGGGGAATGTGGAAGCAGTTCGGCGCGATCATTTTGAGCGAGCCGGTCATCGGCCCGGTGGAAACGGCGCAGGGCGGCGGCTGGGAATTTGTCCGCGTCCATTTCAAAATCTGGCCGGGACAGGGGAATTTGATTGAAACCACTTTCCGCCAGCAAATCGTCAGCGCCATGAAAACCTTCATTCCAAATTACGCCGACTGGCAGGTGCCGGTGACTTATCGCGCGATGACGTCCGGCAACAAACCGCAACCGCATTTGGAATCAAGTTCCGGCGCAAATTTCCCGCAGGCTTGAGCCTTCGCCGCGCAGGCCGGAAGCGACGTGGCAAAAGCTGGCAGGCAATTGGCAAAACAAGGTTGGCCGGCCGGGCCGCCGCAATCCATGTTTCAATTGCTGTGATGGAAAATGATTTAGCCAGGGCGCTTGGCCAGGACGCGGCGCATTTGCCGGCGACGGAGAAACGCGATCTGCTCGCGCGGCTGCTCAAGCGGCTCGCGCACGAAATCCGCAATCCGCTCAATTCGCTGGGCGTTCACTTTCAATTGCTCGAAGAGGATTTGAGCGCGCTGTCGCCGGCGGCGCGGACCCAGCTCGCGTCGCGCCTGGGAATTATTCACGGCGAACTGCATCGCCTGGAAAGCATCGTCGAGCGCTTTCTAAAACTGGCCGGACCCTCGGCGCTCGAGCTGGAGCCGGTTGAAATAAATAATATCATCAAGCATGTCTGCGATTTACTCCAGCCGGAGGCGTCCGCGCGGAAAGTCGAGATTCTCGCGGAGCTGGAACCGGAACTGCCGCTCGTCATGGTGGATTCCGTCCGGCTGACGCAGGCGCTTTTGAACATCATCATCAATGGCATCCAGGCGATCAGCGGCTCCGGCCAGGTAAAAGTCAGCGCGGCAAAATCCGGCGAACATTTGCTTTTGCGCGTGCAGGACACCGGTCCCGGCATTCCGGCGGGCGAGCTGGGCGAGATTTTTGATCCCTATTTCACGACCAAGTCCGAGGGCAACGGTCTGGGATTGTGGATTGCGCAGCAGATTGCGGTGGCGCACGGCGGCGATTTGCGCGCCGGAAACGCGGCGGCGGGCGGCGCGGTGTTCACGCTGACCCTGCCGCTCCAGCCAAAGGAATGACGTGGACAATTCCAAAATAAAAATCCTGGTGGTGGACGATGAACAGGGCTTGTGCGCCGGTTTGCAGGAAGGCCTGCGCCGCGAAGGCTACCTCGTGGACGCCGCCAACGACGCAGCCACGGCGGTGAAACTCGCCAGCCAAAGCCTCTATAATCTGGTGATTTCCGATGTCAAAATGCCGGGCGTGGGCGGCTTGGAATTGCTAGCGCAAATCCGCGAGCGCAGCCGCGACACGCTGTTCATTCTGATGACCGCGTTCAGCACCGTCGAAAACGCGGTCGAGGCGATGCGCCTGGGCGCCTACGATTATTTGCCCAAGCCGATTGATCTCAAGCGGCTGCGCATCCAGGTGCAAAAGGCGCTGGAATATCAGGCGGTCGTGGTGGAAAACAACGAGCTGCGTTCGCGGCTGCAAAAGCGGTCCGAGCCAAACCCGCTGATCGGCGAAAGCGAAATCATGCGGACGGTTGCGCGGTTGATTGAAGAAGTCGCGCAAAGCGACGTCACCGTGCTGATTGAGGGCGAGAGCGGCACCGGCAAGGAAATCGCCGCGCGCCTGATTCACACGCACAGCGAGCGGCGCGACAAGCCGTTCATTTCGGTCAATTGCGCCGCGTTTGCGGAGCAACTGCTCGAAGCGGAATTGTTCGGCCACGTGAAGGGCGCGTTCACCGGGGCCGCCGCGCAAAAACCGGGCCGGTTTCAACTGGCTGACGGCGGCACGCTGTTTCTCGACGAGATCGGCGACCTTTCACCGAAGGGCCAGGGCGATTTGCTGCGCGTGCTGGAAGACGGCGCGTTCCGCATGGTCGGCGGCTCCGAATTGATCCGCGTGAACGTGCGCATCATCGCGGCCACAAATAAAAAGCTGCCGGATTTCGTGGCGGAAGGAAAATTTCGCGAGGATTTATTTTACCGGCTGAATGTTGTGCCGGTCGTCATGCCGCCGTTGCGCGAGCGGGCCGACGACATTCCGCTGTTGATCGAGCGTTTTTTTGACCGCTTCGCCGCCAAGCACAAGCGCGGCCGCAAACGGATGTCGCCGGAAGCGATGCAGGTGTGCCAGCGGTTTCCCTGGCCGGGCAACGTGCGGCAGTTGCGCAACGCCGTCGAGCGCATGGTCATCACCAGCCGCGCGGCGGTGGTGGATGTCGCCGCGCTGCCGGATTATTTGCAGGAATTTGACCGCAGCCTGGTCACGTTCACCGTGCGGCCCGGCACGCCGCTGGCCGAAGTGGAAAAATTGCTGATCCGCCAGACTCTCACCCATGTCACCCGCAATCGCGCGGAGGCGGCACAGGCGCTCGGCATCAGCCGGCGCGCGCTGCAATACAAGCTGAAGCAATACGGTTTGCTGGATGCAACCGACGCGGCGGAAAAGAAATAGCGGGCCATTCGACCTTGCACCAATGTCCGCCCGACGGTGCAAGAATTGCACCAATTCGAGGAACGGCAATTTTCATCGCGCTCGCCGGTTTTCTTTTTCTCCTTAGAAATCAAGTGATTCCGCGTGTTTTGCATTTCGCAAGTTGAAAGGCATGGCGCTTGCGTTACTGAAAGGCGGTTGACAAGAAACAACCATAAACCGAACAAAAAAATTATTATGAGCGATTCAAACAATACGACGACCACGACCACAACCACGCCTGCGACGGCTGCCCCTGCCTGCGCGTGCAACAAACCTGCCACCAATAATCCGGCCCCGGCTGCAACCGCGACCGCGCAAACAACGCGCCCGGTGTCGCCAAAATCCGCCCGCCGCCAACAATTGCGCAAGCAGCATTAAAAACCCGTTGGGTTGCCAGCGTGCAACCATTTGTCGCAGGAACCGGCGCAAGGCGGAGGAACCGGCGCCGGTTTCCTGCGGGGTTGGTTTCGGCGGGGGCATGAGCGCCAGTGGATGATAGCCCACCAGAAGTTCGAGTCTCCTGTCCGCCGACACCAGCCTGGGCAGCCGGTGTCCGCTGAAGCTAAAATTAACGCCTGCAATTTTGTTATGAATGAATTAATGCGAATTCTAATCGAGCTGCAATCGCTCGAATTTGAGGAAACGATCCAGCCGAACATTGAAGAGCGCATTGCCAAATTGCGCGCGAAAATTCCGAAGCCGATTCTGGCCCATTATGATCGTTTGGGCGACCAGGGCAAAAAAGGCGTGGCGCCGTTGCGCAACCAGATTTGCACCGGCTGCCACATCCGCGTGCCCGTGGCCGTGGTCTTCAACTTGAAACACGGCGAGGATGTTTGCCTGTGCGACAATTGCGGACGTTATCTCTATCTCCCGGAAATCGCGGTGGAAGCGGTCAGTTCGGCGACCAAAAAAATCGCCGCCAAGAACGGCCGCAAGCAACTGGCTCATGCCCTGTGAGATTTTACCCGCCGGGAAACTGGTTTCCATTGCGGATTACACGCGACCGGAGTTGATCGTTCCGCAATTGCGCGAACGCGACCCGGCGGGGATCATCGAGGAGTTGAGCCAGCGGCTGCGCACGAACGGGATTGTGGGCGACGTGCTTTCGTTTTATCAAGCCGTGGTCAACCACGAGTTTCTTTCCAGTTCAGCCCTGGCGTCTGGCATTGCCACGCCGCACGCCCGCAGCGCGCAAGTCAGCAGGTTGACGCTGGCAATCGGGCGCGCCCGCGAACCGGTGGTTTGGGGAATAAGTGAATCATGGTCGGTTGAATATGTTTTTCTTCTCGCGGTTCCGTCCACCGAAGCCATGAACCACCTGGCTTTGCTATCGGGCATCGCGGGCCTTGGCCGCCAGCCGGAAATGCTCGCCAGACTTCACGCGGCGGCGGATGCGCGGGGCATTCTCGATCTCCTGAAGGAAATCAACGTGCGTCCGGGTTGAACCACATCCTCCTCGTTCCCGTCCTCATCCTTGTCCTTGAAAATTTCGAGGACAAGAACCACGACGACGAGGATGGCCGGGGATTAATTTTCAGACAGGCTTGAAAATTTCAGGTTGATTCCAGAAGCCGGGCCGTGCATCCGGCCCCGAAAATTTCAGGATTGGCATAATTGAATTTCCCGTCAACCATGGCGGCAAACGTTCCGTGATATGCAATCCGTTTATTGGCGCAAATGCCGCCTGTGCCTCCGCTGGTTCCGCCGCGCCGCGCTGGTGGCGGTGGTCGTGCTGATTTGCGCATTCGTCTGGTGCGACCGCGTCGGCGTGCCGGATTTTCTGAAGCGCCGGCTGGTGGAATCCCTGCGCGAACGCGGCGTCGAACTGGAATTTTCCCGGATGCGCTACATTCTTTTTCGCGGGCTGATCGCAGAAAATGTCCGCGTGGGTCATGCCGCCGAAACCGACGGCCCGGCGTTTTCCGCCGGGGAAGTCCGGCTGGAACTGGACAACCCGGCGATGCTGCACGGGCGGCTCCAACTCGACGGCCTCATGCTAAACCGGGGACGGTTCGTCCTGCCGCTCTCACCCACCAACGCCCTCCAGCTCGACGACATCCAGACCGAACTGCGTTTTCAGGGGAACGACACATGGTCGCTTGACAACTTCAAGGCCGGTTTCGCGGGCGCGCAACTTGCTTTGTCCGGCGATGTTGCCCACGCGCCGGAAATCCGTGGCTGGGAAATTTTCCGCGGCGCCAAAACCAGCGAAGGCTTGACGCTGGCGCAACTGCAGGCATTTTCCGGCGCGCTCGGCAAAATCCATTTCACCGGCACGCCGCAATTGAATCTCAACTTCAGCGGTGACGCGCGCGATGTTCATTCGTTCAACATCCGCCTCACCGTCATCGCGCCCGCCGTCCAATCGCCATGGGCCGGCGCGCGCAACATTCAGTTCACCGCCCGGCTCACCGCGCCTGCCGGCGCCCCGACGAATTTCAATATGCTGCCGGGATTTTGGACGAATCTGCAACCGTTCCGGCTCGCGTGGACTGCGCGGGCAACGGAACTGCGGTCGGACAGGGCCAGTGCCGACACGGTGGAATGCGACGGCATCTGGCACGCGCCGGAACTGATGGTGACCAAATTATCCGCGCGGCAAGGCGCGTGGACGCCGGGGTTGACCGTGCGCAATTTGGAGGCCACGGCGGACCTGATCGCGCCCACCAACGGCACAATTAATTTTGATTCCTCCTGGTCGTGGTGGACCAATCTACAGCCGTATCGGCTGGCCTGGACGGCGCGGGCGGCGGAGCTGCGGTCGGGCAACGCCAGCGCCGACACGGTGGAATGCGACGGCGTCTGGCACGCGCCGGAACTTACAGTGACCAAATTATCCACGCGGCTGGGCGCCTGGGCGCCGGGTTTGACGGTGAGTAATCTGGAGGCCGCCGCGAACCTGACCACGCCCACCAACGGCACAATTAATTGTGATTTCTCCTGGTCGTGGTGGACCAACCTGCAGCCGTATCAGCTGGCCTGGACGGCGCGGCTTGCGCAATTGAAATCCGACCCGTTGAACGCGGATGCGATTGCGTGCGGTGGTTTCTGGTCCGCGCCGGAACTGGCGCTCACCAATTTGTCCGCCGAACTCGGCGGCGGCCGGCTGGACGCGCGGGCGGGATTGAACGTCGCCACGCGCGAGTTTGGGTTCACCAACTCCTCGCGCTTTGACCTGCACGCGGTGGCGGCGTGGTTGACGGACAAGACGCGCGAGCGGCTCGCGGAATTTTCGTGGACGCAGCCGCCGTCGTTGCGCGCGGCCGGCTCGCTGGTTTTGCCGGCGTGGACGAACCGCCAGCCCGACTGGCGCGACGAAGTGCAGCCGACAATCCGGTTGAACGGCGAGCTGGCCTTCACCAACGGCACGGTGAGCGGCGTGGCGATTGATTCGGCGGCGGCGGCGTTTTCCTACTCGAACCTCGTCTGGCAGGTGCCCGCCCTGGCAATCGCGCAATCCAAAACGCGGCTCGAAATCAGCGGCAGCGAAAATGACGCGACGAGGGATTACCACTGGCGCGTGCGCGGCGCGCTCGACCCGGAATGCCTGCGCCCGTTTTTGACGGCGAGCAACGCCGCGCGCGGTTTCAGCATTGTTCAGTTCAGCGCACCGGTGAATCTGGACGCGGAGGTGTGGGGGCGTTTGTATGATTACGACGGCATTGGAGCGACCGGGCGCGTGGCTTTGACGAATTTCACCCTCCGCGGCCAGTCCATGGACAGCGTCACGGGCGAACTCTCCTACACGAACCGTGTGCTCGAATTTTCCCATCTGAATTTGTGGCGCGGCGCACAGACAATGACCGCCGACCTGATCACGCTGGATTTCAACCAGCGGCTGATTATTTTCAAAAATGGCTACAGCACCGCCGATCCGGTGGCCATCACGCGCGCCATCGGCCCAAAGACCGCCCATATCATGGAGCCGTATCATTTTCTCGAGCCGCCGACGGTGTTGGTGGAGGGCTGCCTGCCGCTGCGCGACATGAACGGGGTGCGTGACGTGGCCGGCACGGATCTGCGTTTCGATGTCGTGGGCGGCGTCCCATTCCAATGCCTCAAGCTCAATGCGACGCGCGTCACCGGCACAATCCGCTGGACGGGCGAGATGCTGGTTTTGACGAACATCGCGGCGGAGCTTTACGGCGGCACTGGCAACGGCTTTGCGAGCTTTGATTTCCGCGCGCCGCACGAGGGCGCGGACTATCAAGTCACCGCGGCAGTCACGAACATCAACCTGCGTGCGCTCGCGGCGGATCTGGCGTCGCGCACCAATCATCTCGAAGGCGCGCTGTCCGGGCAGGTGGTCGTGACGCGCGCGGACACGCGGGATTGGCGGACGCTGGACGGCTTCGGGCAGGCCCGGCTGCGCGACGGATTGATTTGGGACATCCCGCTGTTCGGACTATTGTCGCCGGTCTTGAACAGCGTTTCGCCGGGGCTGGGCGACAGCCGTGCGACGGATGCCCAAGCGAAGTTTGCCGTCACCAACGGCGTGATTTTTTCAGACCTGCTGGAAATCAACACGGCCATGACGCGCCTGCAATACAGCGGCACTCTGGATTTGCGGGGAAATATGAATGCGCGCGTCACCGCCGAATTGCTGCACAACGTCTGGGGCGTCGGCCCGATTCTCCGACCGTTCCTTTGGCCGGTCAGCAAGGTGTTTGAATACAAGGTCACCGGCACGCTGGATAATCCGAGCAAGGAGCCGGTGTATGTGCCGAAACTTCTCCTCCTGCCGCTGCACCCCATCCGCACCCTCGAAGGGTTGATGCCGGGCGGTGAAAATTTATTCAGTCCCACCAACGCGCCGCCGAACAATTGAGCCGGAGGCCGGAATGGTTTTTTAAAATGGCCAGTTGATGCCGACGGAAAAGTAGAGCTGGCCGCCCAAATTTAACCGTCCCTCACGCCCGCCGCCGTTGATGGCGGCATCTCCCATCGGCATGTATTGCGCGCCGATGTAAATGTCGGCGTCTTCCTGCACGTGATACATCAGCGCTCCGTTCACATAACCGCCGCAGGCCACGTCGGTCCCTCCTATCTTTCCAGTGTTGCGGGCGTTGAGGCCGCCGGCGGTGATGGTCTCGTCGTATTTGTAATTGCCGGACACGATGCCAACAGCGGGGCCGGCGCCCAGCGACACGCCGATATGGTCGGTGATATCCCAATAAAACGACGGGCCTAATCTCACGGTGTAAAGCATCACGTCCAGCGACTGCGTGCCGGTGACATTTCCGGTTGAACTGGCCGAGCTGGATGACGCGGGTGAGTTTGTCATAAGTGGACCTGTTCCACCGGGACCACCCTGGTAAGGCGCGGTTGGAATAATAATGCCGCCGGTGTTAAAAATGAAAGTCGTCTGGGTGACCGTCGCCGGTGTGGAGCTGTTTTCTGAAATGTTAATGGGCATCAAGCCAAAGCCCAATTCCCAGCCGACGCGCGCATGCTTCCAATACCAGAGATTGTCACCGTAAGCCATGTCGAATCCGGGAAACGCGCCGCCATCGGCGTTTGCGCTGCCGGAGGCGGAGAAAGCCGTGGCGGCATGCATGGCCAGCGTGTTGTTCGCGGCGCTGTATTGCGACGCTCTGTCGTATCCCCAATAACTCGTGTAGCCACCGGCGTTTCCAGTTTGATCCGTCCGCACATATCCGTCGTCAAAAATGCCGTTTGCCGGGTCATTGCCGGAAATGCCAAACGCCGAACCGCTCCGGCTGAAGCTGGCATTGATGTTCATTCCCACCAGCGCGCCGATGCGGAAATGGCGCGTCCAGTCATCCGTGTCAGCGGGAATTCGGATGAAGGCGCTGGAATCCGGTTTTCCGTCAACTTCCGGTTGGGCCGAGGCAGCCGGCGCGACCCCCATGAAACAGCCGGCCAGACACCATGCGGAAAACACATGGAGATGGACGCTTTTCATAAGATGGAATGCTGATGTCGGCATGGCCTCACGGATTTAGCAACACGCGATAAAATCGCGCGCTGGCGTTGGTCGGCGCGCTCACCGTCGCGGGCGGGCCGTAATCAATCCATTGCACTTCATTAACCGGAGCCGCAACCACGATGGACGGCGGCGCCATCAGGGCGTTTGAAAACGAAACATTGTCGCTATAAACCACCGTGTAAGTCCGGTTCGTGACGGCCAGCCATTCGATCAACATATTGCCATTGGACAGCTTGACGATGCGGGTGATGTTGACGTTCGTGCCTGCCGATGTTGCAGCCGGCGGAGTCCAATCGGGAACAACCGGCATCGCGAAGGCGTGCAACTGACCGTTGGTGAACGGAAATGAACCGCGCGGCGCATATTGCAGCAGCAAGGTCACGCTTCGTCCCGCCGCGAGGCCGGCGCTGTAATCCACGAACGGAGCGCCATTGTTCGTGCCGACGGCGTTGAACAGTTGCCTGCCCGAACCCGTCACCACGACGCGCGCGGCCGGAACATCCATGGCGCCGGCGTTGGTCAGTAAAATGGATTGTTCCTCCAGCCCGTTTTGCAAGTTGATGGCCTGCGCGGAATTGGTGATGGCCATTAACTGGCTGGAAAGATAATTGGTGACGGTGATGTTCGTGCTGGCCGAGTTGTTGGCGGAATTGGTATCGGTCACGCCAGCCGAACTGACAAACGACGAGAATTGCAGGACCCCCGAATTGGTGGGCTGGACGGTCAGCAGGAAATTAGTGAAGGCACCGCTGGCCAGCGCGCCCAGGTTGAAAATGACATTGCTGCCCGTGACGCTGGGAGCCGGACTGGCTGGCGAAACGCTGATGTATCCCACACCCGGCGGCAGCGTGTTGGTCAATATGACGTTGGGAGCGGCATCCGGTCCGGCATTGGTCACGGTCACTCCAAAAGTAATCCAGTCGTTGGTGATGACCGGCGGCGCGGGGCCGGTCATGGCCACGCCCAAATCCGCCAGCGTCACCGCGTTGGTGACGAGAACGACCAGATTGGTGGAAGCGGTGTTGGTCACGGTAATGGATGAAACCGTAACGAGGTTGGTGATGAAACCGGCCGCCGTGGGTTGAACGGTCAATGTCATTTGCGCAAATCCGGGATAAGAAAATGCGCCGAGGTCAAAAACCACGACGCTGCCGGAGGTCGTGTAAGAACCCTGGCCGGGACTGGCGCTCACAAACTGGACTGAAGCCGGCAGCAGGTTGGTCACCTGCGCATCCGTCAGCGGAAGGGTGGTCAGATTAGTTACGTTGATGGTGTAAGTCAGTGAATTGCTCACGACTATGGAAGTTGCCGAAGCGGTGACGGAAAGCCCAAAACCCTGCGCGCCGGCGCGCGGACAGGTAGCCATCAGCCCGGCCACAACCAGCGCCAGCATTCGGAGACGAAGAAAATTCTTCATGCACGAAC
>Ga0302319_10003554_pt1 | contig 32527 bp, 20 predicted proteins | sample Bog_T0_2_FD_203319 | JGI IMG/M metagenome (GOLD analysis project Ga0302319, IMG submission 203319) | Peat permafrost microbial communities from Stordalen Mire near Abisko, Sweden - Bog_T0_2 | ecosystem: Environmental > Terrestrial > Soil > Wetlands > Peat | place: Sweden: Abisko, Stordalen Mire... | reverse complement strand
CGACGGTGAAGGCCAAATCACCCGTTACGAAATGGTCATAAAGCAACGGCACGGTGATGGTCTTGACCGAATCTCCAGGATTGAAGGTCAGCGTGCCGCTGGTCGCGACAAAGTTGGTGCCGGCCACGGCGGTGCCGTTGGTGGTGGAGAAATTAACCGTGTTCTGTCCATTAGTATTATTGAATCGGACGACGTTCAAGATTACGGAACCGGACGCCGTGCCGAATGGCTCGTTGGTAACGTAGGTCGCGGATCCAAAAGCGATGCCGATGTTGGTGTTCAAAATGGTCAGGGTCGCGGTGGCCGGGGCCGTGAGCGTCGCGCCGCCGGAGGTGGCGGCATTGGTCGTCAACTGCACGAACATGGTTTCCGGCCCTTCCGCCACGGGGGTGTTGATGATCCGCACGGTGAATGATTTGGATGTCACACCGTCGCCAAAAGTCACCGTGCCGTTCGTGGGATAATAATCCTCGCCCGCCAGCGCCGTGCCGTCCTGGGTGCTGTAATAGCCCGAAATCACGCCGGCGGTGCCAAAGGTGCGAACGACCGTGAAGGTGGCGAGGGTGTAGCCCACACCGCCGCCCTCGGAGACAACATAATTCGGCGCGGAAAAACTCAACTGGCCGGGCGAATGCGCCGTGTCAATGATGGTGAGCACGGCATTGGACGGGCTGTATAACGGCGAGCCGGTCGCGCCGGACAGTTGCAGGCCCACCGTTTGATTCCCATCCGCCAGACCGCTGTTAATTATGGGAACCGTCACCGCGACATTCGACATGCCAGGGCTGAACACGACGAACACGTTGGTGGGCCAGTAATCCGTGCCCGCCACCGCCGTTCCGCTGCTGGTGGTGGTGAAAGCCACCGTGGAAGTTCCACTCGTGCTGCCCTGCCGCAAAATGTTGATCGTGGCCGCGCCGTTGATGGCGTTCTTGGCCACGGTGTAGGTCGCGGAGGAGAAATTGATCTCGCTGTCGTCATTGATGATGGTGAGCGTGGCCACCGGCTGATCTCCAAAAGCCGCCGGAGGCTGTGGATAGAGCGCCAAATTCGCGATCAAATTCGTTGTGATGACCCCGTCATCCATCACCGGAATGGTGACCGTCTGGATGACTTCACCTTCGGGGAAGTCCAGATTGTTGGTGACGGCGAGGTAATTGGTCCCCGCCACCGCCGAGCCGTCGCTGGTGGTGAACGGCACGATGATGTCGCCCGAAAGGTCCGCATTCGTTCCGCTGGTGCCGCCGGTGCGAAGGATGGTGATGACCACGTTGGTGCCCCTTTCGTCCACCTGATAGTTTGCCAAGGAGAATTCAAAAGCGCCGACGCCACCAATGGATCCGCCGTAAATCCGGGCCAGATTCCCGTGCGGCTGGCCGTTGTATTGGGTGAATCCGCCGCCGATGATGATTTTCTCGTCGGGCACATTCGACGGGTATCCGTAAATCGTGTCTTCTTGAATCACCACGGAAGTCACAAAATTATTGGCGCCCGTGCCAAAATTGATGGTCGGATCCACCGAGCCGTCGGGATTCAATCGTGTCACCCGGCTGCGGTTGACCCCGCTGCAATGGGTGAATTCGCCACCCAGCACAATGCGGCTGTCCGATTGCAGCGCGATGTTCAACACCGAGTCATCCGTGCCCAATCCGGGCTGGAACGAGGTGTCCAACGAGCCGTCCAGATTCAGCCGTGCGATGTGGTTCAACGTCACACCGTTCACGCTGGCGAACAAGCCGCCGATGAGAATCCTGCCGTCCGCCTGGATGGCAATCGTTCGCACGGAATCGCTCGCCCCCGTGCCCGGATTGAAGGTCGTGTCCAGCGAGCCGTCCGTGTTCAGGCGGGCGATGTGATTGTAATTGGAGTTGCCGTTGACGGCGGTGAAATCGCCGCCGATGACCACCTTGCCGTCGCCCTGCACCGCGAGGGCATACACTATGCCGTTGGCCCCCTGCGCCGGGTATAAGAAGCTGGTGTCCAACGATCCGTCGGCATTAAGCCGCGCGATGCTGTTGATGGGCGTTCCGCCAATGGTCGCGAAGCTGCCGCCCATCAAAATCTTGTTTTGCCCGCTCACGGAAGTCGCGGCGAGGGCATACACCGCGTTGTCCGGGCCGGAGCCGGGTGTGAACCCGCTGTCCAGCGACCCGTCGTTATTCAGGCGCGCAAGGTGATTCAGATTGCCGCTGTTGAAATTTGTAAAGAGGCCGCCCACCAATATTCGCCCATCCGCCTGGAGCGCAATCGCCCGCACCGAATCGCTGGCACCCCAGGTGGACGAAGGCTGCGAAAACGCGGCATCCACCGTGCCATCCGAATTGAAACGAACAATCCGCTGACGGGGCACGCCATTGGCCAGCGTGAAGTCGCCGCCCACCAGTAGTTGATTATTCGGCTGGAGCACCATGGCATACACCGTGTTGTTCAGGCCGAGGGCATCGTAAGTGATGTCGCCCGAACCCGGCGTCTCATCCACCGATTCGGTGTCTATGATGTTCAGAACGGTGTTGCTGGGACTGCCCAGCGCAAATGCCGGCGAGGCATTGGTCAACACCAGATTGAGCCACAACAGCCCGTCCGCCGTGCCGTCATTTATGACCGGCACCTGGATGAACTTGCCCACTTCCCCGTTCGTGAACGTCAACACCCCATTTGTCGGGGAATAATTCGTGCCGGCGAACGCCGTGCCGTTGACCGTGGTGAAACCAACGGTGACCGTCCCGACCGTGCCGCCGGTGCGCACCACCGGGATGAGCGCGTAACCTCCATATTTCTTGACCGAATAGACGGGCGACCCGAATTGCACCGTGCCCGCCGAATCCACATTGTTAATTGTCAGCGCCGCGTTGGTGAACTGGCTTAAGGCCAGCAGATTGGCGCTGAACGAGCCGTTGAGCGAGGCGTTGGTCAATCGCAGGTTGACCGTCAGGTTCGAGGTGACAATGCCATCGTCCATCACAGGGATGGTAATGATCCTGGGTGTCGCGTCACCACTGTTCCATTGAAGCTTGTTGGTCGAACCGATGTAATTGACGCCGTTCTTGGCCGAGCCGTCACTGGTTATGTTGGTCACTACCAACGTGCCGGTGCTGCCGCCGAGGCGGTTGACGGTGATGGTTGCCACGCCGGAATTCTCATTGGTGGCGAAGGTTGCGGATGCAAAGCTGACATGGCCGGCCGTGTAAGTGCTGTTAATGATGGTCAGCACCGCGTTGGTCAGCCCCAGCGTCGCGCCGCCGGACGGAGAATATAACTGCAAGTTGACCGTCTTGTCCGGCTGCGTGGATGTGTGGGCGATGATCGGAACGGTGCTGGTAACCGTGGTTATGCCATTGCCAAAGGTGAGATAGTTGGTCACGCTGGTGTAGTCAACGTGATTGGTGGCGGTGCCATTCCTGGTGATAAAATAAGCATTCACAATCCCACTGCTGCCATTGGTGCGAGTGAAGACGACGTATGCGAGGTTGCTGTTTGCCGTCACGGAATATGTGGGCAGGGCGAAACCCAGAACGCCGTGTGGGGTGTTGATGTCAATGATAGTCATGGACGCCGTCGTTTGCGCTCCCAGCGCCGTGCCCAGCGGAATATACTCGCCGCCCAGGTCGAAGTTGGTGCTGGACGGATTCGACAGCGCGAGGTTGAGGTTCAGATTCCCGGTGATCAGGCCGTCATTGAAAATGGACACCACGCTGTTGTAGTTCGCGCCGGAAGAACCATCGCTATACTTCCAACCGGGAGCGGACCACAATGTGCCCCAAGTGACAACCCCGTAAGCCGTATTCAACGAAAAGTCAACATTGGGAACGGCGATGCCCGGGCCCGGCGCCGCGGTATTGGTGGAGAAGTCCGCGGAAGCGATTCCGAGATTGCCGTTGGCGCGGACAAGCTCGACGTTAAAATTGTTCACGTTGTTTGTCCCAAGCGGCGGCTTGTTCACGGTATAGCTGGTTTGGGCGAACTGCATGTTGCCGGGGCCGGGCGTGGCGCCGCCAATCAGCCGGGCCACGTTGCTGCGCGGATGCGTGAAGTCGCGGGTGTCAGTGGTGCTCAAGGTGCCATCCCCGCCGCTGCCGAGGTAGTAAAAGCTGCCGCCAATGATGACATTGCCGCCTGTCACAGTGGTGGAAGTCGTGCGGTTGGTGGTGACCACGTTGTTGTTCGTGGTCAGTGTCACGGTGGTAACGACATTGGTGTTGAATTTCTCCATGGCGAGGGCGTAGACATAATTGCGCGTGTTTGTTGCCGGATACAACAGCGGGTTCACCGCGTCGGGGTTGTGATAATGATTGATCAGCCCGGCGAACTGGTTGTAAGCCGTGTCCATGAAGCTGGTGTCCAGGCTGCCATTCGTGAGCAACCGCGCCACGCCCACGCGGCGGGTCTGGTTAAAGGCGGTGAAATCGCCGGCGATGAGGATGTTCCCGTCCGGCTGAAGCGTCATGGCATAAATGGTGTCGGCAATGCTCGTATTCGGATTCACGGTGCCGGCGCCCGGATTGAAACTCAAATCCACCGTGCCATCCGGGTTCAGCCGCACGATGCCGTTGTAGCTGTTCAAATCCAGATAGGAAAATCCGCCGGCAATCAATATCTGCCCGTTGGGTTGCACCGCGAGGGCATAAACCGGGTCGGTGCCCAGCGTGTCCGGGTTGTAGGTGCCGATGCCCGGGGCGAACGTGGTGTCCAGTGAGCCATTCCCGGTCAACCGGGCGACGCCGCCACTGGTGACGCCGGAAACCATGTCAAAGTCGCCGCCGATGATGACGTTGCCGCTGGCGTCCAACGCCACGGCACTCACCGTCCCATCCGGGCCGACGCCGGGATTGAAGCTCGTGTCCACGGAGCCGTCCGAGTTCAACCTCGCCACGTGATTGAGGGCGATGCCATTGACCGAGGTAAAGTCGCCGCCGATGACCACCTGCAGGTTGGTTTGCAAAATACCATAGTTGATATTAATCTGGACGTTGGTTTCCAAGGCGACGGCCCAGACCGTGCCATTCGCGCCCAGACCGGGATTGAACGTGCTGTCCAGCGTGCCGTCGCTGTTCAGGCGCGCGATGTAATGCCGGTTGTTGCCGTTGAAAGCGGTGAAGTTGCCGCCGATGATGATGTTGCCGTCGGGCTGCAGGGCCAGCGCGGCGATGAAGTCGTTCGCCCCGCTGTTGGGCGCGACCAGAAACGAGGTGTCCACATAGCCGCTGTTCGATACCCGCACGATCCGGTTATATGGATTTTGATCGTAGGAAACAAAACTGCCAGCGAGGATGGCGTTGCCGTCCGGCTGCTCGGCCACGGCATAGACCGTGCTGCCGGCCTCCGTGCCGGGAAGAGAATTGTTAATTGAATAGTCGCTGTTCCAGTTGCGGTCCGCCGCCCCGGCGGGATTGTTCAGCGCGTTGAGAATGGTCAGCGTGGCGTTATAGACTTCACCGAGTTCGCCATACTTGGCCGGTTTGTATAATGTCAGCAATATATCCTCGTTGAACTCCACCAGATTGGCATTGAGGATGGGGATGGTGACGGCCTGTGCGGTGGCATCGTTGGCTGCCCAGCTCACCGTGCCGGCTGTCGTCGTAAAATCGGTGCCGGGCGTCGCGTAATCCGAACCGGCCTGGAGCGGAAATGTATGGTTGTTTTGATAATCAGTGGAGTATTGAACCGACACCCCCTGGTTTGCGCTGCCACCCGTGCGCAGGACATAGACCGTCGCGCTGCCCTCGGTGGACCAAGTCCGGAACGTGGAGCGCTCCCAGTTGAAGATGGAGTTGGCCGCCGGTATTGTGTCCCCCGCTACGTAGGTAGTGCTCAAAATGGTCACCATCCCCGTGCTGTTCAGCGGATCCAAGCTGGGCGGCTCCAAGTCCGACGATTCCAAGGGATCCAGCCGCGGATTGGAAAGACTGATGAAAGCCAGATTGGGAAGCCCCAGCACTCCGGCTCCATTGCCACCGCCGCCAAAACCACCGCCGCCGCCACCCAAAGAGGATTGAAACACGGGTATGTAGAAATCCTGACTCATTTGGAAATCGTCAAACGTCAGCGTGTTGGTGCTGGGCGTGAAGCCGGCGGTGGATGTCCGCACCACATTGGTGTTGAATACATAACTGAAAAAGACCGTGTTGGTTATCGCCTGATAAGTGTAGTTGGCGGTGTAGGTGACCGGCGAATTGGTGAACGCCGGGGAGGAAAAACCCAGAACGGAGGTAATCTTGGAATTCGTCCCCAACGGCCCGCTGGTGACGATGAAGAAATTCGTAATGTCGGTTTCGTTGGTGATGTTAAAACCGGTGGTCATCGTCAAGGCGGGCAAGTTGAAATTGGTGAACGCCGTGGTGGTGGTGAAAGGGATATTGGTGACACTGAATTTCGAAGCCGGGCTGCCGCTGTTGGTCACATAAGTGATATTGGTCGTGTAGTAAATATTGGTGGCGATGTAGTAGTTCGTCAGATTATAAACCGTGGGATAAAGGACAATGTTCGTGACCGAATTGGTGTAGTAATACGGGGAATTCGGAACATCCGCCACGGTCGGGTCGGCGGTTCCGGGAGCACGGCTTCGGAAAATGGTGGCGCCGTTGGAAATGATCAAATAGTTGGTATTGGCACCGGTGGCCGTGTAATACAGATACCCGGCGTCATAATACTCAATCTGATTGTTGAAAACAGTGTTGGTGTAAAGCGAACTGACCTGCGCGGTGTTGCCATTCGTGTTGATGATGGTCACGAGAGTATTGGTTCCATAGATGTTCGTTGACAATATGTCGTTGAAGGTCGCGCCGGTCACCTGGTAATCCACCAAAACCCGCCCGTTGGCGGGGGCCGGGCGCGTCACGGTGATGCGCGCCCCGGACACGCTCCAGCCTACGCTGGAATTTCTCACCCCCGATGAGTCCAGTTCGCTTACCGTGTAGGTGTTGGGCGTGGCGATGGTGTTGTAGCCGTTATAGTCAAAGGCGAACTTGAAAGTGCCCGAGGGAATGGTGGTGAGGTTCCAGTTGAGCAGGTAGCCGCCCGAATCGTAAGGATTGCCAACATCCGCATTCCCGTTGACGGAAATATAGTAAGTGGTGCCGGCAGCCGCCGAGAAAGTGACCTGGCTGTTGGTCTGCACGCCGGCGGTAATGTCGTCATTCCCGGCGATGTAAGTAAGATTGGGATCACAGAGTCCATTGGTTGTAGTATAAACCGCCAGAACCGTGTTAAAACTGCTGCCAATCGTGTCAAATTCCGCGGTCCCGCCGGCCGGCGCCGTCCAGGCAAACCAGACGGAATTGTCTATATCGGCGAGGTCGTCGCCCATGATGAAGGTGGGTTCGCAATTCTCCATGGTGGCGCCCACGTTGATGCCGTTGGTGCTGCCGGAGTAACCGCCGATGACAAAGGCATTGGTGAAATAGTCATTGGCCGGCGCGCCTTGTTCGCTCCAGTTGAGCATATAGTTGCCAGTGTCAAAAGGAGACCCGGTGTCCGCATTCCCGTTCACCGAAATGTAATATGTGGTGCCGGCGACCGCCGAAAAAGTCACCTGGCTGGTAAGTTGCACGCCGGAAGTGACGTCGTCATTCTCGGCGAGGTAAGCGATATTGGGATCGCAGAGGCCGTTGGTCGTCGTGAATACCGCCAGCACGGTGTCAAAATCACTGCCCGTCGTGTCAAATTCCGCTATTCCGTTGGACGGAGCCGTCCAGGCAAACCAGACGGAATTGTCTATGTCGGCAAAGTCGTCCCCCATGATGAAGGTGAGCTCGCAGGGTTCCATGGTGGCGCCCACGTTGCTGCCGTTGGTGGTGCCGGCGGAATTGGTGATGACCAGGGCATTGGCGAAATAGTCGTTGGCCGGCTGCGCCTGGGCAACATTGATCATCCAGCCCGCCAGGCACAGCAATCCCAGCTTGGCCCAACCGGCATTCCGAAGGAGGCTGCCCAGCCCCCGGCCTGCAAATTTTTGCATGTTCATTTTCACAAATTTATTCCTCCGGGTTGGACGCCGCGCGCCTCCGCCGGATATTCATCTTACTAATCGCCATTCATCACTGAACCGCTTCACCACACTTCAAAACGTCATAAACCATTCGGTCCCGTCAGCCACGGATTCACAATCACCCGATAATACCGCGGCGGACGGGTCACGGAATCCAGCACCGTCACCGGCGCCGGCGGCGAAGGATACGCGATCGGCGATATGAAATTCGTCAAAACCGTCCATGCAACCGAAGGCGCCAGGAGGTTCGTCGTGTAGAGCACCGTGTTGGTCGCAAACGGGATGCTGTCCCAAGTAATGGCCACCTTCGTGTTTGCGTTCGTAAAATAGGTCTGGAGATTCACCTCGGACGACAGGAAAAATGGCGTTGGGTCTTTGGCGTTCACAATGCCGTCGCCGTCGGAATCAAACTTCGTGCTTTCCGCCAGCGCGGCGTTGAAGATGTTGGTGACGCCGCCATACACCAGGTTCGTGCCGCTGAAATAGCCGGCATAGGACGGCACCCAGCGCAGATGATTGGTGTTGAAGCCATTCAATTTGACAGACACATCCGTGCCGTCGGATATCGCGTCGGCATAATAGATCACCAGATTCGTGTTAAACACCAGCGACGGGATGTAGAGGGTGCCATTGTTGGTGTTTTGGATGCGGCTGTTGTAATCGGAAAAGCCCAGCAACTGCAACTGGTCCACATAAATCGCGTTGCTCGCCCCGGTGCCGGTGAAATAGAACAGGGTGTTGGGCGCGTTGCTCAAGGCGTTCAGTATGAGCTGGCCCACCGCCTCGTTGTTCGTGTAGGCGTAAGCCACCGCGCCTTGGTCCAACGCCGGCCAGGTGTTGACCACATTCACGTTGTTCGGCGCAAAGAGGGTGATGCTGGTGCCGCGCAAATCGCCGCTCGCCGGCAGCACGGGCATATTGATGCCGGTGCCCACGCTGTTGGTGCCGACAATCCAGACGCTGCCATTTCCCGGGCCGGTGTCGGTGAGCTGGCCAGGCGCGGTCAGCGTGAGTGACCGGCCCGCCTGCAACAGGAGATTGCTCGTCACCAGACTGCCGGTGGTGAAGACCATGTTGTTGCTGGCGGCAATGATCGCTCCGGCCGCCAGCACCGTCTGCGATTGCAGGGTGAACGAGCCCATGCCGTTGGAAATGACGCCGCTGCTTTCAAAATCATTGGCCCAAAACTGCGAGCCGTAATCCGAGATCAGTCCGTGATTTACCAGCGTCACATAACTCGCGGGCGGCGGGCCGCCGAAAAAGCCCAGATTGGGCACCCGGATCGCCCCGTTGTTCGTCAGCCACTTCACATAGGGCGCGGAATTCGACCACACGTTCTGCACGGTGTTGGGATAGACGCCGCTGGTGGGGGACTGGAAATTCAACTCCCCATCCGGCGAAGCCGCGACGACGCCGTTCGTCGTCAACGTCAATTTTTGCGCGTCAATCGCGAGGCTGCGCAAAATGTTATATACGTCGCAAATGACCAGGCTGTTGGTGGCGTGAAAGGCCAGGTCCTGCACTTCCGACGGCGTGGTCGGCGTCAGCGAGCTGTTGACGAGCAGCACCCGGAAGTCATTGGTCACGCCCGTCGCGTCCACGTAAATCCAGCGCGCGCTCCAGCACTGGACCCCGCCGTTCCAATCCGGCACGGACGGTTCCAGCAAATTGGTGACGGTCATGAACCCGTTGGTGACGCCAATGTTGATGTCCGAGTAGGGGGAAAATATACGCGCGCCGACGCTGCCATTGAACTGGAACGGAGAGCGCAGTTGCAAATAATTTTCCCCGGAAATCTGCGCGAGGCTCAAATCCAGATTGCTGTCGGCGCTGATCATGATCCGGCCCGTCAAATTCGCCAGATAGTTGGTGACTTTCTGGCTGACGCTGTTGGTCGCCACCGACGAGGGTGTGAATTGCACGTTGGCATACGAGTAGGAATTGGTCACCGCTGTCGGAAAAGGCGGCAGGATGGCGGTGGTAAAACCCGGCGCCGCCGGCGCGCCGAGGAACAATTCCTGGTTCCCTTCAAAAAATGTGAAATTATCCGGAATGCCGTTGATCACGGCTGGACCTTGGGAGCCAAGCACATCGTCATCATTGAGATAAAGGTAGTGGATGGCCGGCAATCCCGTCGCGGCATCCACATAGGTCCCGTCCCATTCGATGTTGAACGCGCCGCCGCCGCCAAACGGGCTGGCGCCCCAATAAACCTTGGCGGTGACGTTGTTGGTGTATTGGTTCTGGATGAAAATGGCCCGCACGATGACATTGCTCGTTCCCACTCCGGCCACCGTGAAATACGGCGTTGAATTGGTCAGAGACAACTGCTGCAACGGCCCGAGCGTGGAGGTAAACTCGGACGATAACGCATAATTAACGCCCAAATCCAGGCTTGGTATCCAATCAAAATTGGCGTCCAGCCCGACCCCGTAATCCACACCCGATATTCCGTTTTGCAATCCCGTTGTCCCGAAATCCAAACCCAGTTCCACGCCAAATCCCTCCACCGCCAGCCGGGCGCGCGTCATGTCCACCGTCTTGCCCGTGAACTGCATCACACTGTTTTCACCCACTTGAATCACACCGGGAACGACGATGTTGGTCGCGTTGACGTTGCATATTCCAATCGTGGACAGGCCGAGAAAATCCGCATTGTCCAGGGCTGAATTCACCCGGATGGTGCCCGGATTATAGAAACTGCCGGCCTGCGTCCGCGGAAACACGTTCGTCGTCTGCGTGTCAAATTGAAATCCGCAGCCGGGAGCGATGGAAAGCAAGATGCCATTGGTCGCCAGCGCGGCGTTGGCGATCATCGTGCCGTTGTTGGTGTAATTAACCGTGTTCCAGGTTTCAAACATCTCCGCGTTGATCGTGGGCTGCGTGAAATTGATGGTGAACGAATTTTCATTGTCAAATGCCGTCGCGTCAATTGTCGGGGGCGGGTAGCCGGGAATGCTGACGTTATAAACGGGGGCTAGGGTGTTGACATACAGCGGAACGGTGGCGGCCCGCGCCACCGCCGCCAGCGCCAAACACAACAGGCCGCACAGCAGCGGCCACCGCATCGGCTGCGGCCTGCCGCCCGCCGGGCGGGTTTTCTGGTTCGTCATACAGTTCAATGGATGGTGATTGTATAATTCCAACTCACGGTTCGTGGCGGAGATAAAGAGTCGTTCAGTTGAATGGCAAAGTCAAATGTGCCGGTCTGCGTTGGCGTGCCGGAAAGCACTCCGGCGCTGGACAACGTCAAACTCGGCGGCAATCCGGTGGCCGACCACGTGAAGGGCGGCTCAAACGCGCCGCCGCCCGTAACCGTGAACGTGACGGGCGCGTAAGGAGCGTTGTTGGTGCCGTCCGGCACGGTCGCCGGTGAAACCTGGATCAAAACTTGATTCATTAAATTCTGAATGCTGGTGCCGCTGGGATAAGCCACCGGATCATTGGTGGAGCTGTCGAACGACGCCCAGGCAAACAGCAGTGTCTGGTTGGTTTCGCCAATGGCCGTGATCAAAGGATTCAAAGCCAAAGCGGCCCAGTCGTTTTCATACAGCGGCCCAACCTTGTCGAAGGTGAGCGTTATGGGCGGATTGATGGTTCCCGGTCCGGCCAGGCCCGGCAGGATGTTGGCCTCGTTCCAAACCGGAGGCGTGAATTCAAAAGCATAAGGGGCCGGCGCCGTATCCGCCGCAGTCAACAGAACATCCGGCGCCGTGACGACGCGTTGTAGATTCTGAACCACTGTCTGGCTGTTCGTCACCAGCGTCATCGTGTAATTATTTGTAATGGGCTGGAAGAACTGGCCGATGAGCGAATCATAGCTCGCCTTCACAAACTGGATGTGTTCGATGCCCTCATACAAACCCGCAGCCGGGGTGGTCTCATTGCAATAGACCGGCTGCGCGATGTAGGTGTGATTTGTAAAGTAGGTCACGATGGCATAGGTCGTGATGTTGGTCGTCGCCGAAGTAGTATTGGTAGTCGAGGAAATGACATTGGTGCTCGAAGTCACATTCGCAAAGGGGTAGCCGGGCGGTTGGGGAGACAGGAAGCTCCATCCGCACTGGCCCGCCGGGATGCTGAAATATTCGCCCGACCCAAAATTGGTCATCAGGATGGCTTGGAAGTTGGTGGTGGTGAGCACGTTGGTATTGGGCCACGGCGAACCGTAAACCGTCCCCGCCGAGACGGTCATGAGGCTTGCGGGAGTATTTGTTTCATAATCCAATGAGATTTTGGCGCCGTTCAGAAAGAAGTTGGGCGTGTTTGTGAGATTGGCACTGGTGATGATGCCGCCAAAAGTGTCCGCATACTCTTCCAGCGCGGTGTAGGTGTAGCCGTTCGTCACCGTAACCAGATTCTGCGGCTCGGGATATGGTGAGCCATACGAGACCGTGTAATAGGTAATGACGTTCGGCGTGCCAACGACGGTCCAATAGGTCGAGTAGCTCGTCACCGTGACGCCCGGAAACAAGCCCGGAATCAGGGCCGGGGCGTTGGTCTGCGCGCTCACCAGCAGCGCGTTCAGATTGGACGTGGTAATGGGGATGTATGCGCCGTTGGTGGTGGTCAGCAGCACCGCCCCGGTCGCCGGGGTTTCCGTGTTGATGTTGTTCGTGGTCAGAAGATAACGCAAGCCCGCCACGTCGTCGCGCGTCAGGCCGGTGTAAAAATAGCCGAAATCTATGAACGTCGTGGGAAATGACGCGACCGGCGCGTAGGTTATCGCATAAGGATCCGCCGGGATTGGAATCGTCCCCGCCAGCGGCGCGCCGGCGCAGTTCTCAAAGATGTTATAGGAATAAAGCACGTCGTTGACGTAGGACGAGTATTGCGTCTGCGCAACCGGCGAGTTCAGCGGCGAGGGCTGGGTGTCAAAATTTCTTTGAATGACCAGATAAGTTACCGCGGCGGGACAAGGAGTGCCCGCGACCCGATTTCGCAATGTCCACACATAGCGCACCGGATCGGCCAGCCCCATTTCTTCCGACATTATGCCCAGAACGCAGGATCTCAAATCGGTCAATCCCAGCGACTGCGCGGTGTAGTTCACGCTTTTTGAATAGAACGGAAACACGGAAAGGTCGTTGGTATAACCGTCCACGCCGCTGGCGCCGGTGAGGCTGTTGCTGAAGACATTGTTTATCGTGCCCAAGGCGCCGTCCACCGCCGCCACGCCGTTCGAGCCGAAAAATTCGAGAAAATTCGCGTTGCAGGCGTAATACCATACCGGCACGTTGATGCGATATTCCTCGCCAATGTTTTTCGGACCGCCCACGTCGTTGCCCACCATGTAGTCAATGGCCGCCACCTGCCAGGCATCGCCATCAACGGGAGGCCCGATCAGTGAAAATCCCCGCGCCGCCGGAACACCCGCGACGAGCAGGAGCACCCACCAAAAATTTTTGACTGATTGCAACATGTTCATTTCATCAATACAGGAACTGAACCTGGTAATAACCCGCCGGACCGCCCCCGACATAAATGGAGTCGCTCGCGCCGGCCGCGAATCGCGGCGCGCCCAGACTGGTCCAGGCGGCGGTGAGGCTGGATTTTGTCAGCACCTGATAAGTGTGGCCCGGCTGCGTGTTCCAGTTCAGGAACAAGCCCTGCTGTGTTTGGGCGAGGGTTTGTTGCAGCCAGGAACTGGAATCGAACGGATTCGCACCCGTCAGGAACACCTGCAACAACGCCGGCCCGCCGGCAGCCACGGCCCCGCTGGCCGACGGCCAGAAATTCGTGTGATACGCGCCACCGGAATATCCGCCGAAAAACGCCGCCATCCATTCATACGGAATGCCGCCCCAGCTCAACCCGCTCCACGTCGTCCCGCTGGCGGACGGCGACAGCGGCGATTGACGCCCGCCGGTCGTGTAGGCGACCTGGAACCCGTGGGTGCTGCCCGCTGTCAACCCATTTGCCGCCGTCATCGTCCACCGGTTGCTCGTCAGGGTCGCCACCGGCGCATTGGTGACGCCATCGGCATAGACTTCGTAGTTGGAAACGGCAATTCCGAGCAGGGACGGCCAGGCAATCCGCAATTGCGGCTGATACACGCCGTTGCTCAACACAAACGGCGCCCAGACATAAGGCGCGCTCATCGCCGGCAGGCTGGATGCCAGGTTGATGTTGATGTAGCGCTGGGCGAACAGGTCAAAATTATTCGGGCTGCCGGTGAAGCTGGTCCAGGTCACGACAAACTGGTTGACGCCGTCCGACCCCACGGACGGCTGCATTTGCTGGCCGGCCGTCGTGGCGTTGACGCGAAATTCACCGCTGGTCAGCGTGCCGTTGCCGTTCAAGGACCGGCCGAACACGCCCTCGCGCGAGCCGTCCTGCGCGAGACTCGTCCACACGACCAGATAATCCACGCCAATCGAACTGATGCGCGGATAATATTGATCGCCGTTAAGATAGGAATTCACGCGCAACACCGCGCCGCCGGCGCCGCCGCTGGAAAAGGAACGGGCGTAAATGTCCCAACTGTTGCTGGTCACAACCATGTCCCTCGCATTCCAGACAATCATGAATCCGCCGTCCGAACCGGCGGCCACGGCGGGATTGGCGGCGGGATTGGAATCTGTGTTCACCAGAAATTCATTGGCTGCCGGAACGCCGCTGGCGTTGTAAAGCCGCGCATAAATGTCCACGCTCGGCTTCACCGCCGCGGCGGCGGTCGTTACCGTGGAATTGGTTCCCAGATTGGGCGCGAGCATCCGCTCCTGTTCCGAAGTCCAGGCAACCACAAATCCGCCGTTGGCCAGCGCCGCAACCGCCGGACTGCGCTGGTTGTAGGGGATGAACTGGTTGACCAGAAAGTTGGTGCCGATTTTCTGGCCGGCCGGCGAAAAAATCTGGCCATAGACATCCTGCATGCTGTTGGAGCCTGCCTGATCATAACTCGCCCAGACCACCACGATGTTGCTGTTGTTCAGCACCGCCACAGCGGGATTGATCTGAAAATTGTTCGCGGGCACGCTCACCATCACGTCCGTGGTGGTCAGCCAGGTGTTCGTCGGAGACAGAAACCGCGCAAAGATGTGCTGGAACCCTTCCACGCCGCCCTGCCAGACGAAAACCGCGCCGCCATTTTTCAGCAGGGCCACGCGCGCGTTTTCCTGGTCGTTCGTGCCCGTCACATTCACCCGGAAGGGACTCAACGCGCCGGACAGCGTGCCGTCCAGCCGGCGTGCGCTCACGCCCCAGCCGCTGCCGTCGGTGGCGTTGTCCTGCCACACCTCAAACCCGCCGGCGGTTCCCGCCGCGATGTCGGGCCACACTTGATCGCCCGGCAATGAACCGGCGATGGCGTATTCCGTTCCGTTGGTGGTGTAAGAATTGGTCTGGGCAAAAACGGCGGCGGGAATCACGAGGAACAACCCCTGGCACAAGCAGACGGCGGCCTTGCGGGCAAACGACAACAACATAAGCAACGTGTGGGAAGTTAAACGCATCGGGTCATTTTGTCCAAAAATTCTTTCGACAAAACGTGGCTGACACGACCGCGGACACCGCCGCGCCGCGCCGCCGCCCGCCGTCCTGTTATTTGTCAGATGTTGCAAATTCATTTTCTAAATCAAAATCGCCTGCCGACCGGCCTCCGGGCTGGAAGCCGTTCCGGGCCGGAGTGCCGCCGCGCCTTCCAGCGCCGCAAGCATTCCCTTGAAACCCCAGTGCGCGAACAACTCGCGCAACCGCCCGGCGTCCGCCGGTTTTTCCGCCAGATCCGCCGGCGAAAAATCGCACGGCAAATCATCCTGCAACCGCACCAGCTCCCGGTTGCGCCCCACCGCATCCGCCGCCCCGCGCAGCGCGCCGCGCACTTTTTCCGACTTCACTTCGTCCAGCCGCCGGAACAATTCCGCGACCGAACCGAACTGGTTCAGCAAACCGGCGGCCGTCTTCGGCCCGACTCCGGGCACGCCCGGAATGTTGTCCACGCTGTCGCCCGTCAAACTCAACCAGTCCACCAACTGCGACGGCTCCACGCCGGTTTTGGCGCGCACCTGCGCATCCGTCCAGACCGTCTCGCTCTTGTCGTTCGGGTTCAGCAATCCAACCCGCGCCGACACCAACTGCATAAAATCCTTGTCGGCGCTGGCGATGACCACCGCCATGCCGGCATCCGCCGCGCGCCGCGCCAGGCACGCGATGTAATCATCCGCCTCAACCCCGTCGCGGCAAAACGACGCGACTCCCGCCGCTTTCAAATAATTCACGATCTCGTCAAGCTGCGGCTTCAAGTCGTCCGGCATTTCCGGCCGCTGCTGCTTGTATTCCGGGAGCGCCGCCGTGCGCGCCGCGCTCAAGCCGCCGTCCCACACCACGATCAAATGCGTCGGCCCGATGGCCGCGCGCATTTTCGCCAGCATTTTGACAAAGCCATAAATGGCGTTTGTCGGTTTGCCCAGCGGCGACCGCAACCCGCGAATCGCATAAAACGCCCGATAAGCGTAAGCGTGACCGTCAACAATCAGCAACCGTTCCACAAAGCATCAAGAAAAAGACCGCTGGATTTTTGGATGGCCGGATGATTGAAAAACACCGTTGCGTGTCTCTTCGACCCATCAATCCACTAATCCATCAATCCATCATTTGTTTGCCGGCGTGACCACGACCGCGCTCAACGAACTGTTCGTGGGGGCCTGGAGCATCGTCTCCCCGTTCACCGAGGGCTGCATCGGGATGTTGGCCGGGTTGAACGGCAGTTCGTCGTCCGAATGCACGCGGTTGCCCGCCGGGTCCACAATTGTGGCCGTGACAAAAATCATCAGGTTTTTCTTCTGGGTATTCTTGGTCTGGCTTTGAAACAGCCGGCCCACCACCGGTAAATCGCCCAGGAACGGCACCTTGTCCTTGGTGGTCTGGACGGAAGAGGAAATCAATCCGCCCAACACAACCGTCTGGTTGTCCCAGACGTTCACCGTGGTGACGACGGTGCGCACGGTAAAGTCGGGCAGCACGGGCGGGATGATCTGCACGTTGGCGATGCCGGTGATGGGCGGCAGATTGGGCGTGTCATAGCCGTTGAACTGCAGCAACTCCGGGATCAGCGTCATGTTGATCGTGTAGCCGTCGGACAAGACATAAGGCACCACGTCGAGTGTCGGGCCGATTTCAAATTGCTGCGTGTCCGGGGAAACGAACGAGGGTTGCACGGCCGCCGTGACGACCTGCCCCTGCGCCGTCGAGGCGGCGGCCAGCAGCGCGCCGGCCAGGCACAGGACGGGAACTTTAACCGTCTTATTATTAAATGCGTTCATAGTTTCAATTAAATAAGTTTATGGAACCCCGGCACCGGTGCCGATGCCGGCGGTGCTGGTGCCGCCGCCGGAGAAATTGTAGCCGGTGACGATGAACTGGATTTGGGTCGCGCGCATCTGGGTCTGGCGTCCGCTGGTGGTGACGGCTTCCGGCTCGGCGAGGTTTTCAAAGCCGCTGCGCTGCTCCAGCGCCTTCAGCACCACGCGGAAGTTCGGGTCGGTCAGGATGCCCGTAACCGTGGCCAGCGCGGGGGCGGAATCGCGCAAACCGCTCGAGATCGATTGATCATTGGCCGATGGCGGAATAATGCTGGCCACAGTGTTTCCGGGGAACGCGCCGAGGGGGTTTTGCCCCGAAACCGGCACGGTGAGCGAGGGCGCGCTGCCGCCGTTGGCGACCACACTTCCATTTATAAAATTGCCCAAATACCAGTCGAAGCCCAGCGCCGCGTTGTCATCCTGTTCCACCTCGACGAACCGGGCCTTGATGTGAACTTCCGCCGGCTGTTGATTCAGCGTCTGAATGGTGCGCTCAATGATGTCCAGTTCTGATGGCGTGGCTCTGACAAACAACAATCCCAACTTGTCGTTGAACGCGATGCTTCTACCGACTGCGGTCAAATTCACCCCGATGGCAGCAAAGAATTCCTGCACCACCACGTTGATTTGCGATTTATCCCCGGCAGCGGCATTGAGGTAATTCAACCCGCCGACTCCAGCGCCACCACCGCCGCCACCGCCGCCACCGCCGCCGCGCCCACCACCACCGCCGCCGCGTCCGCCACCACCACCGCCATTATTGCCGCCGCCACCACGTCCCCCGCCGCCGCCGCCGCCACCGCCGCCGCCAACAATGTTCACCACCGGCACAGTTGCACCGGTTTGGCTGCCGCCGCCGCCGCTGCTGTTATTGTTATTATTGTTATTATTGTTATTGTTGTTATTTCCACCGCCGCCACCGCCGCCACCGCCGAAGCCGCCGCCGCCGCCGCTGCCGCCGTTGCCGCCGCTGTTATTATTGGCGCTGGCAAAAGTGAACGTGGACACATTCAGGAGTCCCTCGTAAAACGTGTTGGGATCCACTTTGAACACACGCATTTCAAGAATGGGCGGTTCCGGTCCGGACGGTTTGGTTGAAAAAACCACCCCGAAATCTTCAACGGAGTATTTGATGGGGTGATCCGCCACCATCACTACCGCGTTCAACAATTGTTGAAACGTAACATTGCCCAACGTCAGCTTGACGTTGATGGCGGTGGCGTCCGCGGGTTCGCCAGCGCCACCGGCAGCGGGCGCTCCGGGCAGCAAGGTTGCCGGATCCACTGGAACCGCGGCACCGCCGCCGCGACCACCCGCATCGCTGGCGGTTTCCTGGTTCGGATTGAACAGAAAGTTGATGCCCTCCTGTTTGGGGTCGCGAACTTTGGATTGCTCGGAGAGCCAGCGTATGATTTCGCTCAAAGGCAGGCCGTCCGGCCAGGAAACCGTTTCGACACGGAGGCGATTCAGTTTGTTGTAAATGATTTCACGATCGGGACTGGTGTGAACGTCGGTGTTGGTGAAATAAGGATTCGGCACGGGCAAATTGATGCCCAACATCGGCGAAAATTCCTTTGCCACCTGCACCATCTTGTCCTGCACTTCGGTTGAGCGAACGTGTTCCTCGCGGGCATAAAAGGCCTGCTTGACCAGGTTCAAATATTGAATCGCGGCCTGGTTGTCCGGATCCAATTTCAAGGCTTCATTCAATTTGACTTCTGCCTCCTGGAACTGGCCCATTTCATAAAGCACCTTGCCGTCCTGCACCAGCGTGCCGGCCTGCGTCCTGTTGTTGATGATTGCCGGAATTTGCTCCAGCGTGGCCTGGTCGGGCATGCGGCCTTTCATGGACGCCATGAGCTGGTCGTTTTTCTGTTTGAATTCGATGGCGGCGGGATTGTGCGGATCCACCCGCAAGGCGCGGGTGACCTGCTGGTCGGCGCCCAGATAATCGCCGTTGCGCTGGGCCTGGCTGGCGAGCGCCAGCCGCGTGTTCATCAGGCCGGAAACAGTCTGGACGGTTTCGGGGCCGACGCCGGAACCAATCTGATTTGCGTATGCCAGGGCGTCCTCGTAAAGCTGGGCGGCTCCCGGCAGGTCGCCACGCGCGATGGCGCTTTTTGCGTCTTCCAGTTTTTGGCGCAGCAGGAGGGTGTTGGCCTGATCCAGCACCGACTGGTTGACGGCCATGCCGATGGCGCTGTTGGTTTGCGCCGGCAGCGCGGCGGCCAGCAGGATGAGAAAACCGAGCGGGAGGATAACAGCTTTAATCATGATCGTTTCGGGTTCGTCGTAAATCAGCGGTGTTCAACGCGGATGTTGTATCATTCAAGGCGCGTATGGCAAAGTGTATTTTTTTTGGTTCGACTGCGCCAACAATATCACATCATTTTTGTCTATGGCAATAACATTGTAATCGTCGCCGGCAAAAGCGAGATGATCGCCCACCCGCAGCCCCGTGGCGCTGAATTTTTCATGTTCATATTTTATGTCGGCGGTGTAGCCGTCCACGCGCCGGAACGGCTGGCTTTTCGACAGCGTCCCGGCCTCGCCGGTGTCGGCCAGTTTCAGGTCCAGCTCGTCCGGATTCGCCGGCGGGCCTTTGATGTCAGTAAGTATGAAGCCTTCGTTTTTGCCGGCCACCGTTCTATCCGTCAATGTTTCGCCTTTCGAAACATAATGGGGCCGCTTGCGCCGCTGCCCCGGAATCGCCGCCGTTTGATCTTCGATGCTCACGGAATAGCGCGGGGCAATTCCATTTGTTTCCACGGCATTCAGCGTAATGATTAAATAGAGCGGCGTGATTTTGGTGACGGTCGCAGCGTAGATACCGATTTCATGGCCGGTCGTGACTTTGATCAGCGAGCCGCTTTTGTCCTTCTGCCACAGCAGCGGATTGAACAGTTTGTTCGTCGTCGAAAAATCAAGCGGGTAAGGCGCGCTCAATCGGGCCAGCAACGCATTCTGCCGCGACAGATCCAGCGCCGGCAACGGATCAACTTTATGGGGAATGTATTGAGTCCGCAAATCCCGCATCTTATCCTGGTCATAAAGAATCATTACCGGCATGCACGCGAGCACGCCCACCAGCCCGAGCAGCACGGCTCCCAGGATGATCTTTTCGTAATTTTTTCTGATGAATTCCATGCGTTCAGTTTTTTGACGTCAATTTCACCGCTTCGACCTCCAGCGTGACGCGCAATAGTTGTTCATTCAGGATCGTCTGCAATCCGCCCTTGCCCGGCACCGGCGCGGGCGGGGCGATTGGCGGGGCCGCTCCCATGTCGGCGCCGGCGGTCATGGCGGCCTCGCTGGCCGGCTGGACGCTGACGGTTTTGACGACGAACCCGTGCGGCGAGGCGGCAAACGCCTCAAGCACCTGCGCGATTTCCTGGCTGAACCCGCGGAACGTGACTTGATAGGGCGTCAGCACTCCCAAATCGGTGGCCACCGGCTGGTCGTTCAGATAATCGGCCTGCGGCCCGATTTTGTCATCGTCCGACACGGAGACGCGCTGGATGCCGTCCAGCGCATTGACATGCGCCGAGAAAATAATCTCCGAAATCGTCTTCACTTCGCCGAGTTGCGCGGACAACGGCTCCAGGCTGTTGTCGGCAAATTTGAGCCTGCCCACATCGGTCGTGAATGAAAAATCATATTGCGGCGGGAGCTGGACGTTCGCGGCGGCGGCGGCGTCCTGCAATTGTTTGATCGTCGCGGTCAGCGCGTGTCCGAACGATTCGTTGGACAACGGGCCGCTGGCGGGAATGCGCGGAACCGGCTGGAAATATTTTTTGGTCTGGTCAATCCAGGCCTTGAGCTGTTTGGTTTGTTCGTTCGCGGCGGCGATGTTGTTGACCTTGTCGTCGCCGGGGGAGGGCTTTTTCTTGGACTTCTCGGCCAGATTGTTGTAAGTCTCGTGAAGCGCGTCATACGCCTGCTGGTTGTGTTCCCAGCTTGCGTAATCGTAATATCCCGCCGCCGCCAGCAGTCCCAGCGCCAGGATGCAGCCGATCGCAAAAAATAAATTTCGTTTGAACCAGCCCATATTATTACAACTTCAACGGATTCTGCGGCGTGACGATGATGGTGAAGGTGAACGTGCCGTTGGCGTCCACCGGTGAAATTTGCGCGGCTGACTGCACCAGTTTTGGGTCGAACATCGGCGCCGCTTTGAGCTCGCGCTCGACGGCATAAACGATTTCCGTGTTGTCCGCCGCTGAAACCATCTGCGTCAAATCCACCGCGCGGCAGACCAGCGTGATGGCGTTGCTTTGATCGGTTGGCGGCGGCGGCGCGGCATTGCCGCCGGGGACGGCGGGTTCGGCGGGCGCGACGGCTCCCATCGTCATCTGCTCAATCCAGACGCCGGTTTGCATCCCCTGTGTTTGCACGGGGTGTTGCGCGGCATATTGCGCGGCATACTTTTTCGCCAGCTCGTCCTCGGAGCGGATGAGCGCCTGGCGCAATTCCGCCATGATGTCGCCCCAGTAATATCGTCCTTCCATCCAGGTCGTGATTTGATTCACGTTATTCTGGGCCAGGTCCCGCTTTTGAATCGCCTGTTGCATTTGTGTGACCCGGTCATTTATGTCCTGCGCCTTCGGCCCCAGATTGTCGTTTTCCTTTTCCTTGCCGGTCGCGAGCTCTTGGAACAGGAATCCAATCGCCCCCGCCACCAGCGCCAGCAGAAAAACCGTGGCGATGAAATACGGTTTCTTTTCGTTGAACGCCCGCCAGCGCAGCGTGCTGTCCGGCATCAAATTCATTTCCACGGGGCAGTTCGCCAGATTGCGCAAACCCAGCCCGACGACCTCGCCGAGCGAATGGGCCACCAGCGCCAGTTCCTCCAGATTCACCGACGGGTCAATCTGGACGTTGCGGAACGGGTTGAAGTATTCGACCGGCACGTTGAGTTTTTCCGCGAAGAATTGCGCCGTGTAGGGCATGATGGACGCGCCGCCGGAAAGAAACACCCGCTGCGGAGCCGAGCCGTTCTGCTGCCCGCGGTAAAATTGCATCGTCTGGTTGACCTGGATGTGCAGCTTGGTCATGAACTGCCGCGCGATTTTGGCGATGATCGCCTGGTTCGGGCTTTCCGGCTCCTCGTAAGCGCCGCCGAGGCTGACAAAGCCCTCGACAATTTTTATTTGCTCGGCGACTTCAAATTTCAATTTCGCCTCGGTGGCAAAATCCTGTGTGATGGCGTTCGCGCCCAGGTTGATGCTGCGGGAAAAAACCTTGCCTCTTTCAAAAAACAGCAGGTTGCTCGTCTTGGCGCCGATGTCCAGCAACATCGTGCAGTCTTCGAGCTCGCCATAATTATAACGGAAGGCGTTGCACAAGGCCGCCGGCGAGGCGTCGCATAATTGCAACCGCAGCTTCGCCTGCGCCGTCATGCGGAACAGTCCTTCGACCACCTCGGATTTGACGGCGACCAGCAGCACTTCGAGTTCGCCGCTGGGCGCGGAGCCAAGAATTTGATAGTCCCAGACGACTTCCGCGAGCGGGAACGGCACGTTTTGCTGCGCCTCATATTGGATGATTTGCGTGACCTTGTTCGCGTCCACCGGCGGCAGTTTGACAAATTTGGAAAAAACGTGGAAACCCGGCGCGCAGACATTGACATCCCTCGCCTTGATTCCCTTTTCGGCAAGGGTGTCCGTCAGCGCCTTGAGAATGACCTTTTCGCGCGTGGCTTCCTGCGACCCCTCGGCGCCGAGCGGTTTGATGGCAAACGTCTTGAGCCGCAAACCGCCGGCTTCGTTGGTTTCAAATTCCGCCAGCTTGAGGCTGCCCGCCCCAAAATCCACCGCCAGAAATGATTTGGTGTTCAACATTGCCGTTCACGCCGCGCGCCGCCCGCACAACGCCCGGACTTTTCCGTTTGTATGAAGGCAACGGCTGTTGACTACCGCAAATTCCCCCGCCGGTCAAACAGAATTCTCGGAAAATGAAAAAATGTTCCGCGCCGCCCGCCAATTTAACATTGCATCCGGCCTCCGGCTCTGGCTACATCTTCGCGTGCCGGAACACAAGTCAGTTGCCAGCCGCTGCCGCATGGGGATTATTTATTCCGGCCGTGTGCAGGGCGTCGGGTTCCGCTACACCGCGAGAACCGTCGCCGCCGGATTTGAAATTTCCGGCATTGTGCGTAACTTATCCGACGGTCGCGTCGAATTGGCCGCCGAGGGTGCGCGCGAAGAGCTGGAAGCCTTCCGGGCCGCCATCCGCGACGCCGGGTTGAAATGTTTTATCCACGACGAAAATGTGACGTGGAGCGCCGCGCAAAATGATTTTCGCGGTTTCGAGATAGTTCATTAATGCAATGAAGTTCGCCATCATCGCCGATATTCACGGGAATCTGGAAGCTTTGCAGACCATTCTGGAGGACGCCCGAAACCAGAAACCGACGCACTATGTCTGCCTCGGCGACATCGTCGGCTACAACGCCAACCCGAAGGAATGCCTCAAGATCGTCCGGGACATGAACATCCCCTGCGTGAAGGGCAATCACGACGAATATTGCTCCTCCAACGACCATCTCGAGGGATTCAATCCCGCCGCCGCCGCCGCCGTCCACTGGACCCGCGAGCAATTGGACGCCGAGGAAAAACAGTGGTTGCGCGACCTCAAATACACCCGGCTGGTCGGCAACTTCACCATCGTCCACGCCACGCTCGACGCGCCGCAACGCTGGCAATACGTCTTTGACAAGCTCGCCGCCGCCGCCAATTTTCCCTACCAGAACACGCAGGTCTGCTTCTTCGGCCACACCCACGTGCCCGTCGCCTTCATGCGCGACACCGCCGTGCGCGGCGGCACCTATTCCAAATTCAAGGTGGACCCGGCCAAAAAATATTTCGTCAATGTCGGCGCCGTCGGCCAGCCGCGCGACAACAATCCCAAGGCCGCCTACGTCATTTACGACTTGGAAGCCGGCACGATTGAATTGCGCCGGCTCGAATACGACATCCCCGCGACCCAGCGGAAAATCCTCGCCGCCGGCCTGCCCGAACGCCTCGCCGAACGGCTGGAATACGGCCGGTAAATGAAGAATGAAAAAGGCGGAATGAAGAATTTCAAGTTGCGTGCCGCGCGCCATTTTTGTTTCTTCATTCTTCATTTTTAATTCTTCATTTGAAAATTCTCATCCTCAAACCCAGCTCGCTCGGCGACGTCATCCAGGCGCTGCCGGTGCTGCGTTTGCTGAAACTGCATTTCCGCGACGCGGAGATTTTCTGGTGGATTGATTCCGCGCTCGCGCCGCTGCTCGACGGCGACCCGGATTTGGCCGGCATTGTCCGCTTTGAACGCAAACGCTGGAAATCGCCGCGGCACTGGCCGGAAATGCTCCGCAGCGTCCGCTGGCTGCGCGAACAACATTTTGACCTCGTGATTGATTTGCAATGCCTCGCGCGCAGCGGCGCGTTCGCGTGGCTGGCCAATGGAAAATTCCTCGTCGGCCTCGACGAAGTCCGCGAAGGCGCCCGCGGCTTTTACGACCTCGCCGTCCGCCGCGCCTCATTTCACACGCACGCCGTGGACTGGTATTTATCCGTGCTGCCGCCACTGGGCGTGCCGGTCCATAAAAATTTCCAGTGGCTGCCCGAACGTCCGCAAATCGCCGCCGCCGTAAATTCAAAACTCAAAACTCAAAACTCAAAACTGATTTTGCTCCAGCCCGGCGCGCGCTGGGCGAACAAGCGCTGGACCGCCGAACATTTTGCCGAACTTGTCCGCCTGACTGCGGAAAATTTTCCCGCCGCGCGCTTTGCCATTCTCGGCGACGCGGAAGACCAGCCGCCCGGCGAAATCATTTGCCGCGCCGCGCCGGAGCGGTGCCTGAATTTGTGCGGCGAAACTTCCCTGCCGGAAATGATTGAGTGGCTGCGGCTCTGCGATTTGATGGTGACGAACGACACCGGCCCGATGCATGTGGCCGCCGCGCTCGGCAAACCGCTCGTCGCGCTCTTCGGCCCCACCGAGCCGCGCCGCACCGGGCCTTACGGCCAGCTTGAAAATGTTTTGCGCATCGAACTCCCCTGCTCGCCCTGTCTCAAAGATTATTGCAACTACGAAAAACCAAACGAGTGTCTGAACGCCATTTCGCCCGCGATGGTTTTTGAACGGGTGCGGCGGCAATTGCAGCGGCCATTTGAGTCGCGCTAAAATTCCAGAAGTTTGCAAATGACTTGCAAATTTCGGAAAGAGGTTTCATCGGCGGAATACTCGCGATTTGTCTCCATATAAATCTTGCCGACAATCAGCTTGTTTGAAAATTAGGCCGTTTTTTTCTAATAAACCGCCGGCTCGCGTGTCATAATCAATCAGCACCAATTTAATATGGCTGAATTCAAATTCTTCTGTCCGGGTTGCGGCCAGCACATCCAGTGCGACTCGCGTTATGTTGGCTCGCAAATCAACTGCCCGGCTTGCAAGCAAATGATTGACGTGCCCAAACCCGGTGGAATTCCCGCCGCCAAACCGCCGGTTCAGGCAAAAAGCAAGACGCCCATCATCATCAGCGCGGCGGTTTTGTCCGCCCTCGTTGCCGGCACCGCGCTGTATTTGTTTTTATTTTCGAAATCAACGCCACAGCTACCCGGCCTCGTTGCGTTGTGGAAAGCCGACGGCAACGCCAGAGACAGCATCGGCGGCAACCATGGCGATTTGATGAATGGCGCTGGATTTGATCGCGGGGTGATTGGCAAGGCTTTCTCTTTCAACGGAAACCAGGAGTATGTGGAAGTGCCGAGCGATCCGGCGATCACGCCGACCGGGCCATTTACGGCGACGGCGTGGGTGAAATACTCGAAATTGATCGGTCATCGCGGTGGCGCCGTGCTGGCCAAAGGCGTGGACGCGGAATCAGCGGTTGATTGGGCGATGGCCGTGTCCGACGCGCATAAATTGCGGCCGCACGCCAATGTCGGCAACAGTTGGGTCTATTTTGATTGCGCCACCACGCTCAAACCCGGCGTTTGGTATCATGTGGCGCTGGTGTATGACGGCGCGAGCCTCAAGGGTTTTGTCAATGGCGCATTGGATGGAAAGCAAACGGTTTCCGGGAAGTTGCAGGCGACGGATAATTCCCTGAAGATTGGCAGTTACGCGCCCGTCAACGGAACCATGAGCAAATGTTTCTTTGCGGGAGAAATTGACGAGGTCGCGCTCTTTGACCGCGCCTTGTCCGCCGGCGAAATCAAAACCATCTACAAAGCCGGCGCTCATTAAAACATCGGCATCGCCAAACGCTTGACTTGCGGCGCTGGACGCATCATTTTCGCGTCATGAAATTCATCACAAAAAAGCTTCTCGCCGGAACGGCCCTGTTTTGCCTCGGCTTCGCCAGTGGCCAGACATTGCGAGCGCAAGATTTCACAAACGTCGGCGACCTCTTCCACACGCCGCCTGGACAGAAACTTACCTACGGCCTTTATTATAAATCCCGCGTCGAACAACTTTTCAACGGCACCAACTTCGACGGCCTCACCTTTTGCATGAGAAACAATGCCGACCCGATGAAAACCTGGGAAGTCACCAACGGCGTCATTCATTGCAACGGCTCTGCCATCGGCTATTTGCGCACGAAGCAAAGCTACAGCAATTATGTCGTCACCGTCGAATGGCGCTTCCGAAAAGTCACGCCCCAGGCCAACAACACCGGCGTGCTCGTCCACATGCAATCGCCGGACACAGTCTGGCCGATGTGCGTGCAAAATCAGGGCAAGTCCGGCCGGCAGGGCGATTTGTTCGTGATGGCCGGCGCGGAGTGCAAGGAACATCTGGCTTTGGGCAAGGACGCCAACACGCCGGTTCCGCTTCGCGGCACATCGAACGAAAATCCCGTCGGCCAATGGGACACGAACGTGACCGTCTGCGCCGGCAACGATGTCAAAGCCATCATCAACGGCAAATTGCTGAACGAAATCACCGAATGCACCGTTTCCTCCGGCTTCGTCGGCATCCAAAGCGAAGGCGCGGATTTTGAAATAAGAAAAATGTATTTGGAGCCGCTGAAGTAATTTTAGATTTCCGATTTGCGATTTCCGATTTGCTTTTTCGCCCACGTTTTCGCCTGACGCGGCGTTTCAATTCATCCGACAATTGCTGCTCGCGGATTTTTTCAGAGCAATTCCGCCAGTTCTTCCTTGCTCAAGCCGGTTTGATTGAGGATGTCGCTCAAGGTGCCGGGACGGATTTCGCGGTGCATGGGAACAATCGTCCGCCAATAACCTTCCGCGTTGCGTTTTTCCATCGAGACATGGCTGCCTTTTTGTCGCAACACCACGAAGCCCGCGCGTTGCAACGCGCGCAGAAGTTGGCGGCCGGAAACGGCTGGCAGATGCCGGCTCATGCAACTTCCATGCTGGTGAGATAAACTTCCTTCGCCTGCTTCGACGGCTTGGATGCGCCCCAGGTTTCAAGATATAATTCCACCGCTTCCCGAAGATTCGCCCTGGCCACCGCCAGCGTCTTGCCCTGCGTCGTGACCGGAAAATCCAGACAGCGGGCGATGAAACATTCGCCATCGTTTTGAAACACCGCATGAATCGTGCGCATGAAAATACGATAACCGCTCAATCCATTTTTGGCAACAGCCGCCGTCTGACCCACGCCTTGGCCTGGCGCGGCGTTTTCAATTCGTCCTGCAATTGCTTCTCGCGGATTTCCGCCAGCAGCGCGCCCAGCGCCGGGCCGGGTTTCATGCCGAGCTTGATCAAATCATCGCCGGTGAGCAGCGGCGGACGGATCGCCGGTTTCTTTTTCAATTCCTCCGCCTGCTCCACCAGAAAATCGTAGTGCGACAAATCGCCGTGCGAGCCGAGGCAATCGAGCCGGTGCAATTCCAGTTCCAGCGGAAACGTCTCGCGCAGCAGCAACCGCCGCAGCGTCGCCTTCCGCATCTGCTTCACATCCTTGAACTGCATGTGGTGCAAAACACACGCGGCAATTTCGTCAATCTGCTTTTTGGGAAACCGCAGCCGGTTCAAAATGGCCCGCGCCATTTCCGCGCCGACTTTTTCGTGGCCGTAAAAATGAATCGCGCCGGTGGTGGCGTCGCGCTCCGCCGTCACCGGCTTGGCGATGTCGTGCAACAAAACCGCCCACGGCAAAAGTTCATGTTGGAGTTCACGCTTTAGCGTGCTTCCTGACAAGCTAAAGCTTGAACTCCAACACGGCGGCAATTTTTCGAGCATCAAATTGATGTGATTGAACACGCTGCCTTCGGGATGATAATCCGGCGATTGCCCGCAGGAAATCGTCGCCGCCAACTCCGGCAAAATCTGCTCCAGCAATCCGCTGTCGCGCAGCAAAACCAATCCGCGCGCGGCGCTTGAATTAAACGTGGTAGGGACGCGCTGCGGCGCGTCCGGGCTGACCGGCAGGTCAGCCCTACCGATTTTGTCCGTTGCGCTCGGCAGCGCGAAAAGTTTTATCAATTCATCCCGCACGCGCTCGGCGCTGATGAGTTTGATTTTGGGCGCGAGCGCTTTGACGGCGGCAAAAGTTTTCGGCTCGATTTCAAATCCCAGTTGCGCCGCGAACCGCACCGCGCGCAGCAGGCGCAGATGGTCCTCGGCAAACCGTTCCTCCGGCGCGCCGATGGTGCGGATGATTTTCGCGCGCAAATCCTGTTCGCCGCCGACCCAGTCGTGGATTTTTTCCGTGAGCGGATCGTAAAAAAGCCCGTTGACGGTGAAATCGCGGCGGAGCGCGTCGGCTTCCGCGCCGGCGAAAACGACTTTCTCCGGCCGCCGGCCGTCGCGGTATTCCGCCTCGGCGCGAAAGGTGGCGACCTGGAATTGCTGTTGGTCCTCGACGACGACCATCACCCCGAATTTTTTCCCGACTGGAATGGTTTTCTTGAAAAGTTTTTCAACCTGCTCCGGTCGCGCGTCGGTGGCAATGTCGTAATCCTGCGGCTCGCGTCCGAGCAGAAAATCGCGCACGCAGCCGCCGACCCAGAACGCGGCGAAGCTGGCCGCCTGCAGGCGGCGGACAATTTCAGCGGCGGTTGCGCGCGGCGGAGCATTCACGCCGGAATTTTACCGCAAACCCGCAACGCGGCCAAGCCGCAACCAAAATCAAAAAGTCCGCGCCGGCCGGAATTCCCACGCCTCCTTCGATTTCGATCCATGCGCCGCCCGCTGAATTGCCAACGCGTAGTAATTAACCTCAATCCTTCGGCAGAAACGCGAACGCCACCGCCGCGAGAATGCAAACAAACGCCGCGACGTAATTCCACCGGATTTTTTCGCCCAGATAAAAAATGGCGAACACCACGAACACCGACAGCGTGATGACCTCCTGGATGATTTTGAGCTGCGACGCGGAATAAACCGAGTTGCCCCAGCGGTTGGCCGGCACCTGCAGGACGTATTCAAAAAACGCGATGCCCCAGCTCGCGAGGATGACGAGCAGCAGCGGCTTGCTCTTGAATTTCAAATGGCCATACCACGCGAACGTCATGAAAACATTCGAGCAGGTCAGCAGCACGATGGGCAGCCAGCGGGATGAGGTAATATCCATGCCGGAGAAAATGATTTCATCCGTTAGCGTAGTCAAATGGGAATGTGGTAACCTTCAATTACAAGCCGCAACGCCTCCACTTTCAAAAATCGAAATTATAGACGAGATCCAGCGGCCGGTTGGACGGGCCGGAGCGGCTGTCGTTGCCGCCGTCATCTTTGAGATTCTGCCCGACCGAATAGACGATTTTCCGGTCTGGCGCATAGCGCAACGGCTGGCCGTCGAAATCGTCCACCGGAACCGCATCCAGAAACTCCGGCACGAGCGCGTTCAAATCCGAAGGCAGATTTCCGTGCGTCAGTTGATAAGCGCGCAGGGCGAGAATCGTGCGCGTGGCCTGCAACTGCGCGTCCGCCTGTGATTTTTTCGCCAGCGATGGAATCACGGCGGGCGCCAGCAGACCAAACCAGATTTGGCCGAGGATATTTCCGCTTAATGCCATCGAAATCAGGCCGGGCTGGTTTGTGAACAAGTCCGGCAGTTTCGCCTCGTTGAAGTGATGCGGCCCCGCCTTCACCAGCGCATTAAATTCGCCGGCAAACAAAGCCTTGGTCTTGCTGAAATTCAGGACTGGCAAAAGCCGCGTTGGATGAGGATAAGCTTTGCCGGTGTCGGCATCTGCCATTTTGCCCTTGCGCATGGCGTCAACGGTTCCAATGGCGCACTGATACTCGACTTTCATGGCGTTCGCGAACGCGGCGCCTTCATCGTCAGGATCAAATTCAAGCTGGAGGATGTAGGTTTTCAGTTGGTCCGGATTCAAATGCGTCCTGCCCGCCCAGTGCTGAATCTGGCTCAAGCCCATGGTGTTGACCGCCATGCCGACGAGATAACCAATCAATGCACTCTGGCTGTTTTGCATCCGGCGTCCCAACTGGATCTGATCCACGATTTGGTCAAAAGCCTCCTTGTCCCGTCCGCTGTGGAAAAGAAAATTTTCCCGCACTCCGGCAACTTGCGCCATTTTTTTCCAGTCCGACAAGTAGGATACGGAAGCATTCACATTGGAAATTTCCGGCACTTGGAAATCCGGCAGTTTGGCGGCGGCATCCCAGGCCGCCAGCATCTCCCGGTTATTGGCCACAACCGTGCTGGCCAGGTTGCCATTCCAATTCGTGTCGCGGGCAAGATCGAAAAGTTGCTGGCTCTGGTTATCCGGCCACCAGAGATGACTGGCGCCGACCTGAAGAACGTCGAAAGCATTCGAGCCTTCGGGAATGCTGGCGCGCGCCAGCCGCAGGTTTCCGTCATTCACCGTTGCTGGGATGATGGACCGCAGCATTACAAAACCGTAGAGCAGCGCGAGAAAGGCAAAAAATCCCAGGCCGATGCGGAGAAACCATTTTTTCATGCGAGCAAATAACCACTGCCGGCAAATCAAAGCAATTACAAACGAACCGGAAAATTATAACCGCACCGGAATATTTTTATTCGCCAGAAACTGTTTCACGCCGCCGACGGTGCAGGTGCCGAAATGGAAAATGCTCGCGGCGAGGACGGCGCTACAATCTGCCTCCGCGAAAATGTCCCGCCACTTGGAACTTGAAACCCGCCGTTTGAATCTCTTTAATTCGGCATGGATTCCCGCGAAGCCCTGATTGCGCTCAACCTCATCGAGCACGTCGGCCCGGTGCGCGCGCGGTCGCTGCTCGAACATTTCGGCGACGCGCCGAAAATTCTCGCCGCCTCAAAATTCGCGCTGCTCCGCGTCCGCAACATCGGCGACGAAACCGCCGAGGCCATTTCCAACTGGGAAAAGACGATTGACCTCGCCGGCGAATTGAAGCGCATTTCCGATTTTGGCTGCCGCGTTTTGATTTCGTCGGATGAAAATTATCCCGCGTCACTCCGTGAAATTTACGATCCGCCACTGGTGCTTTACATCAAAGGCGAACTGACCGCGAAGGACAAAAACGCCGTGGCGATGGTCGGCTCGCGCTCGACGACGCATTACGGCATCGAGACGGCGCGCAAGCTGGCGTATCAGCTCGCCTACGTCGGCGTGACGGTGGTGAGCGGCGGCGCGCGGGGGATTGACACGGCGGCGCATCAGGGCGCGCTGGCGGCCAAGGGCCGGACGGTCGCGGTTTTGGGAACGGGAATAAATTTAATTTTCCCGCCGGAGAACGCGGAATTGTTCGGACGCATCGCGGAAAACGGCGCGGTCATCACGCAATTTCCGTTCAACCGCAACGGCGACCGGCAATCATTCGCCATTCGCAATCGCATCATCGCCGGCATGACGCTCGGCACGGTGGTCGTCGAGGCGGATTTGCACAGCGGCGCGCTCATCACGTCGAATTTCGCGACGGAATACGGCCGGCAGGTTTTCGCGGTGCCGGGGCGGATTGATTCGCCGCGCAGCAAGGGCTGCCACGATTTGATCAAAAAGGGCGCGAAGCTGTGCGAGGGCGCGGAGGACATTTTGAGCGAGTTCGAGTATTTGTTTCCGGGCAGCAACCGCCCGCCGTCGCCCGGCGAGACCGGCGTGCTGCCCGCGCTGGAATTATCCGCGAACGAGCAGAAAATTTATGACGCGCTGGACGAAGAGGAGCGGAGCATTGACGAGGTGATCCGCAAAAGCGGCCTGCCGAGTTCGGCGGTTTCCGTCGCGCTGTTGAGCCTGGAAATGAAACGCGCGGTGAAACAATTGCCGGGGAAATTGTTTGTGCGGAATAATTAGCGAATCGAAACTTGCGGATTC
>Ga0302319_10003553_pt1 | contig 32529 bp, 21 predicted proteins | sample Bog_T0_2_FD_203319 | JGI IMG/M metagenome (GOLD analysis project Ga0302319, IMG submission 203319) | Peat permafrost microbial communities from Stordalen Mire near Abisko, Sweden - Bog_T0_2 | ecosystem: Environmental > Terrestrial > Soil > Wetlands > Peat | place: Sweden: Abisko, Stordalen Mire... | reverse complement strand
TCATTTCTTGCCTCTCAAGGTCGTTCTACTCTGGTGTATTTCGCAATTGAACAAGTGGATTCTCTTATATGCACAGACGCTGACGAATTGTTAGCGCTCGATAAAATCCTTCATCGTTGCTTGTCGGGATGCCCGGGAGGGTGCGAATCGCCGTGCATTCCGGCGACGAATTGATCACGAGGTGCCGCTTTGTCAATCTGTTCTGCAACCACCTCAAGGTGATATGCTGCCTCCGCCGGGAAAAGCGATTTAGCAAGGGGGAGTATGCATATGTGGTTCCTAGGAATGGACGTGGGCACAGGTGGTACACGCGCAGTCGTAGTAGATGCTGTTGGGAAGGTGGTTTCAAGCGCTGCCAGCGAACATGAACCATTCAAAACAGCGCACCCTGGCTGGGCTGAGCAGGATCCCGAAGACTGGTGGCGCGCCGCGCTGCAAGCCATTCGCGAAGCGCTTGTCTCCGCGCCGGAGCCGCATGAGCCTATCGCGGCCATCGGCCTCACCGGCCAAATGCACGGCGCCGTCATGCTGGATGAAAACGGAGCGGTGCTGCGTCCGGCGCTCATCTGGTGCGACACCCGTACTCAACCGCAATGCGACTGGCTCACAGAAAAAATCGGCTATGAGCGGTTGATCGAACTCACCTGCAACCCGGCTCTCCCAAACTTCACCGTAACCAAAGTGCTCTGGGTCAAACAGCATCAGCCGGAGATATTCTCGAAGATTTGCCACATCATGTGCCCCAAAGATTACGTGCGCTACCGCCTGACCGGCGAATTCGCCATCGATGTTCAGGAAGCCTCAGGCACGCTGTTGCTCGATGTAACAAATCGCCGATGGTCCAAGGAAGTCGCAGAGGCAGCTGGCATCGACGAAAGCTGGCTACCCAAGGTGTACGAGTCGCCCGAAGTTTGCGCCCGCATCAGCGAGACAGCGGCAGGACTCAGCGGTCTTGCCGCAGGCACGCCAGTCGTGGCCGGAGCAGGTGACCAGGGCGCAGGCGCAGTCGGCATGGGGATCCTTCAGCCCGGCTCGGTCTCCGCCACCATCGGCACTTCCGGCGTGGTCTTCGCGGCAACCGCAGCTCCCACCAAAGACCCTCACGGACGTCTGCACACCTTCTGCCACGCCGTTCCCAGCCTGTGGCATGTGATGGGAGTAACGCAGTCCGCGGGGCTCAGCTTCCGCTGGCTCAAGGAGACTTTTTTCAGAGGCCTTGATTATGACGCTCTGACCTGGGCGGCAAGCAAGATTCCCGTCGGCAGCGAGGGGCTTGAGTGGGCGCCCTATCTGCTTGGCGAGCGTACACCGCATCTTGACCCCCAGGTGCGGGCAGCTTTTGCCGGTATTTCCACCATTCATACCGAGGCGCACTTTATTCGTGCAGTTCTTGAGGGCGTTGCTTATTCTCTACAAGACACTTTCACACTCTTTGCCGAGTTAGGCATTCCGGTAAGCGGAATCAGGCTGGGCGGCGGCGGCGCTCGCGGGCCGTTGTGGCGCGAGATTCAGGCTGGCATTTATGGCCATCCCGTAGAAGTTCTGACAGCGGAAGAGGGTGGAGCATTTGGTTCTGCGCTGATGGCCGGCGTGGGTGCAGGCCACTGGGCAAATCTGGACGAAGCTTGCGCGCAAGCCATTGAAGTAGCGCAACGCATCGAGCCCGACGAAGCCGATGTCGCCGTATACAAGACCGGATACGCCCAGTGGCGAAAGCTCTATCCCGCGCTAAAGAGCCTCCGATGATCTCCTGTATCCAGCGTTCCAAACAACAAACGGCCTGTCATTCTGAGCAGCACGACTTGTGTAGGCAAGTTACGGCGGGTGACATGAACGGCGGAGCACAAAAGCTCCGTGCCCCGTTCTTGCGATTTTTTCCCGGCGCAAGAGCGAGAAACCTCAACTCTTAATTGGGGCGGCTGACCGACAAAAATCGCGCCCAAAATTAATTCCTACAGGTTTGCGGATCATTTCCGTAAAAAGGTGCACTATGGGGAATTGAGGAAATTCATCTACCTACTTCGTATCTTTGCATCCCTTGAGTCAGTCGGTACAAAGTTGCTACATAGCCCCTACCCCCTACCTGCTAGTACTAAGGCCATACTGTACTGAAGTACCGTAAAACCACCGCTAGCGGCCCTGAGTCCTTCACTAAAGACTGTAAAACTGTGAGACCGTCAAAGTGTGGTCCCCTCCCTCGGTATACATTGCAAGACGCATACGATAGCCTGACATCAAAACTGGACTACTCCAGCGAGGTCTGATGCGCATCCTTCTTTCCTTCTCGTCATTGATTCTTTTGTCTGCAACCGCGGCCGTAGTTGCTCAGAACGCTCCAGTTGCCCCAATAACCTGCGCGGACTTGCACCTCGTGCCAGCGCCGCGTGAATGCGTTTCTGTGGAGACAATTCCAATTGGAGGCATTGGATTCTTTGTGGCTACCGAGGGCGACGAAGACTCTTTTGCAGCCGAAGACCTGACCGAACAGACCCTCGGCAAGAGGCAGGTACAAAAAGACGCTCCATTCATCCGCCTTGAGCGCGCGGATTCAGAGGCAGCAAAGGCGCTGCTGGAGCGTAATCACCTCGACTTCGTTCCGCAGATGCACGATGAGGGTTATGTGATCGTACCCGACCACGAAGGCGGGATTGCAGTAATTGCCGAGACCGCCGCCGGCATCTTCTATGGAGCGCAGACCGTGAAGCAGCTCATTCGCGGCAGCGGAAAGGACGCCGTGTTGCTAGCGCCCGTTCTGCGCGATTGGCCGGCCATGCCGCACCGCGGGATCTCCGACGACTGGTCCCGCGGACCGTTGCCTAATATGGATTTCCTGCGCCGCGAAATTCGCACCCTGGCGGCCTACAAACTGAACACGTTTTCACCCTACTTCGAGCACACATTTGCGTATGCCAGCACGCCCGCCGCAGCCTTTCCCGGTGGCTCCATGACACCCGCAGAGGCCCGCGAACTTGTGGAATATGCTGCGCAATACCACATAACCGTAATTCCAGAACAAGAAGCATTCGGGCATCTGCACAACATACTCAAGTTCGAGCAATATTCAACATTGGGTGAGACTCCGCATGGCGCTGTGCTCGCGCCAGGCGATGCCGCCACAGTGCCGCAGATTGCCGAGTGGTTTGGCGAATTGGCGCAGGTGTTTCCCGGCCCCTACGCGCATATCGGCGCCGACGAGACCTCCGAATTGGGGCTGGGAAGAACGCGCGATGAGGTCAAGAATCGCGGCCTGGGAGCGGTGTACATGGATTTCCTCACTCGCATTCACTCCGCACTCGAGCCCAACCACAAACAGCTTCTTTTCTGGGGAGACATCGCCGTCAACTCGCCTGACCTTGTGACCACTCTGCCCAAAGACATGATCGCCGTGCCCTGGCGTTACGATGCGGAACCAGATTTCACGGCACTGATTTTGCCCTTCTCTCAAGCCGGCCTCGAAACCTGGGTAGCGCCCGGCGTGAACAATTGGAACCGCATCTACCCCAACAACAATGAGGCACTCGGCAACATTCGCGCCTTTGTGCGAGACGGCCAAAAGCTAGGTTCCAAAGGCATGTTGAACACGGTCTGGAACGACGATGGCGAAGGCATCTTCGATGAAAACTGGTTCGGCATTCTGTTTGGCGCAGCAGCAGGTTGGCAATCCGGTGAAAGCTCAGAGGATGCGTTCACGGCTTCGTACGGAATTGCGTTTCATGGCGATGCAACCGGCAAAGTCAACCAGGCGCAACAAGCCATCATGGCCGCGCATGCTTTGCTCAAGAAGGCCGACCTCGGCGATGCGCGGGACAGCTACTTCTGGGTCGATCCATTTTCACCTCCAGGTCAGCGCATAGCAGAAAAGATACGTCCGGTGCTAAGCGAGCTACGGCAGGACGCAGAACGCGCCATCACCTTGCTTGCCGAGGCGCGCGCCGCCGGAAAGCTCGAGAACCAGGAAGCCCTGGATGCGCTCGAACTGGGAGCACGCAGAATCGACTTTGTCGGCCTCAAGTTTCAAGCCGCGGATGACTGCGTATCGCTCTACGACCAGGCGCGCCAAATCGCTGCGAGCGGCGACAAGACCCGTCGCAGCGAAGTTTCGGAACTGCTCTACACCATCGGCTCAAATAACGGGAGATTACGCGATATTCGCGACGGATACACTTTGCTGCGCGACCTTTACCGCCAAGCGTGGCTGCGCGACAACCGCCTCTATTGGCTGCAAACCAACATGGACCGCTATGACCTCTCCGCGCAGCTTTGGATCAATCGTGGCGATCTCTGGCAGACCCAGGTGATCCAGCAGTGGCACGACACTCACACCCTGCCCACCCCAGAGGAAGCAGGCTTGCCCGCAGGCCCGCAAAAGCAGCCTGAAAAACCACCCGCAAAATCCGGGAAATGGTGGAAGAAGTAAGTGATAACAGGGGATAAGGTCAGCAGCGGGCGAATCAAATCGTCAGAAAATCCGCGAAAACAAAGCCATCTCGATTGACGACCTCTCCCGCTTCCAGCTGCAGTGGCGCGGTGAACATCGGTCCGTCGTAAACACAAGTGTGAAACTCGCCACGTTCGCCGCAAGGATCCGCTTCCGCAGGGAGATCCCGCAGCAGAGCTTCGTCGAAATCACGTCCCGCAAAAGAATCAGGCAGTTGCTTTGAGTCGATGCAAGCCAGTTTCGCGCAAAGGCCGCCGGCAATCATCTCGCCCGCCAACCGGTCCGTTGGAATCTCCCACAACGGAAAAAGCGGCTCCAACCCAGTTGGCTTCAATTGCGTCTCGCGATAGGCGCGCACGTCCGCCAGGAACAGATCACCGAACGCAACCGCGTCAACATGTTCTGCAACCGCGCGATTGCAAACATCCGTCATGTGCAGTTCATAGATTTCGTTGGAGCAAGGCCATGGCAGAGGCACAATCCACAAAGGCAGTTGCGCCGCTGCGGCCTGCGCCTCCAGAACCGCGAGCCGTGTGCCGTGCATCGCCACGCGCTTGAATTCAGTATTCAAAGTGGTCAGTAGGCCAACGATCTCTATGCCCGGCTCGCGCCGCAACAGGTGCAGAGCCCAGGCACTGTCTTTACCGCTGCTCCAGGACAAAAGAACTCGCTTCATATTGCGATTCTAAATTGAGATCGCCTGGACTGAATGAGGATGTTGCTTTCCCAGGCCTAAGTGGCTGATTCAAAAAATCAAGACACGATATTGGCGATATACGTATTCATCGCCTCGAAGTTCGTGGTCGACTGAGACGAGCTGCAGCGTCCTAAGGATGGGATAGGTCCGCATATTGGAATCGAGCCCGTGAGATTCAAGAAGCACTAGGACTTCGTCCAATGTCACTCCATTATCGATTCGAGAAGCTAGCATTTCGCCGCACTTATCTGAGAACTGCGTCACTTCTTGATCGCTGAATCCACCGAATGCGAGATTTGCTATTGAGCCAAGAGTCTTGCATGAATCCTTATACTTATCGAATGCCTTGGATAGTTTTGTGTCGGCGACCAGGAGCGCCTCAAGATGCACGAGATCTTCCAACGTCAGCTTGCTTACATACGAAAGTTCGCAGCACTGAAAAGCAAAGGATCGCTTCCACGAATCATTCACAATTCGGTGGCAGAACACAACCGTACGTAGGGAGATTATTGAAGGTTCATTCAGCGACCACCGGTGTTCCTTGAAGCCCGATAGAACTCTGGACACTTTCCAAATGCCTGGGAAAAGGCGCGAGATTTGTATCCAGTCGCCCGGCTGCACATTTGTATTAACATCCGGCATGCGTAAATTATGCCAGAGTCGAGATCTCGGCCGACGACGGATTGGTTGTACAAGCTAGTTCAGCGTCACATCCGCATGCAACGGCGTATTCTCGCTCGAATCCCCAATATGGATCTCAAACTTGCCCGGATCGATCGTCCACTTTTTCGTGGCGTCGTCCCAGTAGCTAAAAGCGCGTGCATCCAGATCGAGCGAGATATGCCTTGTTTCGCCAGGAGCGAGACGAACCTTCGCGAATCCCTTCAATTCGCGCTCTGGGCGAGTCGCTTTTGCCGACGGGTCTGAAACATAAAGCTGTGCAACCTCAGCGCCCTCGACACCGCCCGTGTTGGTAATGTCGAAGCCCACAGTCACCGTTGATCCCGATGCAGCCGTTGATGGCGCCTTCAGGCTTCCAAACTTGAAATCGGTATAGCTCAATCCGAATCCAAACGGATACAACGGGTGCTTGCCGTTGGTGGTCCAGTAGCGATAGCCGACCATCAGCCCATCGTCGTACTTCACATGCGGAATGACGTAGTCGACTTTCTTGCCGTCCGTCTCGGTTACATGCAGAGTCTCGTCGGCGCCCTTGATTGGGTAATAAAAATTATAGGAAGGGTTTTCTTCCCAGCTATGGTCAAAGCTGAAGGGAAGCTTGCCCTCCGGGTTATGTTTTCCGAAGATAACCTCGGCAATCGCAGTACCACCCTCTTGTCCCGGATAGTAGACATGGAGCAGCGCTGGAACCTGTGCGAGCCATGGCCGTGTATCCATGCCTCCGCCGCCATTGAGCGTGACGATGGTATGCGGATTGGCCTTGGTTACGGCCTCGATCAACGCGTCCTGCCCCCACGGCAGTCCAAAGGTGCGGTCCATCCCCTCGCTCTCTGTACTTGTGTTGAAGCCGACAGCAAGCACCACAACATCTGCGGCCGCTGCATAGGCCTTTGCCTCTGCTGAAACCAGGCCAGATTGATTAGCGATTCCCAGGGCGAAGCGGACGCCAGCGAATCCCGGCAGATAATCCGCAACCACATTGATGGTCTGGCCGGCTTTCAACTCGATGGTCCAGAAGAGCGGAGCCTGTCCCTCGACGTGCGGCGGAGAGGTAAGCTGCTTTCCGGAGATGCTGACGGTATATGCATCATCCCCTGCGGCCGCGGCCAAAACCAGGTACTTGCCCGTTTCAGCGGCCTTGTATGAAGACGTGTAGCGAATGCTGCGCGGAGTCTTGTTCGGCAGTCCCCACCAATCCGGCTTATAGTCCGCGATGCTGCCTGAGTCTGTCGCTACCGGCGTTCCAGTGAAGTCGCTACTGGGATAGGTGGCAACCTTGATGCCGCCCTCCCAATGGGTGCCCCAGAAAATCTCGTTCATTTCCGGCAGACCCTTCGTGTAGAGCAGGTGGACATTCGGCCCGGCCAGGTTAGCAATCCCAGTGACAGTGGAGACAGGCTCAAAGGCCTGTGCTTCAGACGAGCCTCCGCCACCCGTGACCGCGGGCCATGCGTTCGGACCAATCACGGCGATGGTCTTTACCTTTGTGGTATCCAGTGGCAGCAGGTGCCCTTCGTTCTTCAGCAGCGTGATGCTTTCGCGCGCACCCTCAAGAGCAACAGCACGGTCGGCAACCGAGTATGTCGAGTTCGACGGATCAAACTGCGGCCGATCAACGAACCCGTAGCGAAGTTCGGTGCGGAAAATCCGCATCAGCTTTTCGTCAATTGTTGACTCTTTGATCGCCCCATCTTTGATGGCAGCCAGCAGAGCCTTGGGATTCATGAAGCGCGGCCCGGGCATTTCGAGATCGAGACCATTGTTGGCCGCGCCCACCGTATCGTAAGTCGCGTCCCAGTCCGACATCAGAATTCCTTGAAACCCCCACTCGCCCTTAAGGACCTTGAGATTGAGGAATGCATTCTGCGTGGCATGGACATCATTAATCAGGTTGTAGGAGTTCATCACCGCATCGACGTGTCCTTTGGTGACAGCGGCTTCAAATGCGGGCAGGTATAGCTCGCGCATGGTGCGCTCGTCCACATCGGAGCTGACGTTGTGCCGGTTGTACTCCTGGCTGTTCATCGCATAGTGCTTGACGGTCGCGATCACGCCCTGCGACTGGACACCCTGAATGAACGGGACCGCGAGCATGGAGTTCAGATAAGGATCTTCCGACAGGTACTCGAAGTTACGACCGGCAACGGGCGACCGGGCAATGTTCACGCCAGGGCCAAGCAGGAAATTGACACTTCGGGCCCGCGCATCCCTGCCCAGGCTCTCGCCAATCTTACGAGACAACTCGGGATCCCATGTCGCGGCCAGCGCTACGCCGCCTGCATACGACGTCGTCGGCCCCCAGGTGCGCACGCCCAGGGATGCATCGGACATCTTGAAGCGCGGCAGGCCGATGGCGGGCGCAGGGTGTGTATACATCTCATCCACGCCGCCGATTAACTCCACCTTCTGCTCGAGAGTGAGCTTTTTGACCCAGGCTTGCGCTTTCGCTTCAATGGCGGGAGAATCCGGCGCTTGCGCCTGGGCCAGCGCCATGACTGAAGAAGCCAGGGAGCCAACCAGCAGTACGACCCCAAAGCCCGCGACTACGAGGCGCGAAATCGATTGAGCGTTGAGCTTTTTCGAGTTTCTCATGACGCGAAAGAGGCTATCGCATTTGGCCCGCGACTGTATAGCTTCTCTCGCTCATACCGAATTTCGTTAGCGCAACGGTTCAGGCGCAGATGCCTCTCTTGAGCAGCATGATCGCGGACTTGTGACACAAGTCACAGCGCGGGGTGAATGGTGTCACTGCTTCTCTTTTACACGGAGCGCAGACTCTGACTCCAATAGATAGTTAACAAGAAGGGCATAGCCTCGGGAGAGAAGCATGAGCTTTGCACGCGGTATGAAAACGATTGTGGTTTCAACTGACTTGGACGGACAGTCGGAAGCAGCGTTGGAATATGCGCGCAAGCTGGCTGGCGCTTACGGCGCTCGCATTGTTCTGGCACACGGTCTTGATCCGGTAGACTATGCGTCCGTGGAGTCGGTCCCCGGCAAAGTATTGCGCGGCCTGACAGAACAAGCGCGCGTAACGCTGGATACTCTCTCGTCTAATCTCCTTCGGGAAGGCATTCACAGCCACTCTGAGATTCGTCAAGGCCAAATTGCGCAGATGTTAGTGGATGTGGCACGCCAGTACGAGGCCGGACTTATCGTAATCGGCACCAAAGGGCGGGAAGGCGTCGGCCCGATCGTTGTAGGCGCAGTTGCCGAGCAGTTGGTGCGGCGGTCACCTTGTCCGGTTCTTGCCGTGGCGGAGGATTGGAATGCGGGCGAGTTTCGTCCAATCCCAGGTGGACCGATTCTGCTGGCCATGGAGCGCAATGAAGCGACCGCAGCCGCGGTTTCAATGGCGTATTCGCTGGCGGAAGTCTTCCGTAGAACGCTGATAGTCCTCCACGCGCGGAGCGCAGCAGAAGCGGCAGCGTTTCTTAATCCGGGGGCGACTACACTGCAGGATTTCGGTGTCGTGCCGAGCGGCCGATTTCCGGTCCGCTTCATCGTCAAAGACGGCAATCCGTCCGACGCAATCGTAGAAGCGATAAAGCAGCATCAGCCCAGCATGCTGGTTGCGGGAGTGAAGCGCCAGAGTGAAACTCCCGGTCCACACGGCACCGTGTTTGCTCTTCTCGCGCGCTCCCGCGTGCCTGTTCTGTGCGTCCCGCCGGAACCGGAGTCCGCAAAGAGGCAACTGGAGCTTTCAGCGGCGGTATCGACAAAATAATGGCCGTAACCCGCTTGCAGCACCGGGCGCGAGGCTGCAATTCTCGCGCAGAAAAGGGAGATAGAGTCATGCAACCTGAGGCAAGAACCGGGCGAATGGCTGCTGTCCAGGCACGACCGCTGGCTGAGTTATTAGAGTGCCCAACGGGTACTTCAAATCTGCTCAATTGCGCAGCAAACTGCATTTCAGTCGATGTGGGAGAGGTGCTGTTCCGTCAGTCAGCGATTTGTCGTGGTATCTATGTCATTGTCTCAGGGCAGTTTCTTCGCCGCACTGAGAGGCTGGAGACTCGCCTTAACCTAGGGGTAGCTCGCCCCGGAGATCTGGTGGAACTAGCAGCTGCGCTCGGAGATTGCCGTCACACGTACACATTGAGCGCACAAACTGCGGCGTCTGTGCTTCTGCTCCCAATGCAAGCTCTGAACCAGGCATTTGAAGCCTACCCACCCATGCGGATGCACTTGCTTGAAGAACTCGCGCGCGAGGTTTCCCGAGGCTACGAGGCAAGTTGTCTAAACAGGATGCCAAGAACAAGGCGTCACGGCCCATTACCGCAGGCCCTGTAGCGGAAAATCTCCTGACCTAGTAAACTTCCGTGCGCTGCGGTTTCCGAAAGTCAACGCAAGCCGCCGGAGAATCAATGCGTTGCCCTCCGCAAAAGTGCGCTATACTTTCCAGTAGATCAGCGGGAAGACAATGGCATCGTTCCACCCTCATCACCCCCCGGAAGATTGTATTAACTGCGAGCACCGCCATCTTCGGATGTTCTGCAATCTCACCCCGGAAGCACTGCGGGATTATGACGGGATCGGCATCATGATGAGCCATGCCCGCGGCGCCAAGCTGTTTTCCGAAGGCGACGGAGCTCGGAACGTCTTCGTGATCTGTTTTGGCCAGGTAAAGATTTCCTCAACCTCCCGCGACGGCAAGACCATGATCCTCAAGATTGCCGGGCCCGGTGATGTGATGGGGTTGAGCGCAGTATTGGCCAATGTTCCTCACGAAGTTACCGCGGAAGCCATTGAGCCCTGCCAGGTAAAGACGGTGCGCAAACAGGAGTTTGTTGAGTTCCTCGGCCGCCACGGCATCGCCAGCATGCATGCGGCTCAGTCCTTGTCCGCGGAATACCTGACGGTGTTTCACGACGCCAAGCGCCTTGCGCTCTCCGGCTCGGCGGCGGGTCGGCTTGCGCGCCTGTTGCTCGATTGGGGCAAGTCATCCGCGAATGGAAAGCCGGAGATTCGCTTTACCATGGCGCTCACGCACGAAGAGATTGCCAATATGGCTGGCACCTCGCGAGAGACTGTTACGCGCCTGCTAAACCAGTTCCGTCGAGACCAGTGGATCACCATCAAAGGCTCCAGCATGACCATTACCAAGCCGGATCAGCTCGAAAGGCTCACCGCCTAATTTCTTCCCTCCAACTTCTTTCCGGATTCAATCCAAATCGACATCGGCTTTGTCAAGATCCTTGCGAAAACGGTCTTGTCGAGACGGGCGCGTCGTTGGCGGCAGGTGCGATCTGCGGGCCAACTGATGCCAAAGTGCTCATGGCCGCGAATTCGGTAAAGCGCGACAGCCATAGCTCGAACTCCAGAAAAGGCAGCGGCCGGCTGACCAGGTAACCCTGGAAGGTATGGCAGCCGAGACCTGCGAGAAACTCCTGCTGTTCGGCAGTTTCCACGCCCTCGGCGATCACAGACAAACCCATCACCTTGCTCAACGAGATGATAGTTTGTGCAATGGCTCCGCTGGTGACATCCACCAGAATGTCGCGAACGAAAACCAGATCGATCTTCAACTGATCCAAAGGCAGACGCTTCAGATACGAAAGCGACGAATAGCCCATTCCAAAATCGTCAAGGGAGAATCGCAAGCCATGCGACTTCAAGATAGTCATCTTGCCGATAACATCTTCGACATTATCAACCAGCATGCTCTCGGTAAGTTCCAGCTTCAGGTTCTGTGGATTTGCACCGGTGCGATAGAGGATGGCAAGCACCTGTTCGACGAAGTCCGCTTGGCGCAACTGGCGGGCACTTATATTCACTGCGATCGTGAGATGAGCCGTTTCCTTGCGCATGGCCCACTCAGCAATTTGCGTACATGCGGTTTCCAGCACCCACGCTCCCAAAGGCAGAATCAGGCCCGTCTCTTCGGCAAGAGAGATAAAGTTTCCCGGAGCCAGAAGTCCGCGGCTTGGATGACTCCAGCGGATCAGTGCCTCTGCTCCTACCGCGCGGGCGCCATCCACCTGCGGTTGATAGAAGAGCACAAATTCGCGGTTCTTAAGTGCTCGCCTAAGGTCCTCTTCCAATGCAGCGCGAGCATTGATAGCCGATTGCAAGGATGGAGCGAAAAAGCGCAGTGTATTTCGGCCCGCCGCCTTGGCGTGGTACATCGCAATATCCGCCTGTTGAAGAACATCGTCGATGCCGCTCTTCCGATCTCCGAAGATGGTGATCCCGATGCTTGAGGCGCTAAGACAATCGCGGCCGCCAAGTTGGTAGGTTCTCCGAATGGCCGCGAGTATTTTTTCGGCGACAATCTTTGCCTGCGCCGCGGCTTCTTCCGGACCTTCGCTCAATTCTTCAAGTATCACAACAAATTCGTCCCCGCCCCAACGTGCCACGGTGTCGGCATCGCGGACACATGCGCTCAGTCGCCGAGCCACTTCCTGAAGTAGCATGTCCCCGGTCTTATGACCCAGCGTATCGTTCAGCATCTTGAAGCCGTCCAGGTCGATGAAGAGCAGCGCTCCCTTGCGATGGCTTCGGGTGCTGGCCGCAATGGTCTGCCGCAGCCTCTCGGCGAGGAGCCGGCGGTTCGGCAAGCCAGTCAGGGAATCGTAAAATGCGAGATTTCTGATCTCATCCTCTGCTGCCTTGGCCTCTGAAATATCGCGTGCGAACGTCAATATGCATTGCTGCCCCTCAACCTCGATAAGCGAAGCCGACATGCGCGCCCAGAAAATCTCCCCGTTCCTCTTTCTCAGTTGGAACTCCAGTTCCCGGCACTCACCGTCCTGAAGCAGCATATCCACCAGAATTTTGCGATCGGCATCGTTTGCCCATAGGCCAAGGCCCAGAGTTGTCCGTCCAATAAACTCGTCGCGTTCGTAACCCACGGTTTGAAGAAATGTCTTGTTGGTATCGATTACTTTGCCATCGCCCAAACGGACAATCAGGACACCGTCCGGGTTAGTCTGGAAGACCGTCCTGTAGCGCGATTCGCTCAAGCGCGTAGCTTCCGTCGCCGCGGCCAGGCGTTCGTCGGATTCCTTGAGTGCGTTTATATCTTCGACAAGCCCAATGAAGTGTACCGGCCGCCCATCACTGTCGCGCTGGGCAGATATTGTCAGCTTGACCCAGGTGAGGGTGCCGTCCTTGCGAATATACCTTTTTTCCCATGTGGCAGACGCTATCGCGCCGGCAGCAATCTCTCGTTGCACCTCGATGCAAGCAGCCAGATCGGCAGGGGGAGTGATCTGCTGAAAGTACAAGCCGGCAATCTCGTTTTGCGGATAGCCAATGATCTCAGCGAAACGCGAATTACTCCTGAGGAATTTCCCTTCAAACGAGCTATGGATGATGCCGACAGCGGCCTGCTCGAAGGTCGTGCGATAGCGCTGTTCACTGTCACGGAGCTGTATCTCGGCCTGCTTGCTTTCAGTGATGTCGCGGATAATGCTCAGGATTCCGGACGGCGCACCCTTGCGCGGATTTCGGATGAGACGGAGGCTGGCCTCAGTCCAGATATAGTTGCCACTCTTAGTCCGATAACGACACTGAAGTCTCGCGCCATCCATGCCGGACATCAAATCGCGCAAAGCCGCCTCAACCTTCAGCACGTCATCGGGGTGAACATTTGGAAGGCTCCCACGATTCACCAACTCTTCGGGCTTCCATCCAGTCATGCTCAGCGTTGCCGCGGAAGCGTATTTCGGTTTGCCTTCGAAGTCGGCGATGATAATCACGTCGCGAGAGTTCTCAGTGACCATTTCGTGCAGAGCGGCGACATCCTGAAGCTCGTGCTCCAGCGCCATGTGTTTGTCGAGCAATACTGAAGCCGCGTAGACCATGAACATGCCGAATGCAACAAATCCCTGCAACTGCACGCTTGACTCTGTAGGAGATGTGGATGCGTTCATGGCAAATGGACCAACGCCATGCAGTGTGCACCAGCTCCCGAATCCCTCCATGAAGAGCGTGGCAAGCCCCGCCCACGCAATCCCAAGACGCATCAGGATCATGAGCAGCAGAGGATAGACCAGGAACAGCAACGGCAACTTGGGTTGAAAAAAACCGGCGACCGTTACGCCGACAAACAGCATCAGCCAGGCCCAGTCTCTCCTCCAGTTGCCCGTACTCTTCAGCCGACTCTGAAATAGCGCAACAAATGCCGGAGTCGTCACGGCGATCCCAAGAGCGTCGAAGGCGATCCAGCTAAAATAAGTCGGCCAGAACGGCTGGCGCTGCAAAAACGGGGCTATGACTGTAAGTAATGCTCCCGAAGCGAGGGGACCGGCCACCACACCGAAGATAAGAAACTTGAACAAGTAGGCTCGATCTGCAAAACGCGGGAGCTGACGCGAGCGTCTCTTCAACAGCAGTGCACAGACCAGGACTTCAAATAGGTTCAGTGCGGCAAGCGGTAGTGTGCTCACCCTCCATATTTGATTGATGAGCAGGCTGCCCAGCACAAGCCCGGCAAAGCCGACGATCAAGTAGGCTGGCCAACGCGACCGCGGCGCCAGCAGAAGATAGCTGAGAAGCACGCCATTGGCGATCCATACCTTGTATTGCCCCTCTCCGCCCATCTCCAGGAAATATGGGACCAGGGAAGCCAACGTGGTGAGGATGAAACAACTCGCAAGCCGAAGATAGGGCTGGTATGTCCACAACCCTCTCAAGAAGTCGCGCCCCCCGGCAATTGCAGGTTTGTTATGCATTGAATCCTTCCCCGAGGCATATCGTGCAATTCTTTATCGGCATGCTTCAGTAAGAATGTTCTATTTCCAGCGCGGAATATCTTCAATTATCGCACCATTTAGCCCCCTGAATCACCTTAGATGACCTCGTTATTGGCTCCTTTTAATGACGATGGTCGCTCTGTCCGCGTCGGCAATTATTAAGGTATTCAGATTTCTGCCCGATAAGTTAAGGAGAAACTGAGAGTTGCTTACGCGACCTCTCCTGGAGAGCAGCTATGATGGCGCAATTGGACGAACAAAGCGTGGTGAAGGCCAACTCCCAGTTTTGGGAACAGATGCTGGCAATGACTCTCGAAACCATGGCGTCTCCGGAGGAGTTCTGTGTTGGTGCCGGGCACATGATGGGGAGTGTGGCTCTGACCGGTGCCTGGAATGGCCGGATTGAAGTGCGGCTTGCGGGTGGGCTGGCATACGAGGCAACTGCGGCCATGATGATGCAGGCCTTGAATACAGTGGGACAAGCCGACGCGCTGGATGCCACCAAGGAGATAGCCAACATGATTGCCGGTACCATCAAATCCTCCTTGCCGCGGCCCTGCTCGATGACCGTGCCAGAGTCAGCTCTGGAGCAGCACGGGTTCTGTGGGCCTGCCTCGACGGGAGATTCTCTGGTAGTGGGGTTTCGCCACCTTGCAGGAGTTCTGCTGGTACGGATCTCCGAGCAGGAGTGCGTCTAGACGCAGGGGTTGCGCGACTAAACCTTCCGCGGAAGAAGCAGATAAGAATTTCCAAGGGGTTGCCTCGCACACAGCTGCGGCCCCAACTTTCTCGCGTTTCTTTATTGATTCCTTATGTGAATACTTAGTAAAGTGGGGTATGGAATTACAACTGCATACATTCCATCCTTGTAGACACCTTAAGAAAAAATAAACACTCGTGCGTTCATGAGCGCCCGCTCATTCGCAACGACCTTTCTTTTCCATCGGGCGCTCGAAACCACAACTTTACCTGCATCACCTGGAGGATAGGCGCAATGTCGTATTCAAATACTCGAAGTGTATTCCCAGCCTTGCTGCTAGCGCTGGCTTTGCTCATAGCACTGCCCACTGCAGTTTTTGGCCAGACGTTTCGTGGAGGAATCAATGGCACTGTGACGGATCAATCCGGAGCCGTGGTTCCTGGCGCATCGGTCGCAGCGACGGACCCGGCAACCGGCGTTTCGCACAAAACGGTTTCCTCTAGCGCGGGAGAATTTGCGTTTCAGGACCTTCCCTTGGGCACCTATGAGGTTGCAGTATCTGCGAGCGGCTTTCAGACCTCGAAGGTGGAACATGTACCTGTAACGGCCGGAACGATCTACACGTTGCCCGTCAAACTGGGCCTGGCACAAGCTGCGACCACCGTTGAAGTCAACGCTGCGGCGCTTACGCTCGACACCACATCGACCACGCAAATCGCCGAGGTGAGTGGCGCGGAGTTGCAGGATACTCCTCTCAACGGACGCGACTTCACGCAGCTGATTATTCTATCGCCCGGCTTCTCCAACAGCGGCGCGGGCGGTTATGGATCGCTCAACGGAACACGCGCTAACCAGATCAACTGGCAGATTGACGGAATCGATAACAACGACCTCTGGCATAACATTCCGGCCGTCAACCAGGGCGGTGTCTCCGGTATCGCCGGCATCATCCTTCCCATCGATGCGGTCGACACATTCTCTACACAAACACAGGCAGCACCGGAATCGGGGCGCAATCCCGGCGGCAGCGTAAACCTTTCGCTCAAGTCCGGCACCAACCAGATCCACGGCAGCGCCTATTACTACAACCGCAATGAGGCGTTTGGAGCAACCAATCCGTTCACGCCAACAAAACAGGAAGTACGCAATTATAACTACGGATTTTCCGCAGGTGGTCCGCTTGTCAAGGACAAACTCTTCTGGTTTACCACCTATGAGCACCAGCGCTTCACGATCGGCGTGCCGCAGACAGCCACCGAGCCTAACCAGCCTTGGCAGACCGCAGCCCTCTCCGCTCTTTCCGCAAATGGGGTTTCAGCCAGTCCCGTCACCCAGAAGCTGCTCTCAACCCTCTGGCCCAGTGACGCCGTCGGGGGCGGCTCCGGCGCTCCAGCGCTCAACAATTACGTCAGCTCCACCCCCGAGTTCGGCTACAGTTACAACGGCCTGGCGAAGATTGACTACACTATCAACGACAAGAACAGTCTGACCGCTCACTGGTTCGTGGGACAGGGCAACCAGGTTGCGCCAGTGGGCTCCTCGCTCGCCTGGTACTACGAAGTCGCCCCGATCCACGTGCAGAACTACGCGATTGTCTACAATCACGTGTTCACTCCAACCATCACTAACCAGGTGCTGGCGGGCGTCAATTACTTCAACCAGGTGTTCAATGATCAGAACACTTCCTTTGACGTGAGCTCGCTCGGGCTTGTAACCGGCTCCGTACTGCCCGGTTCGCCTAACATCAACATCGGCAGCTTCGATCCAATCGGCGAGACGCCTCCTGAAGGCCGCAACGATATCACCGGCCACCTTACGGATGACCTTTCGTGGGTTATCGGCAAACATCAAATCAAATTAGGCGGTGAGTTCCGCCAGGCGCAGCTCGACGAGTTCTATCATCGCCACGCCCTCGGCAGCTTTACCTTTGATGGTTCTCAAGGTCCCGATCAGAGCGCTGCCGCGACCGCGTCGGGCGACACTTGGGATGTGGGCACCTCTACCCCAAACTATCTATACATCGATGCGCTGGCGGACTTCCTTGCCGGCAGGGTCTACACCGCCTCAATCGCCCTTGGTGACCCGGATCGTCAGGTCTTCGTCAATACCTTTGATTTCTTCGCCCAGGATGCATGGCAGTTCACTCCAAAGTTGAACGTCAACTACGGTCTTCGCTGGGACTACGAAGGCCCACTGCACAACTCCGCGAAGGACCTTTCTGTTTTCCGGCCTGCACTCGGCGGAACGGGCCTGGCCATTCAGGGCGATCAAATCAGCAGTCTCTACGATCCTGTGTATGCCAATTTCAGTCCGCGCGTCGGCGCCTCTTATCAGGCAACGCCCACTACCGTCGTTCGCCTCGGAGCTGGCCTTTACTACGACACCCCCAACCTTAACCCCTTCCTCGATAACCGCCCCGGCAATGGCGCTCCCAACGGCGTTGAAGCTAATCCAATCAATACCACCTCGGTGCATACCACCACGGTCAACAGCGTCCAGATCCAGGACGGCGCCAATGTCTTCAGTTCTGGAAGCGGCCCGGGCCAGTTCAGCCTCTTCTCCATCGCCAAGAACTTCGTTCCTTCACATAACATGAACTACAACTTCCAGATTGAGCAGAGCTTTACCAACAAGGTTGTGGCGCAGTTCGGCTATGTCGGCAGCGAAGGCCGCCACCTGCTCTCAATTCTTGACATCAATCAGGAAGCGCTTGGCGGCGGTGCAAGGCCTTACGATGGTGTGGTTGCGGATTTCAATGGCAACCCCTACAGCTTCATCAACCAGGTCGAAAGCATCGGGACTTCGAATTACAACTCGCTCCAGGCCACACTCCGCGTCTCCAACTACCACGGCATCTCAGCACAGGGTGCTTATACCTGGTCGCATAGCTTCGATGAAGTAACTGCTTATCGCGGCGCATTGCCGCAGGACAGCACAAACTTCAAGGGCGACTACGGTCCATCGGATTTTGACGTCCGCAATATCTTCACCGGCCTGATCACCTATGACGTTCCGGGATCGCATGTGCTGCCCCTCCTTACAAAAGGATGGGAGTTCAACAGCCTTATGACCTTCCACGGGGGCGCGCCGTTCTCGGTCTACAGCGCTGAGGATACGTCCGGAACCGAGGACGGCAATCAGCGCGCCGACCTCGTCCCGGGTGTCAACCCATACACGGGTTTCCGCAAGGGCGGCGTCGGGCTTGACTGGCTGAATCCCGCGGCCTTTGTTCCGATCACGCCCGCTGGAACCTGGGGCACAACCAGCCGAAACGAGTTCATCGGCCCAGGCTATGGCGACCTTGATCTTTCAATCTTCAAGAACACGAAGATCGGGGAGCGCGTCACCACCCAATTCCGCGTGGAGATGTTCAATCTCTTCAACAAGACCAACTATGCACCGCCGCTGAACGACTATAATCCGTCGTATTCGGCGACTGACGCGTTGACCCTCTACACCACCATCGGTAACTTCAACGGGGCGCCCGGAATCGGCTCCGGTGAACCCTTCAACACGCAATTTGCTCTGAAGATCATCTTTTAAGAGCAGATGAAAAGTTACAGATGACAGTCTGTAACCTGTAGCCTGATAACAAAGAATCAACCAACAAGAAAAGCCCCGCTGCGATGCGGGGTTTTTCTTGGTCTATTGTGTCAATCATGAAAGGTTATGCAGCACAGACTCTAATCTGCAACCTGTCATCTGTTACGACATATGCGTGAACGGATGCTCCGCGAGTCTGCCCGGCAGCGGTGCAGGCACCAGGCCCGCGGTGTTGCTAGCCATGACTTCCTTGAAAGCTTTGCGGAAGGCGAGCATTTCGTCGTGAGTGCCGACGGTAATGCGCACCTGTGTGGGCCATGCCGGCCAGATGCGCCCGATGTAGACATCCTTCGCGGCCATAGCCGCGAGCACTTCCTTGCCGGGGCGTCCTGTTTCAAGCATGAAGCAGTTGCTCTCTGAAGGAGTCGTCGCATGGCCCTCGCTCTTCAACCATGCGAGTGTGTCGACGCGGACGTCGCCAATGATCTTCTTGCGCGAGGCGACCAGGTCCGTTTGCAGAAGGCTCGTCTTTGCCGCGGCCAGTGCGGTGATGGGCAGTGCGTTGAACCCGCCATGCATGGAAATCTTCTTCAGCAGATCGGGCCGTCCAATCGCGAAGCCCATGCGGACACCGGCCATTCCATAGAGCTTCGAGAAGGTGCGCAGGACGATGACGTTCTTGCCTTCCTTTACGAAGTCCAGTGAACGCGGCGCATCACAGAGGTGAATATAGGCCTCATCGATGAGCAGGATCGTGTCCTTTGGCGCATTGGCGACTGCATATTCAATATCGGAGCGCGGCGTGCATGTACCCGTGGGGTTATTCGGATTGCAAATATAGATGACACCGGGCGTGGTTGAGGCGGCGAGCATTGCCTTGATGTCGTGCGAGGCCTCGCCCTTGGGATCGGCCAGGGGCACCTTGATGACTTGCGCGCCGGCAATTTGCGCGGCCCACATGGGCGCTTCATAGCCCGGGTCGGCGACGACGAGAGGTTTACTCTTGTCGGTAAATGTCAGCACGGTATAGTGCAGCGGCTCGCTGGAACCGGCAAACGCCATCACGGATGCGGGATCGAGACCCTCAATTTTGGCGAAGGTCGACGTCAGGTCTTCTTCCATCCCCATCAGGTAGCGTCCGCCTTTGGGGACAATATCGATCATCGCCTGGCGTGCAGCGTCGGAGGGGCCAAGAGGATTCTCATTGGCGTCAATATGAATGCCTTTATTGGGGTCGGCGAAATGGGGCCGTTGGGCGAGTGCGAGGTGGGCTTCAGTGAGGATGGGCATGCTGGCCAGTGCGGAGGCGCCAGCGGCAAAGCGGAAGAATGTGCGGCGTGAGAGGCCGCTACAACCAATGGGGTCAACAATAGGCGAGGTCATGATAGGCAAGACTCCTTGGTGCGAAGGTGGGCTGAACAAAGAATCGCATTGTGCGCGGGGGCGCGGTGACAGCAGCAATGTTGCGAGGGTTGAGGCCGGAGAGACAGGGTCCCATATCTCAAGGTATCTCTGAATGGCCATAAAAACAAGGGGGAATGCATTGAATACGGCTCAAATTGAAGTCTATTTTGGGATTGATTGCGGTGGGGTGAGGATGGCGCGCACAACACAAGTTCTGCTACGATGCTGCTCAGCGAAAGGGACGCATCCGGTCCGCGGAAAGGGCTTCAAGCCCCCCTGAATTGGTCCAATTTGCACGCACCTTCTTTCGGCCCGAATTGCGGACAACGGGCGTTGAACCTGAAAGGAGGCTGCCATGCCAAATGAATCCCAACAAGACCCGCGTCCACTTCCGGACCGTCCCAATCTTCGACATTTGAAAGACGAGGCTAAGGCACGCTTGAGAGCGGGCGAAGCTTCGTCGCTTTCGGCGGCGCAGTTCCAGGTCGCACGAACTTATGGATTTGCGAGTTGGCCGAAACTCAAGACTCATGTGGATTCGGTGGAAGCTTCGCATCGCGAGATTGCGGAACTAAAGTTGGCCATCGACGAAAACAATCTTGAGGGTGTGAAGGCTTTAATGACGCGCAATCCAGCGCTGCATCGGGCGCCGCTGGGCTATGGCAAGAACGGCCCGCTGACTTGGGTTGCCGAGTGCAGGGTTCCATGGGAGGCTCCGACAGCAACGCGGCTGGAGATGGCGCAGTGGATGATCGATCACGGGTCGGATGTACATCAGGGTGGCGATGGGCCGTTGATGCGCGCGGCGCTGGTGGATTGCAGGATTCCAATGATGGAGCTTCTGTTGCGTAACGGCGCGGATGTGAATGCGGAGTGGAATGGAGATTTTCCGATTATCTTTGCGCCTTGTGAGACCGTTGAGTCGGCAGCGCTGAAGTGGCTGCTGGATCATGGAGCGAATCCAAATTACGGCAAGGTTGGGAGGAGCAATCCGGACTCGGCGCTGGATTATGTTATCGCGACTTATTTGCGGTCGCCGCAGCTCGGTAAGTGCATTGACATTTTGATTGAGGCGGGATGTGAATCGCGAAGGAATATTCCTGCGGTGCTGGATCTGCTTCGAGGACGAGTTGATCTTCTGGCGCGACGCCTGGATGATGATCCGTCGCTTGTTGAGAGGCGGTTTCCGGAGCTTGATTTCGGGTCGTCGGGCGCGCGCCGGCTAACGCTGCGTGGTGGGACACTGCTACACGTGGCCGCCGAATACAGTAACGTTGAGGCGGTCAAAATGCTTGTGGAACGGGGCGCTGACGTCAATGCCCAGGCGACTCTGGATGAGGCAGGAGTCGGTGGCCAGACACCCATCTTCCACGCAGTTACGCAGTTCTCCCACTTGGGATTGCCGGTGGTGAAGTATCTCGTGGAGCAGAGAACGGACTTGGCTTTGCGGGTACTTTTGCCCGGCCATTATGAGCGGCCCGAGGAGTTTGTGGAGTGCACTCCGTTGGGGTATGCGCGGTTGTTTCCCGGCACGCCGAACAAGACTGTGGATTATTTGATTTCTGTTGGCGCGCCGGAGTGGGGATATTTTGGCTGAAGGAGATGGTCATGTCGCATGGAATCTGAATTATGGTACACTTCGTCGGGAAAACGCTTTCTCTGTTATTCGATCCTTGTTGACTGGTGGGTCAGCAGCTTTAGATGATAAGGCAAGCCGCGCTCGTGAGTTTTTACTTTGAGGCGGTTTGCCGCTTGACAGGTGCAGCAGTAAAGCCATTTACTTAGGGCGGACGCTCACAGACTCTATGAGCGAATTCACCCCTTTCAGGTGACTCAATGTTCGGTTTGGTCCCAACCTCTCTCTTCGCTGCCGGCTTGCATCCAGCAAGCGTGGCGGCTTTAGCATTCGGTGCTCCGTCGCTGGCGCACCTCGGCCCGCTGGACATCGCCGTCATCGCCATCTACTTCGCCATGGTCATCTGGATCGGCTTCTATCTCAAAGGCCAGGCAAATACCAGCGAAGAGTTTTTCATGGCGGGCCGTGAAATGACCGCATGGATCGCGGGCCTCAGCTTTGTGTCAGCCAACCTGGGTTCGCTGGAACTGATGGGCTGGGCCGGTTCTTCATACCAGTACGGCATCCTCGCCGCGCACTGGTATTGGATCGGCGCGATCCCCGCCATGCTTTTCCTCGGCATGGTTATGATGCCCTTCTACTATGTATGCAAAACCCACTCTGTGCCTGGATATCTGAAGCTCCGATACGGTCAGGGCTCCAGCACTGTAGCTGCCGTCTCATTCGCTTTCATGACGGTGCTGATGAGCGGCGTAAACATGTTTGCGATGGCCGAAGTGATGAAGATTGTTCTCGGCTGGGATCTCAACTTCTCTATCATTGTGAGCTCGCTGGCAGTTGCCGCTTATGTTGCGCTCGGCGGCCTGCGCTCGGCAATCTTCAACGAGGTTCTCCAGTTCGTGCTCATTTGGGGTGGCGCGCTTCTCGTCCCCATCCTCGGACTCGTCGAGACCGGCGGCTGGAGCGGATTCAAAGCACGCCTTGCTCAGAACATCGCCACTGGCGCAGTTCCTGGAGGGGACTACACGCACATGTGGCGCAGCATGGGCCACTTCGCCGACAACCCGATGGGCATCCATTGGACAGGGATCGTATTCGGCTTGGGCTTCGCGATCAGCTTTGGATATTGGACAACGGATTTTCTTGTCGTGCAGCGCGTGCTTGCTGCTAATTCCTTGCGCTCGGCTCGTTTGGCGCCGGTGATTGGCTCTTTCTTCAAGATGGCCGTCCCCTTCATCGTCATCCTTCCGGGCCTGCTGGGCCTTGTGGTGCTCACGAATGGCGATGGCAGCCTGATGCACCTTGTCGGCGAAAACGTAGTCAAAGCGAACCCTGGAGCTGGCCTTCATAGTTACAACGAAGTGCTCCCACTAATGATGGTCCGCTACCTGGGACCGGGATTGCTCGGCCTTGGCATCACAGCACTCATCGCTGGATTCATGAGCGGAATGGCCGGCAATGTCAGCGCCTTCACAGCCATCTTTACCTACGACATCTATCAGCCCCACATCGTCAAGCATGCCAAAGACGAGCACTACGTTCTTGTCGGGCGCATCGTGACCATTGTTGGCGTGGTCATCTCTATTGGCGCGGCGTACCTGGTGATGAATGCCGCCGGCATCATGGATTATGTGCAGGCGCTCTTCAGCTTCTTTATCTCTCCGTTGCTCGGCGTGGTGCTGCTTGGCATGTTCTGGAGGCGCGCAACAAAGCAGGGAGGATTCTGGGGACTTCTCCTCGGTACGCTCACTTCCATCGGCCTCTGGGCTTGGGTAAAGGCTGACCCCTCGGCGCTGCGTTATGTTGCCATCTCGCCCGACGCTAAAGACATGGCCGAAAATATGTACCGTGCCCTGTGGTCGGTCATTACCTCGGTCGGCGTCAATGTCATTGTCAGCCTCTGCACTACGCCGCGGCCGCTCTCTGAGCTTGCCAGCGTGGTTTATGGCGCAACCCCACTGCCTAAAGAAGAGCCTGTTCCGATCTACAAGAACGAGTGGTTCTGGACCGGCATCGCCATCGTCATCTTCCTGGCCCTCAACATTTACTTCTGGTAAGGAGCAGTTATGCATTCGTCCGGTATTTCTATCTGGTTCTTCATCGGGGTGATGCTTACCATCTACGGCGCCATGATCCTCGGCTACGGGCTCTACGAGCTCACACTGCCGCAAATGGCTGTGGCCAACTTCCATGCTTCTATCTGGTGGGGCGCGGTGCTGCTCGCTGCCGGGCTCTTTTACGGGGTGCGCTTTCGCCCCGGCCACGAAAGTTAGTAGTTATTAGGACAGCGGTAACCGCCGCTCAAAAGATAAGGAGCATTTGAGATGTCAACGGAACGAATAATGACCTTCGGAATTGTCGTAGGCAATCGCGGCTTTTTTCCTGATCACCTGGCCAAGACCGGCCGTGAAGAAATTATCTCGGTACTTGAGGCAGTTGGTGCAAAGGCAATCGTGCTGGGACCGGAGGATTCGAAGTATGGTGCGGTAGAGACTTATGCCGAATCGAAAAAATGCGCGGAGTTATTCAAGAAACACGCGGATGATATCGACGGAATTATCATAACTCTGCCTAACTTCGGCGAAGAGCGCGGGATTGTGGACGCGATTCGATTGTCAGAGCTGAAGGTTCCAGTGTTGGTGCAGGCTACGCCGGATCGCTCGGATGCGATGACCATTGCTACGCGCCGCGATAGCTTTTGCGGGAAGATGAGCGCGTGTAACAACCTGATGCAATACGGCATTCCTTACTCGCTGACGACACTGCACACGGAGAGCCTCAGTTCGGCCGAGTTCAAGGCGGATCTCGAATGGTTCTCGCAAGTCTGTCGCGTGGTAAAAGGATTGAAGAATCTGCGCATCGGCGCAATTGGCGCGCGCCCCACCGCTTTCAACACGGTCCGCTATTCGGAGCGCATTCTCGAAACCAGCGGGATCACTATCGAGACGCTTGATTTGTCTGAAGTTTTTGGGCGCATCAATCGCTTGAAGGACAACGACGATGCTGCACAAGCGAAGCTAGCTGCCATCAAGAGCTATGTGAGCACTGGAGGGATCCCGGATGCGGCGCTCTTGAAGATGGCCAAGCTGGGCGCAGTGCTCGATGGCTGGATGAAGCAGGCCAACGTGACTATCAGCGCTGTGCAGTGTTGGACTTCGTTCGAAGAGTTCTTCGGCGTTGTGCCATGCACCATCATGAGCATGATGAGTGACAACCTGATTCCATCGGCTTGCGAGACGGACGTACCGGGCACGCTGAGCATGTACATGCTGGCTCTGGCCTCGGGCACTCCTTCGGCGCTGCTTGACTGGAACAACAACTACGGCAGCCATCCCGACAAGTGCGTGTGCTTCCACTGCTCCAATCTGCCCAAGCATTTCTTCAAAGACGTGAAGATGGATTTCCAGGAAATCATCGCGGGCACAGTAGGCAAGGAAAATACGTTCGGAACATGCGTTGGTCGCGTTAAGGCTGGCGCCATGTGTTATGCGCGCTACTCCACAGACGATCGGCACGGCGTGATTCGTGGTTACACCGGTCCCGGCAAGTTTACCGAAGATCCCCTAGAAACCTTTGGTGGCGCGGGAGTAGCCGAGATTCCGCAGCTGCAAAAGCTGTTGAGATTCATTTGCCGCGAAGGCTTCGAGCACCACGTCGCAGCCAATTTCAGCGATGTTTCGAAAGCCATTCACGAAGCCGCGCGCTACATGGGCTGGGAGAGCCACCACCATCCGGCGTTGGAAGACTAAGCAAACCTGTACACCGCAACAGAACTTGGGTACCCATCCATTCGACATTTTTCTGTCGAGTGGGTAGGAAAGCATGAACCCGACAAGGCTTTTTGGTGGAGCAGCAATGGGCAGGAGAATCAACAAGGGCCTGGTAGTCAATGGCGCAACGCTCGTCGCGGAAGCTGCATGGAACGCGGAGTTGGACGCCAAGCACGATCAGCTCGTGGAATGGCTGAAAGCGCAAGGCTTGGCCGGCGTTCTGATCCGGCGCAATGAAAACGTTGCGTGGATAACGGGCGGCGCTGTCGAATTGCGCGTGCTCACTCCGGGCGAGACGGGAGTGGCTTCGCTGCTGGTAACTGCGGAAGGGAAGCGCTACTACTTCACGACCGAGAATGAAGCGCCGCGACTCCACGATGAGGAGTTTGGCGCGCTGGACTTTGAGCCGGTGCTGTTCCCGTGGTGGGCGGACGATACGGTTGCGGCTGCGGCGAAACTTGCGGACGGTCCGCTTGGGTCGGACACGCCAGGACACGGTTTGATGCCAGTCAATTTTTATCCGATGCGCGCTGCGCTGAGCGAGAGCGAGATTGCGCGCTATCGCTGGTTGGGCGCAGAGACCGCTGCGGCCACTGTCGAAGCACTCAATGAAGTCGAGCCGGGTTTGAGCGAATACGATCTCGAAGCCATCACCTCATCTGGTTTGTTGCGTCGAGGTATTCTTCCTTCTGTAGCTCTTTATGCCGTTGATGACCGAATCTTCAAGTACAAGCATGCGGTGCCGCGCGGTAAGCGATTAAAGCAATACGGCATGCTGAATCTGTGTTCGCGGAAATGGGGATTGGCTATCTCCATCACGCGCTTCATTCACTTTGGACCCCTGCCGGAAGAGCTTGCGGCACGCTTCAATTCAGCTGCGCAAGTAAATGCTGCCCTTCTGAATGCGAGCCGCGTTGGCGCGACCTCTGCCGAGCTTTTCAAAGTGGCGCAGGAAGCGTATGCTTCGCAGGAATTCCCAGGTGAAGAGCGATTTCATCACCAGGGCGGCCCAACCGGCTATGGCGAACGCGAATGGGTGGCCACGCCTCAGGGAGCCGAAGTTGTGGTCAACAATCAAGCCTTCGCATGGAATCCGAGCAATCGCGGTGGTAAGGTGGAGGACACCGTAATTCTCTGCGACGGAGTCATCGAAAACCTGACCCAGACTCCCGAGTTGCCGGTGTTGAGCGACGCGATCGTCGAAGGCAGTACGTATGCGGCTGCCGGCGTGCTGGTGAAATAAGTAAACGGACGAAGGGACCCGTGGGGGCCTTCGCTAATTTGCCTCGCGTGGAACCAATGTCAGACGCGCGGTGAGTACGACCAATGAAGCCCAAAGTGTATCTGCCGCCAGCAGGTGAGTGACCTGAACCCACAGTGGGGCAAGAAGCACGACATCAAGCACCCCAAGCGTGTAGACGACAGCGAGTAACGCCACGATCCAAACCGAAAGCCTGCGATTGTCCCAATGGCTTGAGTGCCGGGCGGCGCGGACCAGTAGCCAGATGAGAAAGGCGCCGCCAAGGAGCGCGACGGTGGGATGCATCCAGCGCCAGCGCACCAGCCATCCACCCGTGGCTGAGAAGTCCTGCGCAAGTGCTTGACCCAATGACGAAGAGGGGAAGAGGGTGTCTCCCAATGCGGCAAGCGAGCCAGTGACACCCACAATCATGACGACAAATACCGCGATCGCGGCGCCAAAGGGAGCGAAAATCTGCACACTGCCACGAAGATAGCCCTTGCTGCGGCTCAGCAGATGCGCCGTCAACGTGAGTGCGGCTAACAGCAAAAGCGTGTTGCTCAGATGCAGAGAGAGGTATGCAGGCCGGATCGGCGACTGGCTCTGCGCCGTAAGTCCAAGCTTCACGAGCAGTGCGCCAAGGATTGCTTCAAGCAATGTGAAGATTACCGCAGCCACCGCAGTAGGACGCGCCAGATGTCCTTTCACGGTTCCGATGTAGGTCCAAATCAATAGTCCGAGGACAGCGAATACTGAGAAGCCGCTCATGATGCGGTGCGTGAATTCGATGATGGTGTCGAGGCGGGGGTGATGCTGAACAACGGTTCCGTTGCAGAGAGGCCAGTGATCGCCGCAGCCCGCTCCGGCTCCGGTTGCGCGCACAAGTGTTCCACCCAAAAACACAATGATGAAATACACCAGCACGCCCCAGGCAAATCGCCGCAAAGCGGGCGATGGAAGGTGTTTTGATTCCACAGAAGGAGCTGCAGCAAGCATGAGAAAAACTCCGGAAGATAACCCACTAGTGTAGAACAGGCATGCGGCCCGGAGAATTGCTCAGGACTAGTCGGTTGCTCCAGACAGGAGCCGCACTACATGGTTGACAATTATCAGGTCTTCCGCGGGTGGGATGACGCGGACCGTGACCGGCGAATTTTCTGCGGAGATGACGCCTTCGCCGCGAATGTTGTTGCGGACCGAATCGATTACGATGCCCAGTGTTCCAAGGCCGGCGCAGATTTCGGCACGGCTGTCGATATCGTTTTCGCCTATGCCGCCAGTGAAAATGAGCATGTCCAAGCCGTTCAGTTCAGCTACGAAACTGCCGATCCATTTGGCAATTGTCCAGGTGAACTTGTCCACGGCTAGGCGAGCTTTGGCGTTGCCGGCCTTGATGGCGTCGCGAAGATCGCGCATATCGTTCGAAAGTTCGCTTATACCGAGCAGGCCGGCCTTCTTGCTAACCACCGCCTCCAATTGATCAGCTGCTGAGGCGGCAGTTTTGGCAGTCACGGCAATTTTGCGGAGGATGAACAACAGCACGCCAGGATCGATGTCGCCGGTGCGTGTCCCGCTGATAATGCCGCCGGTTGGCGTCAATCCCATGGATGTGTCCAGGCATTTGCCGTTGCGAATTGCGGAGATGGAGGCGCCGTTACCGAGATGGGCGACGATCAGTTTCTCCGGTACGCAAGGTTCAAGTTGGTAGACGATGGACTCGTATGAAATGCCGTGGGCCCCGTATCTCCTGACACCCATAGCCGCATATTCCTCCGGGATGGGCATACGGGTTACGACCTCCGGCATAGTGCGATGGAAGTAGGTGTCGAGCACAACGAAGTTGGGTGTGCTTGGGAAAAGGCGTATTGCCTCGCGCATGATGTAGACGGCGATGGGCGTATGCAGGGGCGCAAAGTCCGTGTAGCTCTCCATTTCGTCGATCAGGGCAGGAGTGAGGAGTTGATTCTCCTGCACGGTTGGGCCGCCTGAAACCATGCGGTGCCCGATGGCTGAGGGCACAGAGAAATCGCCGGAATGAAGCGCGTCGGCGACAAGTTTGAAGGCAACGGCGAGGCTGGGCAGAGACGGGGTCTGATTGACGAGCTTGTTGCCTTTGGCATCCTTGATCCAGAACTTGCCAAGATCTGTACCGATCCCGTCGACTGCTCCCTCGTGAAGCTTGCGGCGTTGGCCGTCGCCGGCTTCATAGACTGAAAACTTTATGGAAGAAGAGCCACTATTGAGAACCAGAACGGGCAAAGACGGCATTGAGACGAACCTCGGTGAGATGTTGCTGAAAACCTGGTTAGCAAGTCGGTTAGTCGACGATTTTGGATTCCCAGGTCTTAATCATGAGGCATGGGAATCCCGAGTTGGTAGCGAATTACTGTTCTGTCCAACGCCAGTTTTTGACTTCGGGCAAGTCGTCGCCATTTTCTGAAACATACAGCTTATGACGCTGTATGGCTTCGGAATACCATTGCTCGGCAGCGTCGATTTGCGATTTAAGTCTAGGCACACGCTTGATGGCGTCGAGAGTGAGTTGGAAGCGGTCAATGTTATTGAGTACGCACATATCGAAGGGAGTTGTGGTTGTGCCTTCTTCCTTGTAGCCGCGCACGTGAATGTTGTCGTGGTTGTGACGTCGATAAGTCAGCCTGTGGATGACCCATGGATATCCATGGAACGCGAAGATTACCGGAACACCAACAGGAAATAGCTGATCGAATTCTTCGTCCGGCAAACCATGTGGATGCTCGGACGTAGGCTGCAAGGCCATGAGGTCAACAACATTCACGACGCGAATGCGGAGATCGGGAACGCGTTCACGAAGCAGGTTGACGGCAGCTAGAGCTTCCATAGTGGGCACATCGCCACAGCAGGCCATCACCAACTCAGGTCCGTCCTCGTCGTTCGATGCCCACTGCCAGGTACCCAGGCCGGTGGTGCAGTGCGCGACTGCTTCATCGATGGTGAGCCATTGCGGAGCGGGCTGCTTGCCCGCGACGATGAGGTTAATGTAATTCCGGCTGCGCAGACAATGGTCAGCCACCGAAAGCAATGTATTTGCATCGGGCGGAAGGTAGATGCGGACGACGTCGGCCTTCTTGTTTAGTAAGTGATCGATGAAGCCGGGGTCCTGATGCGAGAAACCGTTGTGGTCTTGCCGCCAGACAAGCGAAGTCAGCAGATAATTCAGTGAGGCAATGGGTTTGCGCCAGGGAATTTCGCGTGTGGTTTTGAGCCATTTGGCGTGCTGGTTGACCATGGAGTCAATGATGTGGATGAAAGCTTCATAGCAGGAGAAAAAGCCGTGGCGCCCTGTAAGCAAATACCCCTCGAGCCAGCCCTGGCACATGTGTTCGCTCAGCACTTCCATGACGCGGCCAGTTTCCGAAAGGTTTTCGTCGACGGGCAGTGTTTCTGCCATCCATGCTTTGCCGACGCCGACTTCCACTTCATCGATGCGGTTTGAAGCCGTCTCATCCGGGCCGAATACGCGGAAGTTCTTCGTGTCCATATTAGCCTGCATCACTGCGTGAAGCAGGTGGCCGAGGATGCGTGTGGACTCGCCATCTGTTTGGCCGCGACCGACAATCTTGAATGCGAAGTCGCGGAAATTGGGCACCTTCAACGGAACCAATAGCTGTCCGCCGTTTGAGTGGGCATTCATCCCCATGCGCAATCGGCCTTTGGGCGCGATGTCGGCTAACTCTTCGCGAAATTTTCCGTGTTGGTCGAAGAGTTCTGCGGGCTTGTAGCTGCGCATCCACTCATCCAACTGACGCAAGTGCTCCGGCTTCTGCTGAATCTGGTCAAGTGGAACCTGGTGTGCGCGCCAGGTATTTTCTACCGGCTTGCCATCTACAAATTTCGGCCCGGTCCAGCCTTTGGGAGTGCGCATGACGAGCATGGGCCATACGGGACGCTCTGTTGAGCCGTCTTCGCGCGCGGCCTTCTGAATAGCAGCGATGCGATCCAACATGGTGTCGAAAACTGTTGCGGCTTGCTGATGCATCAAGAGCGGGTCGTCGCCTTCGAGCGTGAAGGGCTCATAGCCGTACCCGCGCATGAGTTCTTCCAACTCGGCGTGAGGAATGCGCGCGAGGATGGTCGGGTTAGCGATCTTGTAGCCGTTCAAGTGAAGGATGGGCAAGACCGCGCCATCGGTTGCGGGATTAAGGAATTTATTGGAATGCCAGCTAGTTGCCAGCGGGCCAGTCTCCGCCTCGCCGTCGCCCACTACGCAGGCAACGATCAGGTTCGGATTGTCGAATGCTGCTCCGTACGCATGAACCAGCGAGTAACCGAGCTCGCCGCCTTCGTGAATGGAACCGGGAGTTTCCGGCGCAACGTGACTGGGAATACCGTACGGCCAACTGAACTGACGGAAGAGGCGCTTGATCCCATCGCTATTCTGCTCGATGTGCGGATAAATCTCAGAGTACGAACCCTCAAGGTAGGTGTTGGCTACGAGTCCCGGTCCGCCGTGGCCGGGACCGATGATATACAACATGTCCAGGTTTCGCTCGCGGATAAGGCGGTTCCATTGAACATAAAGGAAGTTGAGTCCAGGTGTCGTTCCCCAGTGACCCAGCAAACGCGGTTTGATATCGTCGAGGGTAAGCGGCCGCTCCAGGAGCGGATTGTCTTTCAGATAGATCTGGCCGACTGAAAGATAGTTCGCGGCGCGCCAGTAGGCGTCCATTTTGGCCAGTAATTCAGGGCTCAGGGGGCCATTGCTCGCTGATTGTTCGCTCACATTGCACCTCGCAATTTGGGGTTCTTGCTGCCCGATTAAAGGCTAGCAGGCAAAGGTTGTTGTTACGGGTGACTCGTGTCACAAGCAGGTTAAACCACGGCCCATTTGAGGGGACATTACAGAACGCTCCTTATTAGATGCCGCGGAATCCCTTCGGTTCTGTACTGCATCGATCTTGACAGTTGCCGCTATTCCGGGCTTCAATCGGTTGCTGGTACGCAAAGCCTGGGTGTGCGCAGCAATATACCCAGGGGAGGCAGGAGCTAAGATGAATACTCTGCTTTGGATTGCGCAGATTATTTTGGCAGGCGTTTTTCTTTTTACCGGATTTTCAAAAATATTTGCCTACGGACAGGTAGTAAAAGTGGTCGAGGCAAGGTCCAAAGCAGGCAAGATCGGCATGTCAAGGGCTCAGGCTGCTGTTGTCGGGATTCTTGAAATATTGGGAGCAGCGGGAGTGCTGGTGCCGCTCGATTTATGGCCGCCATACGTCTTTCTGCGGCTGGCAGGTGGAGGGCTCGCGCTGCTGATGGTCGCCGCCGGCATTTATCACATTCGACGTCAGGAGTCGGCTGCGCCCAGTGTTTCGTTATTTCTGCTGGCGCTGTTTGTGATTGTTGGTCGATGGCCGCGATGAGCCGTTTTAGCCCTTGATCCTGCGTCTACCGAATCTCTCCGTCATAGCCCCGGAGAAAGTTTTCCCAAAATCGGAAATTGACTTTGAACCAGCGCAATGCCGGTGCTTTTGGGGTGCTTCCTTAAGCGAATTCCTGCAACGTCCTTGACTTCTCATTTATAAAATCCTTATATTCTCATCATCTCGTGAGGGTTGTCCCGATCGTTTCCGCGTCCAACCGTCCAATCGTTATGGGACGCCGGGGATGAGGATGAACCGAATCGGGCAAGGTAGGCCGATGAACAGGCTTGATTGGATTGCGCAGATTCTAATGGCGGTCTCCTTTCTGTTCGTGGGGATAAACAGGGTTATTTCTTTTCGACGGCAAAACACGGGACACCAG
>Ga0302319_10003550_pt1 | contig 32543 bp, 37 predicted proteins | sample Bog_T0_2_FD_203319 | JGI IMG/M metagenome (GOLD analysis project Ga0302319, IMG submission 203319) | Peat permafrost microbial communities from Stordalen Mire near Abisko, Sweden - Bog_T0_2 | ecosystem: Environmental > Terrestrial > Soil > Wetlands > Peat | place: Sweden: Abisko, Stordalen Mire... | reverse complement strand
GTATCTGCAATCGCCTTGGCGCGGGCTCGGCTCGCCAATTTTTCGGTAGGTCTCCCAGGTCAAGATGAGCAATATAGGGTTCGTCTATTTCCACCCGAAAGACGACATATTTCGACAGCACTCCTGCGGATTCAAGATGCACGAGGATCTCCGCCAGGGCGAGCGCCCGTGATTCGGCCGTGTAGACAACAAGTTTTCCTGCGCTGTTCCATCGCCCGCCATATAACCTTGCCCCGTCGCCAGTAAAGGCATTCTTCGCGTGCTTCTGCTTCGTGATGCGCCAGACAATAGTCAAGAAAACACACCGTGCTCAAGACGGCCAATCAAATTCTCTACTGCTCGAGCCCCCACTTCTGTCCGCGCATATTGCAGCGGAGTCTGGTTTTCCAACGCTCGCTTGGGTGCGGCGAGCCAGTGAACCGCTGAGGGCACATCTCCTCCGAAAAGTTCGACCGCCTTCTCGAAGATCGAAGAGAGCCGCAAGAGCCTCTCCGATTCCTCCGGCGCCAACCGGCCAGAAGCCCTGCGGCGCGCCAGTGTGCGCTCGGGAATGCCGATGCTCTGGGCCAATGACTGAAGGCTTACTCCAGAGTTCGTTTCAAAAGCGATGAGCGCATGGTAGGAAAACCCGCGCATCACCTCTTTGATGAGATCTGGGACGGTGCTGATGGACAGACCCAGACTCTCTCCGGCCCTCTTAAACTGTGCCGTTTTGTGGGCCGGGGGACCAGGTCGGAGCGCCTTTGCTTGCGATGCCATAGAACGATGATAGCGGCGACTCTGCCATTGTGTCAATATTGGCATGCCATTTGGCAGTCCATTAAAAAGCCAATGCGATCATTGGAGCCCCGGTCTTACGTTGCGCAGAACAGCCAATTTTCTATTCAAGACTGGAGCCATCGCTTTCCGAAGGGCGGCCTTGGGAACGCGCATTGGCGATTTCGCTTCAATTTAGAATCCTTCCGTGCGCTACTTGGAGTCTGTGCTCAAGCCGCCTAAACGCTAGAGGCCGGTCATCCGTTCAACTGATTTCTACTACGATCTTGCCAAATGGACCGCGATCGAGGTGATCGAGGGCATCGGGCAATGCGTCGAAAGTGTATCTGGCATCAATGATCGGTGGAATTCGATGTTTTTCGGCGAATGCCAGCGATTCTTCCATGTCGGCTCGCGAGCCATGGCTCACACCCTGAAGTCGCAGATTCTTGACCATCAGCTTCGGAATCGAAATCGTCGAAGCAGGAAGATCCATGATCCCGATTACGGCAATATGTCCTCTCCACGCTGCCGCCTCGATAGACCGGGGTACAGCGTCTCCTCCGATGACATCAAGGATCTGGTCGGCACCCCGTCCGTTGGTGAAGCGAAGTACAACCTCATCCCATGCCGGGTTCACACTCGTATCGATAACCTCTGCGGCACCCAATTGTTTCAGACGCGCAACCTTGCCTGGGCTTGTAGAAGTCACTAACACGCGAGCGCCGTGCGCCACAGCCAGTTGCAGGGCGAATAGTGATACACCGCCACTGCCCTGAAGCAGGACGGTTTCTCCGGGCTTCAGGTCGCCGTGCTTGAACAATGCAACCCATGTGGTAACCAAAGCCCCCGGCAGCGTTGACGCTTCTGCCGACGTCAGATAATCAGGGTAATCTGTCCGACCACACCCGTGTTTGCTCTATTGTTGGCATCGTATCCTCCAGAGGTTAGTAGAGGATCAAGCCCATTCGCGGCTTGATCCGAGATTGAGGTTTCGGTCCTGGAGAGACAATCCGAAAATCGAAAAGGTGCCCGCTCAAGACCAATGCAATCAAATCATCGAGCGTCAAGCGCGAAAGTAGAGCTCTTTCCGGGGCACTGCGAACACGAAAGGCAGAGCCGGGAGGAGTCGATCGTCAACGCCATCGGCATCCGTATCAGGATTGTCACGAAATGAATGGCTCTCCGGTCTAGGGTATGAAGCGATTTTCGTACGTTTGCTGCCGTACGGGCGGATTTGTGCACATCGAGTGAGCATTGAAGGGAAGTATTGCAAGATAGAGAAGATGGCGAGGCGATTGGCAAAATGCTGACGAACGATCCAAAAATTCCGATCCAGTTGGCAATATTCGATCAGTACCGGAGTCTGCTCTTTTCTGTTGCATACCGAATGCTGGGGAGCGTGGCTGATGCGGAAGACATGTTGCAGGAGACTTTCATGCGTTGGCAGCAAGCCCGCGACGAAGAGATTCGCTCGCCGCGAGCTTTCCTCGTCACGATCATCAGCCGGTTGTGCATCAACCACCTGCAATCTGCGCGGGTTCAACGCGAGGAGTATGTCGGCCAGTGGCTGCCCGAACCCATCGTCACCGGTCTCGGAAGCGATCCGCTGGAGATGGTCCGCATCGATGAATCGCTGTCCATGGCCTTTCTTGTCATGCTGGAGCGCCTCACGCCAGTCGAGCGCGCCGTCTTTCTGCTCCGCGAGGTCTTTAATTACGAGTACGCCGAGATCGCTGCCATCCTCAGCCAGAGTGAAGCCAATTGCCGCCAGATTCTCAGCCGTGCCAAGCAGCATGTCGGCGCCATGCGCCCGCGCTTCAAAACCTCGCAACGCAAAAAGAGAGATCTGCTCGAACGCTTCTTCAAAGCCACAAGCAGCGGTGACATGGAGGGCCTGGTCGCCCTGCTCGCCAGCGACATTGTGCTTCACTCCGACGGCGGCGGCAAAGCCATCGCGGCGCTCAACCTCATCCAAGGCGTCGACAAGGTCGCCCGCGGCGCATTGGGCGCCTTCCAAAGATTGCTCCCCAAGAATCTGGATATCCGCCTGACGCAGATCAACGGCGATCCCGGCATCGTCAGTTATCTCAATGGCAAGCCATACTCCGTCCTTACCTTCGACGCCGACGAAGACCTCATCCACGCGGTCTACGTCGTCTCCAACCCGGAAAAACTCGCCCGCATCCCCCCGCTGCCAGCCAATTCAGAATAGCCCGCATGTCACAAACCTCCCCTCTGCGCTGTCTACTGTCTCAGACAGGCCGCCGGACCCGCTCGAAATAAGGCCGGAGACCGCTAGAAGGAAGACAGACATGCCCTTGCAAATGAACCAATCCGCGATTCCCGCCCCCGGCGTCCAAAACATCCCCACGCAGAATACCCAAAGCCCATTCCTTGCTCCCATCAAGAAGCCCAGAGGCTTGATAAAAAAGGTCGTGTACTACCTCACCCGCCGCAAGTTCGGTAAAGTGCCTAGCCCCATTGGAATACTTCTCGCCCGCATGCCTCCTGCATTCGGTATGTTCTATGGAAAGATCGCCCAACTGGACAACAAGCTGCAGTTGCCGCGGGAGACCGTCTTTCTAATTCGCGAACAAGTGGCGCGTATCAACATCTGTCTGTTCTGCGTGGATATCGGCCGATTCTTCGCGGCCGAATCGTCGATGAACGTCGATAGACTCGACGCCCTCGATCGGTACCGCGACAGTCCTCTCTTCTCCGACGCTGAACGCGCCCTGCTCGACTATGTCACCGAGCTCACAAAATATAAGAAGGTCCAACCCAGCACCTTCGCCGGCATGTCCCGCTTCTACTCCGAACGCGCCATCTGCGAGATCGTCTGGCTCGTGGCCAGCGAACACCTCTACAACCTTACCAACCTCGGCCTGAACATTCACTCCGACATGCTCTGCGAAATCAGCCGCAAGAGAAAGTAATGCCGCCCGGCACAGGAGAACCTATGAACAACAGGAAGACCGTTTACGCCATTACGACAGGCTGCGGACTCTAGCTCTAACCGGCATTTCGCAAGGGGCGAGCAGTCTGCCACAGACAGCCCAGAAGCAAGGTGGCCATCATCGTGGTTGTATAGGAGATATAGCGTGTGGAGCAAGTGCATTTAGGCGAAACCCGGTTATCGATACGAGTTGGCAGCATGATGATCGCAGCCATCTTTCTGCTCGGCGCAATGCTGGCCGGCTATCGGTATATCGGATGGCCCCCGGTCATCATCGTCGGCGGTTCGGGCAGCGCTGCCTTTATTCTGTGGAGTCTGACATATCTGCGGAGGCCTTTGCCGCCAGAGGTCGTCTTGCCGGCGTTTCTGCTCACAGTTGCAGGACTCCAAGTCCATCTGATTGAGGAATATCTTACCGGCTTTGCGCCCGCGATGAGCCGTCTCTACAACATCAGTTGGAGCGTTCACTCCTACCTTATGATCTTTGTCTTCATCGGTCCCGTGCTGTACACCCTGACGGCTCTTGGGCTCTTCAAGCGCATTCCGCTGGCAGGCTTTCTTATGTGCTTCATCTTCATCGGCCCAGGCGTCGCGGAGTTTACGCACTTCATATTCCCACTCCTCAAGCCGGACGTGCAGCCAACGGTAGCCGCATCAGTTCAGGCCGTCGTCGGGCGCGGCCAACTTATGCAAAATCTGCCAAACTTCTGGTTTCGCGTTACAGGGCATTACTACTTTCCCGGAATGTACACGGCTATCCTGCCCATGATCCCTGGCATCTACGGTATCCGCAAGCTACTTATCGCGGCGCATACGGCATGATGTGTCACTGAGAATATTGGGCAGCACCCGTCTTGCTATCGCTCCGAAGCATCAAGGTTGGCGGCTGTGTCACAAATCTCCCGGCTGATCGGTCTTCCTAGTGTGAGCCGCATTCCGCTCATAAAGAACGCGAAACGATGGACATGAAAAAGCTCTTGTTTTGGACAACGACAGCATGGGTCGTCGGCGTGATGACAGTCACCGGCGTGCTCTCGGTCGCTCACACGAAACCCATGATGGAGGGGTTCGCTCATCTCGGATATCCCGTCTATTTTGCAAATCTTCTCGGCGTCGCCAAGCTCTTGGGCGTCTGCGCTCTCCTGGCGCCGGGTCTGGCAAGAATTAAAGAATGGGCCTACGCTGGGTTTGCGATCGTCATCATCAGTGCCTCCTATTCGCACCTCAACTCCGGCGACGGCCTCAAAGCGCTAGAGCCCCTGGCTTCTCTCGCCGCACTCGCGGTATCGTACTGGGCCCGCTCCGTCGATCGCCGAGTCTTCTTTCTCTCCCGTCCCTCCACATCCAGGCCGCCCACCCGCTTTGAGGCCATCGTCGATCCCGAGAGGGCACAATGAAACTCGTAGTGCTTGGCGCCACGGGCGGTATCGGGCTGGAGATCGTTCGGCAGGCAATTGAGCACGGTCATGCCGTGACCGCATTTGTTCGCTCACCGGAGCGGCTCAAGGCGTTTCAAGGTCGCATTAGCGTCATAGAAGGAGATGTGCTGAACAGTATCGAGCTTGAACACGCTATCGAAGGCCACGACGCGGTGTTGTCGGGATTCGGGCCACGGGTGCCGATAGCGAAGTCCGACGCGAACTTACTGCGGGACTTTGCCGTTGCGCTGACGACCGCGATGCAGCATGCCGGCGTTCGGCGCGTAGTGGTCGTGTCAACGGCATTCCTGTTCAGGGATTCGATCATTCCTCCAACTTACCTGTTTGGGAGGTTATTTTTCCCGGGCATCGTTACCGACGCGGAAGGGATGGAGCGGACAATTCGCGCGAGCGAGCTTGACTGGACGATCGTGCGGCCACCCCAACTGACAGACAAAGGGCGCAGTGTGAAATACCGAGTGCGAGAGGGCCATCTGCCCCGTTTTGGTTTCAACATTTCGCGCACCGATGTGGCCGATTGCTTCATCAACGTTATAGAGGATCGAGGCTTCGTGAACAAGATTTTAGGAGCAAGTAATTGAGTTGGAGAGGCAACGACGGGCATAACCTTGTGCCCAAAATCTGGCGTGTTTTGCCGAGAATTTGGCGTGTTTTGTGTGGCTGGAACTACGGGCGCGAGCATAGGCCGGGTAAGTACAAACAGCGGATGTGCCTCGGTGATTAGAACATGATTGAGGGGATGTTCACACGTTAAGATCACGGCTATCGTCAAAAGAGCAGCAACATTCTTACCAGGAGAAAGTCAAAAATGGCATTGCGATTATGGAGCAACGATTTCGTCGAAGGCGGTACTCTGCCCATGAAGCAGGTTTCCAATGTGTTTGGTCACCAGGGTGAGAACAAGTCACCTCATCTCGCCTGGGACGGAGTACCCGAAGGGACCAAGAGCTTCGTCCTTACGATGTACGATCCGGATGCACCGACCGGCTCAGGATGGTGGCACTGGACGGTCGTCGATATTCCTGCCAACGTCCGCGACTTGCCTGCCGACGCGGCATCGGGTACGCTGCCGGCCGGTAGCCGGCACACACGCAATGATCTGGGAAATCGCGACTATGTTGGGGCAGCGCCTCCGCCGGGCCTCGCGCACCGGTATACCTACACAGTCCATGCGCTCTCAGTCGACAAGCTTCCTGTCCCTGACGATGCGAGCGGAGCATTGGTCGGATTCATGGCCAGTATGCATGGGCTCGGAAAGGCAACGCTGACTGTCACCTTCGGGGTTTAACAGTCTGTAGCGAAAGTCAAAACCCTGAGAAAACTATCCCTCAGTGGCCAAAGCCACATTGATCCCGGAATAACATCGCCGACTCGGATCTGAAGCGGTTCAAGACCTATAACGACTCCGCGGATCGCGCAACGCTCGGACTGATTCTGAAGGCCTCCGCGCTGGCGGGCAAGCCGGAGGAGGCGCTCAGGTTCCGCGAAGCCGTTGAGGAAGCACCGCCGGCCAATAAGGGCGAGCTTGAGCCGTACTGGACAAATCGCGCCCGTTTCGCAGCGCTCGACAAGCGTCCGCAGGATGCGGTGGCCTACTACCGACTTGCGCTCGATAGCCGCACTCACGCGCCCGATTATCATCACGGCACCCTGCGCGATGATCTGGCGATTGAGTTCCACGATTTTTGGACCGCGCAAGGCCGCACGGAAACCGCGTGGGCGGCATGGAATCCTCCCATGCCCGCGAAGATAGCTGAAACCGAAGTGGAGAACACTGCGGAGAAGGATAAAGCAACCTCCGATAAGAAAGAGGACGCTGCCGAAAAGAAGAAAGAGCAAGAGAGCGGCTGGGAACAGGTGACGAAGAAGATGCCGTCCTTCGGACTCTCGGACTTTGCCGGCAAAACCTGGCGACAAAAAGATCTGCAGGGCAAAGTGGTGTTGATTGTCTCCTGGGCTACCTGGTGCGGCCCTTGCCACCTGCAGGACAAACTGCTCCAGAAGTTCTACGAGAAAATTAAAGACCGCAACGATCTTGTTGTTCTGAGCTTCAACGTGGATGAAAACCCGGGGCAGGTGCTTCCATTTATTCGGAAGGAGGGATTTACCTTCCCGAGGCTGGCGGCTTTCTCGTACGACGAGGATGCCAAGAAGTTCGTTCCGCGGACCTGGATCATCGACGCGCATGGAGATTGGCGGTGGGTAAGAAACGGATATGACGAGTCGAAGACCTACGCCGAATTCGAGAAAGAGATGTTGGATCAGATCGAGAAAGCTAAAGGGAAATCATAGAGCAGGGTCAGAAGTCGCAAACGCAAATCACTGTTAGCTAACACTCGTCTGGAATCGAAAAGAGGCGCGGAGAAATAGTCTTCATCGATCTGGCCGGTCGTGTCAACGGAACTGCGGACGCAGTGATGGTGCATGATCAGAATTGTCCTGGATCGATGGTCCGACAGTTGACCATCCATACCATGCGCAGGTAAAACACATTACGTAGTATTGCGGAAGGCTTGACCCAGGAGTTGTCCTTGGCAATTTCAAAGGATGCGCTTTTTACACGCCGTCATTTTCTAAATCGACTCGGCCTTATCGGCCTCGCATCCTCTGTTTCAATCGAGTCGTTTCTCTCCGATTCCGGCTCAGCCGTCCATGCTTCCGAGAAAACATCTTCTGGAGCAACGCCGGTATTCCGGAACCGCGCGCCGCTGGCTCCCAGTGAGTTCTACTTTTTGCCTCAGGGTTCCATTCGTCCCGCCAGCTGGCTTAAAGAGCAGCTCCGCATTCAGGCCAACGGACTGAGCGGGCACCTGGATGAAACCTGGGCGGATGTCGGCCCCAACAGCGGCTGGTTGGGAGGAAAGGGCGAATCGTGGGAACGCGGCCCCTATTTCCTCGATGGTCTTGTGCCGCTCGCCTGGTTGCTCGACGATGCTCGCCTCAAAGCAAAGGCTCAGCGGTATATTGATTGGACACTCGATCACCAGGCCCCAAGCGGCATGATTGGCCCCGCCTCAAACGACGATTGGTGGCCGCGCATTGTGATGCTCAAGGTCCTCACCCAATACCAGGAGTTCACCGGCGATAGTCGTGTGATCCCGGTGATCGATCGATATCTGCGCTATCAGCTCGGCGAGTTGCCTCAGCGTCCGCTGCACGATTGGAGCAAGTTTCGCTGGCAGGACGAGTTGCTCAGTGTCATCTGGCTCTATAACCGTACCGGATCGGCATATCTGCTCGATCTTGCGCACTTGCTGCGGGAGCAAGGGTATGACTGGCAGGCGCAGTATGAGGATTTCAAGTACACACAGCGGATCACGGCGGAATATATAAAGTTGGAAAAGGGCGAAGGGCTCAAGGACCTGGCGTTGGCCACGCATGGAGTGAACAACGGGCAAGCGGTCAAAACCGGGCCGATATGGTCGCTTCTATCGGGGTCCGAAAAGGACCGGGCTGCGGCATTCAAAATGATCTCGGAGCTGAACAAGTACCACGGCCTTCCGAACGGCATGTTCTCCTGCGACGAGCACCTCGCCGGTCTTGATCCTTCGCAAGGCTCGGAACTATGTACGGTGGTCGAATACATGTATTCGCTTGAGCATTCGCTCGCCATCGTTGGCGATCCTTCATTTGGCGATCGGCTTGAACAGTTAGCCTTTAATGCATTGCCCGGCGCCCTCACTGACGACATGTGGGCACACCAGTACAACCAGGAGCCAAACCAGGTCGAGAGCAGCCTGCACCACAAGCCCTGGACTACAGACGGACCTGAATCCAACTTGTTTGGCCTGGAGCCAAACTTTGGATGTTGCACAGCCAACTTCAATCAGGGCTGGCCCAAGTTTGCGGCTAGCTTGTTTCTGCACTCCGGCGCAACGGATAATGACGCAAGAGATGGGCTCGTTGCGGCTGTCTACGCACCTTGCGAAGTACGCACAGTCCTGGGCGGCACACCGGTTCATATCGTCGAGGAGACCGGCTACCCATTCCGCGGTATGGTTCGGTTCACTGTCAACCCTTCTTCGTCAATGAGCTTTCCCATGCAGTTCCGCATTCCAGCATGGGCTGGAGGGGCAACGATCATGGTCAACGGGCAGGCCGCTCCTGCACCTGCGCCGGGCTCGTTTGCCCGCATCGATCGCCGGTGGAAGTTGGGCGACCGTGTGGAGATAACATTTCCAATGACGCCGCGCGTCTCCCGGTGGTTCAACAACTCGGTTGCCATCGAACGCGGCCCTCTGGTCTTCTCATCGAGCGTTGGCGAAAGTTGGGTAAAGCTGCGTAATCGAGGCATGACGGCCGATTGGCAGGTATTTCCGACTACATCCTGGAACTACGCATTGAATGTCGATCTCGCTTCGCCGGTCAAGAGCATCGCTGTTACGGAAACAGAAGTGGGTGAAGGCCCATTCACTGGCCGCCATGTACCGGTTCGCCTCGCTGTGAAGGCGCGCAAGCTCAACGAGTGGCGCGCGGAAGACGGAGTTGCCACCCCGCCGCCGCAAAGCCCCGTCGTCAGCGATGAGCCGGAAGAAGCGATCACGCTCATTCCGTATGCTGCCGCAAAGCTTCGCATCACCGCATTTCCGCAATGCGAATCGTAGCTCGCGCGGCAGCCTGGCTGATAAGCAGGCCCGACCCAGGTTACGCTGCCGGTGTTGCTGATTCGGCCGGCGTTTGAAGTATACTTCGCTTTCGCCTTCGGTGTGGCATCGGCTAAAGCCTTTCTGACGACGTGATCCGTCCGCTCAGACAGGATAGTCATATACCGAAATTTTGAAGGGATGTTGAGATGAGAAGCTCATTTTTGCACGAATGGCTGGCCGCAATATTTCTATTTTGTGTAGCTACCGCAAGCATCGCACAGCAGGATACCGCGCCTGTTTTCCGCTCCCCGGCAACGCCTTTGGTAGTTCATGATCCCTACTTCAGCATCTGGTCAACCACAGATCGGCTCACCGATGGGCCAACCAGACATTGGACCGGCGTTCCCCAAGAGCTGAATGGGCTGGTTCGGGTGGACGACAAGAACTATCGATTTCTTGGTGACGCGGTCAGGAGCATTCCAGCGCTGCAAGAGACCGGCCGGCAGATCACACCAACCCGCACGATCGTTACATTGCAGAATGCGGAGATTGAGTTACGTGTTACCTTTCTGAGCCCCGTTTTTCCAGACGACCTCCGAATCATGGGTCGGCCCATAACCTACCTGGTGTGGGACGTGAAATCGCGCGATGGCGGTACGCATGATGTCACCCTCTATTTAGACGCCGATGCGGCGATTGCAACCAACAGTCGCGACGAGCCAGTCGTATGGTCACGCGCCGAGCTCAACGGTCTCCATCTGCTTCATACCGGTACCACGAGGCAGCCGATGCTCGAGAAATCCGGAGACAACTTGCGTATCGATTGGGGATATTTCTACCTGGCGGTCCCCACTTCCGAGGGTGCCGGTAAGCTGGCCGCTGGCAATCAGGCATACCGTGATCAATTTCTCTCCACGGGTCAAATTCCTCAGGAGGATGACCTGGCTCAGCCGCGCATCCCGCAGAGCCGCTATCCGTCAGCCCCGACGCTTAACTTTCTTTTGGCGCTTGGCCCGGTCGGCGCAGCGACCGTGAGCCGCCATGTGCTTCTGGGTTACGACGACGGCTACTCGGTGGAGTATATGCAGCAGAGGCTTCTGCCCTATTGGCGCAAGGAGTTCTCCACCTTTAGTGCATTGCTTGTTGGTGCGGAACACGAATTTCAGCCCTTGAGAAAGCGGGCTGAGCAATACGACTCTGATTTGCAGCACGACCTGATACAGGCGGGGGGGGCAGAATATGCTGCGATCGCAGCTCTGGCATTCCGGCAAGCAATCGGTGCCCATAAGCTTGTAGAGGACGCTGATGGCATAGCGTTCTTTATGCCCAAGGAAAATTTCAGCAATGGCTCGATCTCCACAGTCGATGTTCTTTATCCGTCCTCACCGATGTTTCTGTTCCTGAACCCGAAACTGGCTGAAGCTCAGCTCGAGCCTGTGATGCGCTACGCGCAGTCGGGGCGTTGGAAGTTCCCCTTTGCACCGCATGACCTCGGCGTCTATCCACTCGCGAACGGCCAGTTGTATGGCGGAGGCGAAGTGAGTGAAGAGGATCAGATGCCAGTGGAGGAGTCAGGGGACATGATTTTGATGGTCGCTGCGATTGCACATGCAGAACACAATGCCGATTTCGCTGCGCGTTACTGGCCTTTACTCACAAAATGGGCTGAGTACCTTCTTAGCAAGGGTTTCGATCCGGAAAACCAGTTATGCACCGATGATTTCGCCGGGCACCTGGCTCACAACACCAATCTTTCCATCAAAGCAATCGAAGCCCTGGCTGCATTTTCCCAACTTGCTGAAACACTTGGCGATCACAAGACTGCGGCACGGTATGAAGCTGCAGCCAAATCCATGGCTGACAAGTGGGTGTCGATGGCAAAAGATAACGATCACTATCGGCTGGCTTTCGATAAGGACAATACCTGGAGCCAAAAGTACAACCTTGTCTGGGATGACATACTCGGCTTTCATCTTTTCCCCGCCCAGGTCGCCGATCGAGAGATCGCTTTCTACAAAAAGAACATCAATCGCTTCGGATTACCATTGGATAATCGCGCGGCTTACACAAAACTTGATTGGATACTCTGGTCCGCTACGTTGGCCCGAAATCCTTCCGACTTCCAGACCATCGTTCACCCTGTCTTTGAGTTCTTAAATCAAACCACTGACCGGGTTCCGATGACTGATTGGTATGACACAGTTTCGGCCCATGCGGTAGGCTTCCAGGCAAGATCGGTCGTAGGAGGCGTCTACATCAAGCTTCTGGCCGATCCCGAGTTGTGGAGTAAGTGGGTTGCGCGCGCCAACAAAAGTGCTTCTGCCCGACAGGACACCATGAAATGAGCTGGTCAGTCTGGCAAGGGGTGCGCAATGCAGTCGGAGCCTGCTCAATACCGTATCCAGGCTGCTGCCGTCGTTTCTCCGCATACACTATTCGTTCCACGGGAGTTGAGGCAAGGCCACGACGGGAAGGAGCGATGTATCTTCGAGCCAGTTCATCGTACCCAACATCTTCGATCAGGTCCCACCCATACGCAATGAGAAAACCTTCTACTGAGTCAGGCACCAGGCCGAACCGCCACACTTTAGTCGCGACGAATCGCTTGTGGCCACTATCCCAGCGGTAGTGCGCTCTACCATCGAGAAAATCTTTGCAAACGTAAGTGAATGCGAGACAGCTGCCGGGGGCGGCTCTCGCCAGAGAGTCAAATATCTTTCGCACACCCTCCTCGGTAAGGTATTGAGAAGCCCCTTCCCAAACGAAGAACGTTCGACCGGTCGACGAACAACCGTTGGATGAAAGCGCGGCACGAAAATCTTCATGATCGAAATCGATTGCAACCAGCCTCACATGAGAGGAAACCTTCCCGAAAATCTCGTTCAATCGTTTCTCTTTGGCCACTATATTCTTCTGTTGGTCAATCTCCCACACAGGCAGATGCGCAGTGGCCGAGAGCCGATAGGCTCGTGTATCGAATCCCGCGCCAAGATTGACGTGACGATGGCATCGATCCTCGTGCATGCGGCCACGAGTTTGTCGTCAATGTATCGCTTGCGGCACAGAAGACCGCCCCAGATGCCAGGATTGCTCTTTTCGCTCATTCGCATGAGCCAATTTCTCAACCAGGGGAAGTGTAGCGGCCAGGCCATCCCAGTGACCCAAACAGGGGGCAAGTTGCATACGTCCACGAACTCAGTCGGAATACCCCGCTCGTGAAGACAGTCAAGCAACACTGTCGCAGCAGCGCGGCTTCTCGATCCCGAGTTTGGTGAGGTTGAAAATATAAGCACGCTCGATTTCATTTGTGCCCTCCTTTTCTGTGATTGATGGATGCCGGGCGGACCGGCGATGCAAGCGTGGATGACGAAGTCGTACCCGAAGCAAGTAGGCATTGGGGCGAGATGGCTCACGGCGGATAAGATTCTCGCTGCGATGAAATCTGGGCAGATCGGCAAAACCACACTTGACGATCGCGTGAGCCGCATTCTGCGCGTCGTCTTCTTGAGTGGCATTTTTGATCATCCGCACACTGAAGGAGGCAAGGTGGATTCAGCGGCGCAACAGGCCATCGCGCGCCAAGGCGCCACCGAGGGCATTGTCCTGCTGAAGAACGTCAGTGGGCTTCTGCCGCTCGATCCGTCGAAGATTCATTCGATCGCCGTGATCGGCCCCAACGCAGCTGTAGCGCGTCTCGGCGGCGGTGACGCCGGGTTGGTGCATCCAAGATAGGCAAAGACTCCGCTCGATGGAATTCGCGAATGGGCGGGTTCAGCACGAGTGGCCTACGCGCTGGTAGTCGGGATGGAAGGCGAGAATCTGTCCAAGGATACCCGAGAGGAGCGCGCTGACTTGCTGAAACCAACAATAGACATCGCTGCCAAGGCTGATGCAGCCGTGCTAATCGTAGGCCGCTACTCTGGCCTGGAGTCAGAAGACTTTGACGTGAAGACTATGGACCTGCCCGCCGGCCAGGACGATCTGATCGAAGCAGTCGAAAAGGTCAATCCGCATACCGTCGTCGTGCTCAATACCGGCGATCCCGTCACGATGACGCGTTGGATTGCACAAACTCCGGCACTGCTTGACATGTGGTACGGTGGGCAGGATGGTGGCAGCGCGTTGGCCTCCATCCTCTTCGGCAACGCAAATCCCTCCGGCAAGCTGCCCGTCTCCTTCCCCAAACGCATTGAAGATTCGCCCGCCTATGGTCACTATCCAGGCAAGGATCTAAAGTTGACTACGCAGAAGGTATTTACGTTGGCTATCGCTACTTCGATACCAAAAACATTGAACCGCAATTCCCCTTCGGCTTCGGGCTGAGCTATACGACCTTTGCGTATAGCGATCTGAAAGTCAGGCCGGATAAGACCGGCGGAGACCAGCCAGTCGAGGTCCGCATGGAGGTCCGCAACACAGGCTCCCGCGAAGGCGCCGAAGTTGTTGAGCTGTACGTCCACGAGTACCACCCGAATATCGACCGACCAGTTCATGAGTTGAAGGGATTTCAACGAGTTGAATTGGGACCCAACGAATCGCAGACGGTGTCCTTCCGGCTGGGCTGCTCTGCGTTTTCGTTCTGGGATCCGGCCACGCAAACCTGGCAGTTCGATCCCGGTATATTCGAAATCCAGATCGGTGCATCGTCCCGCGACATTCGCCTGCGCACGCAGTTGACGCCGACGCGATAGGGTTGCTTGGCAAACGGGCCGGAGCAGAGATATCTCGATGGGCTTATCGTTCCTCACGAGCTTTGATCTCGCTTCTGATCTTGGTAAGAAAGTCTCGGGTTACTTTGTGTCTAAATCCGTTCGACACAAACAACTCTTTCATATCGTGCGGCAAGGCTTTTAAAACCGCGAAAGTGGAACGGGGCAATCCCACGCACCTTCGCCAGCATCTTTCCACGCCAGTCCCCAAGCTCCGTGATCTTCCGATCAATCAACGAAGAGGCAAGATCCATCGGAACGCCTCCCTCGCTCCTCCAATCAGTCATGAACAATTCCCCTTTCTGAAGAGCGCGTTAGCAGTTGTCGCCAGAAAAAGTACGAGAGTCCCCAGAGCAAGCTGGTAGAAGTGGACGCGATGAATGACGCCGGGCGATCATATATGGCGGAGTGAGCGATGATCGCCGAGATAAGGTTGATGGCAAATCCGGCGTAAGCCCATTCCTTCAACACATAGATAACGCCCCGCGCGCGAAACACGGGTAGGAGCAGTAAAACTGCGCCGGCCACCTTGGCCCATGAGAGCTCCATCCGGAAGGCGTTTGCGGGAAAGCCAAGGCGCGTGAAAGCACGAGCCGCGTCGGGCATAAACGATTCGTAGTAGGCGGTGAAGCTCATCTGCAGGCAGAAGAGCACAGTGAAAATCCAGAACCCTAGTATCAACCCTTTCGAAACCTTCACAGTCCATCTCCTTCGAGCAGCTTCTCCAACTGACCAAGGAAGCTCCTCCAGCCGTACGTTGCACCCTTGTAAGCGGCCTCTTGATCGGGGCCAAAGCTTCCATGCTCCATACGCAGATGCGTCCCACCCTCCGTCGGCGTCAACGTCCACAGCACCGTTGACACATGGCCCATCGCTTCCCAGCTATACAACAACTCCTTCAAAGGGTTGATGACCTTGACCTCACAGTCGACAAGACCACTCCATCCTGGCACTGGCTCAGCACGGAATTGGAATTTCCTTCCAACCTTCGGTTCAAAGTCATTTTTCATCAGCCACTGCGCCAGCAGCGGGCTCTCAGTGAGGGCTCGCCATACCTTTTCCTGCGGATGCGGAAACACGCTCTCGACCACCACGCTACGTTTTTCATCTTGATTGCTCAATACATCATCCTTTCCAAAATCGCTTCAAGCCGGTCAAGCCGATCGATCCAGAACCCTCCGCAATCGCGCAGCCAGTCCACCATCGGCCCCCGCGCGGCCGGCTGCGAACGATATTGCGTCTCGCGACCTTCTCACCTATGGCTTACCAATTTCGCCCTCTTCAATATCGTCAAGTGCTTCGACACTGCCGGCTGCGACACGTCCGCATATTTCCTCCAGTCGGTTTGGCGTTCTATGAGAACGGCTGTTCAATTTGCGAATTAGGTCGAAAGTCAGCTAAGAAGGTGGATCCGTCTGCTCAAAAGGACCGCCTACCCTGCAGCGTACTGAACCCCCTCGTTGAGTTGCTCGATAGCCGCTTGTGAACCATAGTGTTTATAATATCACTATAGTAGCAGAGCAATGGCGGCGTTATAGCGAAGTCGAACCCAACGGGCGTACGTGCTCATCGAGAGGAACTCCTTATGACGGATTGGAAATTGCGAATCATTCCCGCCGATCTTGGTGACCCATCCACGCAGTCCACCGTCACCATCTGCATCGACCCATACGCTCCCTGATCTAGCTCATCGACATCTCGTGTCGCCGCAGCGTCGCTGACTTGCAGCTTCGGGTCGAAAGGATATCCGATAGATTTTCGCTTGTCAGAAGACGTTGTCAGAAGGCTGTGCTGGCGGCGAGCGGGTGGTATCCGGGGATTCTTTTGGACTAGGGCGGCGGGCAGGAACAGTACAAAACAACTCATCACACAGCCTGAGCTAACATGATAATCATCTCGAACGATTATGCGCCATAATCTGGGATCGGTGAGTGAGCCGCGCAGCACATTGCTCTGCGTGCGATTTGCGAAGTGGACGCCTTAGCGCGCCCGATATAGGTTCAATCCGCAGTGCAGGCGAAAATAGATGACTCGCCAACAACGACGAAGAGTCTTCTGCTTCGTGCAGAATCATGGAAACCCTGGCGTGCCTATGCGGCACAATGTCCGTGGGCTGTAGACGCTACGAGAATCGCAACGAATAGGAGATCAAATATGCCTGAGATCCTGCGGCTGTTGAAAGATCAATTCAAAACGCCCATAGGCGAGATGCTCCTTGCGGCGGATCACGAGGACCGGATGCTTCGACTTCTGAGGCGTCACTACGGCAAGAATGGTTTCGCGCTAGTTCCAAATCAGAACCCGAGTGGTTTGACTCAGACGATAAAAAGCTACTTCGCCGGAGAGTTTTCATCGCTCGACGCAGTGCCAACACGGACAGCTGGAACGCCGCTTCTGCGCGAAATGTGGCGTTCGCTGAGATACATTCCATGTGGCGTCACTATCTCATACGGGAGTTTGCCAAACGGATCTGCCGGCCAAACGCAGTGAGAGCCGTTGGCCTTGCAAATGGTTCAAATCCAATCGGAATTGTGGTGCCATGCCACCGTGTTGTCGGAGCAGATGGATCACTTACAGGTTACGGCGGCGGGATCGAGCGCAAACGATGGCTCCTGGATCATGAACGCAACTGCGGTCGCATCTCGTGATCGAATACATTCCGTGAAGAAAGCTCGCTGAGGCTGAACCGTTGGCCACTTACCTGAAGATCTGGAGGCGCCGATATCGGTATCACAAGCCGCGGCGAAAGGATCCGCGAAACAACGAATCGCGCCATCCGAAGGTCCAGCGTTGTGCATAATGCGATGCAGGCGAAGCGGCGAGGGCAGAGCGCGTAGGTCATCCCTAGAAGGCTCGGGCTATTGCTTCCGAGCCGCAGCGATCAGCGCACGGGCGGTAGTCTGTAGAAGTGAACTTGCCTCGCCTGGAGAAAGGATCTGCGAACTCACGAAAGCTCCGTTGATGAACAGCGACAACTGTCCAGCCAGCTCATCCGGACGTTTGACGCGCAGCCGGTCGGCGATCCCCTTGAGGCGCCGCCGGAGTTCCTGCTTATGTGCTGTGGCTACTCTGCGGGCAGGATGGTCTGAGTCCGGAAACTCCGCTGCGACGTTGAGTTGCGGGCACCCGCGATAATTCGGCCGTCCCACCCGCTCGGCAATCCAATCGAGCTGCACTTCCAGTTCAGATTGAGGATCGGTCTTGTGGAGTTCTGCGAACGAGTCCCACGATTTCCAGAAGTCCTCGTCCTCGCGCTCGAGGAACGCAGCGATAAGGTCGTCCTTGGTACGGAAGTGGCGATAGAGGCTCGTCTTGGCAACTCCAGCCTCTGCGACCACGAGGTCAACTCCGACGGCCCGTACACCTCGCTGATAGAAGAGCGCCGACGCTGTCCGGAGAATCCGGTCCCTTACATCGTCTGAGTCTGAGTTGCCGTGCGCATCGCCAACGGTGGAATTTCTGGGACTTTCTGGCATACTTCAACCTCCAAAGTGGATTTGTTGCATATTCGAGCTTGACTTGCTACAGACCCGTCTGTATTGTAGACGATACAGACAGGTCTGTAGCATAAAGAAAATGGCCACAGGAGGAAAAGAGAAAATGGTCACTCAGCTTGTTAGGTCAGGACATGGCCGGACAGTCGCAGTCTTCGGCGCGTCGGGACACACGGGACGTTTCATGGTGGCCGAGTTGCTGCGGCGCGGCTTCGCGCCCTTAGCCATCGGCCGGGACAGCACGAAAATGACGCAGGCAGGATTTGAGGAGAGCGGCGTTCCGATCAGAACCGCCTCCGTCGATGATCCTGCTTCACTCGACCGCTCTCTTGCCGGCGCTGCCGCGGTCATCAACTGCGCCGGCCCGTTTCAGGACACGGCGGACGTGGTGGCGGCAGCTGCCTTGCGGGCACGCATCCACTATGTCGACGTCACGGCCGAGCAAACGAGCGCACAAGCAACATTCGACAGATTCGGTGAAGTCGCAAAGCTCGCCGGTGTAGTTTTCATTCCGGCGATGGGGTTCTACGGCGGTTTTGCCGATCTTCTGGCCTCAGCGGCGATGGGCAAATGGGACTCTGCCGACGAGATCCGCATCGGCATTGCGCTCGATAGCTGGCGTCCCACTCGGGGCACGCGGATTACCGGCGAGCGAAACACGGCCCAGCGGCTAGTCATTGAAGACGGACAATTTGCACCACTGGCACAGCCCGTCCCGCAAACGTTTTGGGATTTCCCTGAGCCATTTGGGCGCCAAGATGTCACCGAGACCCCGTTATCAGAAGTTCCTGTCATCGCCCACCACTTGCGAGTGGCACGCCTTCACAGTTATCTCAACAACACGCCTCTGCGCGATCTTAACGATTCCACCACCCCGCCGCCGATCGCCGCCGACGATAGCGGACGATCGGCGCAGACCTTCCTGGTCGACGTTGTTGTCCGGAACGGAACCAGGACCCGCCGGGCGACGGCGCAAGGACGCGACATCTATGCCTTCACTGCGCCCCTCGTGGTCGAGGCCGTCAAGCGGATTCTCGACGGACGGGCTCGCGGCAGTGGTGCTCTTGCACCGGGCGAGGCGTTCGATGCGACGGACTTTCTTCGCACCTTGGCTCAGGAACATCTGACGGTCGAGGTTTGTCTCGACTAGCTGGTAGGGCCACGCCGCCGAAACGAGATGAGGTCCGCTGTTAAGCGCGAGTGGCACCCCTTCCCAATGGAGCATGACAAAGGATCTTGCCCTATCGATCTGATCCCGGCCTGGGCATCCAGCATCATCGGAAAGCACATTAAACCGAACTCTCACAGCTTTGAGCGGAGCGATTCCGACGAGGAGGCCAGATAAGGAAGATCAGTTGGGTAAACAAAGATATGCGGCCCAAGACGCAGAGTGCAAGATGGAACGCTGCGTGTTACCCGAATGCGATGAAGGCAAATGTATGCGGCGGCATCCGATCGAACTGAGAGCGAGCGATGGATTTGGCTCGTTGGAGCAGGTACCGACGAAGGGCCAGGGATGGGCGATTGTGCATGGATTGTGCAACGGTGGAATGTTTTGGAGGAGCAGCGCGGAAGCGACCAAAGCCGAGGGAAAGAGCGCTTGCGAGGGGCCGAAAGATGGAACGAGAGAAGACATCGTCGCACGCGGGACACAGCGTGAGGAAACAAGAAGCGACTCACGCGGATTGACTGGGAGGGCGCTGACAACCTTACTGCTCTTGCTTTTAACAATGGCGGGGCGAGCGCGAGCGGAGACATCCCAAATCTCGGATTGCACTGCCCATCACCCGATGGGCGATGCGTGGTGGACGGGACCGATGCTGGCGAATACGGCGGCAACGGCACCGCGCGGACACTTTTTTATTGAGCCATATCTATTTGATGTAAGTACACAGGGCAGTTTTGATCAACATGGCACGCGCCACAGCACAGCACATGCGAATGGCTACGAGTCGCTGACGTATATGGTTTTCGGACTGACGGACAAGTGGGGTTTGGGCCTAATCCCAACCTTCAGTTACAACGCTGCGAGCGGTGGGCCGAGCAGCGCAGGCCCGGGTGCCGGTGACTTGACATTGCAGGTGCAGTGGAGGCTGACACAGTTTGTACCGTGCCGCTGGGTACCGACGATTTCCGCTGCGGTACAGGAGACGCTACCGACGGGGAGGTACGATCGGCTTGGGAGCCGTCCGGATGACGGTATTGGCGCAGGTGCATATACAACGAATCTGGAGTTCTTGAGCCAGATGTATTTTTGGATGCCGAACCGCCGGATTGTGCGAATGCGGCTCAATGTGACGGATGCGATTTCGAATAGTGTGCCTGTCCATGGCGTAAGCGTGTATGGTACCGGAGCGGGATTCAGTGGACACACGAAGCCTGGCAGTTCGCTTTTTGTGGATGCCGCATGGGAATACAGCATGACTCGAAGCTGGGTCCTGGCGCTGGACGCGACGTATCGTAATACAGGGAATACTCAAGTGACAGGATATGACTCGGAAGGCAGAAGCGGTATGACGCCGGTTGTGATTGATTCAGGAGTCAGCGATGCATACGGGCTCGCTCCGGCAATTGAGTACAGCTGGAAGCCAAACATCGGTGTGTTGGTCGGGGTACGGCTGATTCCGGCGGGACGGAATACGAATGAGACAGTTACTCCAGTCATAGCGATCAACTTCGTTCGCTGATGTTCTCCCTCTCCTTACTGCTCCCGAAGAATGATCCGAACAAGAGAGGAGGCAGCATGTGTCCCCATGACTTTGTAGGAACTTCTGACTAAGTACGAAACTCTTTAGTGCTTATCCGTAAATGTTGTCCAGCTTGATTTTTGCCTTGAATTATCCTGCGTTGGGGGATCGGAACTGCGCGAAGATAAGTTTATATGGCGCAGATCAAGACGGCGAAAGCGCGGGTCCTCTGCCGCATTGCCAATCACCTGAGGTGGCCTGGGCGTGCTGGTAGATACCCGGTAAAAGTGCTTGTGATCGACGAGCATCTCAGACCAGATTCCGGTGTCGACGATGTCGCCGGCGCGCTCGATAAACTGGCAGTATATGTTTTTCGAAATGGGTGCGCCTGTCTTTGACGCGCCGATGGGTACGTTGACTGGAGACGTTTGCGCCTCGGACGCGATCGAGAGAAAGAGGGCTTCGTTTGCCCATTGGCACGTTAGCTGCCCAGCAACCTATCCAGCAGCACTTTCATGGCGTTGCAGCCAGCCTCTCTAGCAGCTTCCGGATCGGGCGCACGCGAAATCATGAACGCTACTTCGATCAGGGCCGCAAGCAATATGTGCGCATAAACGTCGACCATCTCCTCGCGTAGACGTCCCATATCTACAAGGACCTGCAGTCCTTCCTTCATGCGTCCGAACCCGTGCCGTTCTTCGCATTCGCGCCATTTCTGCCATCCCACGACGGAATGAGCATCAATAAGGACAATCTGTCTCACTTCCGGCTCGCAGGCCAAGTCCAGAAATGAAACAAATGCGGCGCCGAGCGCCGCCACTGGTTCCTGGGCACTTGCGGCTGCGCGGGCCGTGGAGCTTTCCTGAGCAAACACAGGCGGGTCGAGAGCGCTCCGCTTACCAAACAGCAATGGGAGACAGTGATGAGAATAACTCGCAGGAATCTGATTGAGGTGTTGCCTTTTTCAATTCCTGTCATAGGGTTTTCGCTTCGTTCACTTCTAGCAGAAGCCAGCGAGGGAAGATTCAATGTGGGAGGACCCGTGGAACGCAAACGTGAAATTTGTCCGTACATCGCTTGGAGAGATTGCTTACAGTGAGAAGGGGATTGGCCAACCTGCACTATTCGTCCATGCAGCGTTCCTGAACGGCTATCAATGGAGAGATGTGGTCAACCAGGTCGCCTCCCTGCGCCGAACGATCGCAATCGATTTGATGGCGCACTGCGCCACGAAAATCGACGTCGAACAAAGCGTCAATTTCAATGCACAAGCCGAGATGTTGGAGGCCGTTTGCGCAAACCTGAAGCTCGGTCAGGTAGATCTGGTTGCCAACAACACTGGCGGTGGAATCGCCCGGATCTTCGCAGCCAGGCACCCAGAACGCATCCGAACGCTGACGCTCACCAACTGCGATACCTACGACAACTTGCCACCGGAATCGGTCAAAAGGATCATGAGCGCTACCGAGGCGCAATTCGGAGAAGTCATTCGTCAATGGCTGGTAGACGTGGCAAGTGCGCGACTTTCTCAGAAGCTTTCGAGCATCCGGAACTGGTAAGTCAGGAGACGTTCCATAATTATTTTGAGCCCCTGGTTCGGACACGCGAGTCGATCCATAACTTTCATAGGTGCTTCCTGGCGGCAGACAATCGCCAGACGATCGCTGTCGAACCGCTCTTGAAACAACTGAACGCGCCGGCGCAAATTGTCTGGGGAATGGGCGACAGTGTCTTCAATGTAAAGTGGGCGTATTGGCTGCGAGACACCATACCTGGAACACGGAAGGTTATCGAACTCGAGAAAGCTCGTCTGTTTTTTTCGGAAGAACGCTCAATGGAACTTTCAGACGCTCTCCGAGATTTTTGGAGAGAGACTAGTTGACGCTGTCAGCAACAATGCATATTGACCTTAGGACATTGTATCGGCACGCGAGTCTACCCGTGCTTTTGGAGGCGTGATGCGGCCGAGCACTCGATGTAGGAACTGGCAGCAACGCCTTGCCGAACGAGGCCAGCATTGCTCTCCGCGAGAGACTCGGCTTGGTTGAGATCGCGCAGTCCCCAGAAGCGGCTGCAAGTTCGAGCGCTGGATTGATGTTGGATTCTGGCATAGACAACTATCAAGCAAGCAATTCTTCGCGGGCGGATTGTTGGATAATTACGTGATGGCACACGGGGGCAAGAGGGCCACTACGGAGTCGTCTTGATCCAGGAGATGTTTTGATCGATGAACCACGCGGAACGTTGATCGTTACGGGCGCTGGCCGCGGCATTGGCGCGGCAGTAGCTGCCATGGCGGCGCGCGATGGCTGGGCGGTCGCGGTGAATTACCGTGCCGAACAGGGGAAGGCAGACGCCGTGGCAAAGGAGATTGTGGCTTGTGGAGGCCGTGCGCTTGCCATCCAAGCTGACGTTGCTCGGGAGGCTGAGATTGTGCAGCTCTTCCAGATTGCGGAACAAGCTCTCGGACCAGTTCAGGGATTGGTCAACAATGCCGGCGTCTCAGGGGGAAAGTCACGTATTGAGAGTCTCACCCCAGAGATCATCCGACACGTGCTGGATGTTAATGTAGCGGGTGCGATGCTGTGCGCGCGCGAGGCCGTGCGACGCATGTCCACGCGCCGAGGTGGCCAAGGTGGAGTCATCGTCAACCTCTCGTCAATTGCTTCACGGATCGGGTCGGCATGCGAATGGGTTCACTACGCAGCATCAAAGGGAGCGATAGACAGCTTCACGATAGGGCTCGCGCGCGAGGTCGCTGCCGAAGGCATACGCGTCAATGCCGTCGCGCCGGGACTGATCGAGACCAATTTCCACGCCGAAAACGGCGATCCGGACAGACCGCGGCGGATGGCCAGTGCAATTCCCATGCAGAGGCCTGGCCAGCCCAAAGAGATTGCCGAAGCCGTGGTTTGGCTGCTTTCGCCCATGGCATCGTATGTCACCGGCACGATTCTGGAAGCTGGAGGTGGACGATGATGGAGCAGCCCGTGCATCTTCGAGAACTCCATCAAATGGCGGCTGGATTCGGACACGTAACTTCGCTGGTGGCGATCCGCGATCTCACGGGTACCCCCGCTGCAGCGGTTGCGGCGGAAAAGTGCCAGCCTTTAATCTACAACTTTCGCAATTACAGTAGACTCGGCCATGAATTGGGAAAGGCATCTCGTGCCGAGATCTAAGTCACGCCTCTTCGATCATAAGGAATTACCATGATCTGCGAACGAGGGTAGTACTGACTGAAGATATCGACGCGTCAATCCGTTGAGATTGCATCAATGATGTTGCCGTCGAGAATGGCGAGCAAGTCACTGAGAATGTGTGAGCCGCTTCGTTGCATAGGTTGCCAAAATCATCGAGGTTGTCACTTCTCCAAATTTTGCCAGCGCGTCGATGGTTCCCTCGAGCTTTGCCATGCGGTCGAAGCTAGCTTTGACTACAAAACAATCCTCTCCTGTGACTCGATACGCCTCAAGAATCTCCGGTACCCTATCGAAGAGCTTGAGGCACCCATGAATGTGCGCATGAGATGTCTTGAGGCGAATCAGAGCATTGATTTCGCGTCCCACCCTTTTCGGGTCTATTCGGGCCGTATAACCCTCAATCACACCCGCGTCCTCCAAACGTTGGATTCTGGAAGTCACGGCAGGCTGAGACAACCCCACGATTCTGCCGATTTCAGTATTGGCTGTACGCGCGTTCTGCTGGAGTAGTTCCAGAATCTTCCAATCGATCGAGTCTGGGCCATTCTTTGAATTCATAAATTTGGAGTCCTTATAAGCAGCATTCTCTCTATAGTCGACTAATAAATCAAATGCTTACCACTTCCAATCGATTCCACGCTCTCGTAAGCTGGCAATACTCAAATGGCAAACCTCTCAGGAGTGGTTAGATGAACCCAGCCGTACTCGTCGTCCCTGGAATTGGGAACTCAGGGCCTGATCACTGGCAGACCTTGTGGGAAGCCACAGATGCTTCGATGGTACGAATCCAGGTGGAGGATTGGGACAACCCAGTTTGCGCTTCGTGGGTCGAGTCGATCGATGCCCGGGCGCGTTCAACTGCCGAATCATTAGTGGTGGTGGCACATAGTCTGGGTTGTTTGGCTTTTGTGCATTGGGCGGCGCAATATCGACGGAGTATCCGTGGAGCTTTGTTGGTAGCTGTCCCCAATCCCAACGGGCCAAACTTCCCTAAGCAGGCGAAAGGGTTCTCGAGCCTCCCCTTGCTGAGCCTTCCATACAGAAGCATTATTGTGTCTAGTGAGGACGATCCCTATGGAAATCCGGAATATGCCAAGTCGTGCGCTGACGCATGGGGCGGTGGATTTGTAAATATCGGCCGGGCTGGACACATCAACGCCACCAGCAACCTTGGCATTTGGATGCAGGGATTGCAGTTTCTAAACGGTCTGAGATAGTTCCACGGTCTGTCGAGGTTGGCGAAGTTGATCCTGGTCGCACATCTTTTTAACTCCATCTCGGTCCTTGGCAACTTGCGAACTGGAACTTAAGGTCTTAATTTAAGATGGAAAGTTACGCTTTCTCTGGTCAACAGGAAGCCGGACAGGCTGAGCTGCGGACCTCTTCAATGAGGCATACGTATGAGTTTCGATTCCAAGCGCGATGGAGTCATTCCATCGCTACCGCGGGGCTTCAGCCGTCGCGATGTGCTGTTAAAACACATCCCGGCCGGCACAGCTCTGGCGCTTCTCAGGGTTGGGCAAGAGAGTAGTTCGGGAGAAAAGATGTCGAGCACGAAGTTCGGTGTCCTGTCCGATATTCATGGAAACGTGTGGGCGCTTGAGGCGGTTCTTAATGACGCGCGCCGCCGTGGTGTCACTGCTTTTGTCAACCTTGGTGATATCTTGTACGGCCCGCTCGCGCCCCGCAAAACTTTTGAGTTGCTAAAGACGACCAATCTGGTTGCGCAGGTGCTCGGAAATCAGGATCGGCTGATCATTAATGGGGCACTCAATCCTACACTTGAATGGGTAAGGCGCGATCTTGGCGAAGGTCCGCTGCCTTGGCTGTCCGCCATTCCGGCAAGTGCCCGGCATGATGATTGGCTTCTATGTCACGGCACCCCCTCCTCCGATACGACGTACCTGCTTGAGGACGTCAGTTCCGGGGAACCGAAAGTCCGGAGAGATACTGAGATAGAAGGTCTTCTGATGGGTGGCTCGGCTTCAAGAATACTCTGCGGCCACACTCACCTTCAGCGGTTGGTAAGGCTCGCCTCAGGCACGATCATTGTTAACCCTGGAAGCGTGGGACTACCCGCATATGACGATGACCTGCCGGTCCATCACGTAATTGAGTCCTTCTCACCGCATGCGCGTTATGGCGTAATCGAGGGCACAACCATTTCGTTTCATCAGGTTGAGTACGACTGGAACGCCGCCGCCGCCAGGGCCCGCGAATTGAAACGTGATGATTGGGCTCGTGGTCTTGCCGCAGGACGGATGAGTTGACTTCGCACCGACAAGCGGGATTCACTTTGGCAGCCGAAGGAGTTTCCTACAGCAACATCAGGCTGCGTTTGGGGGTAAGCACGCCGACCATTAGCCAGCTTCATCTTTCAGAAACGCCAGTCCCCATGCGGCTGCAGAGCGCGCTGGACCCGGAGAGGATCGATCCAAAACTTGTGCCTGTTGGATAGGGAGGCATGATCTCGCCGCCTACTCTATTCTTTCCGGCTTCGTCGACGACTGCTTTGAAGTTAGCAACGCGGGCCGGACCCGCGAAGGAGAGCCATGAGCGAAGTTTGACCCCCTCGGTTTCCGGCAATTTGGGTTACAAAAGCTCCAAGAAGGCCCCATCCGGTGACAGTGCAGTTCGCAAATGAGTTGCGAGAATCGAATGTAAAGGTCAATTCGGTTTGCCCTGGTTCCTGCCCGCGTGAGAAGCTCCCTAGCGCACATATGGTGCAGTTACTAAACGGTCTGAGATAGCTGGCCTGTTCGCCCACATTCAGAATGAAAAACCCTTTTCCGTTGTACGGCAGAGGTTCAGGGTTCATGCCCCGTCGCTGCAGAGTCATGGCCTTCCCAAACCCTCATTGTCAACTCACTCTCTACCCGAACAGTTCGTCCCGGACCTTCGACAGCACAGCGAGGAGGGTCACGATATGCTCCGGTCCCGTTCGGTAGTTCATGATGCACGCCCGCAGGGCAGGCTTCTTACATCCCAAGAGAATCGTGGAAATCCAGGCGCTTCCGGATTGAACCTCGTCATCGAAAGCACGTTGATGCTCCAACAAATGCTTCGTTTGATAGTCATGGCTACTACATCGATGGGACACATCTCCACGGATCACCGGAAAGTCTCTTCTGACGAGAAAGCGGATATCCGAGTTAGTGGTCCTGGGCCATTTTGCCCGGACTGAGTCCTGGCTACTCTCAGCAGGTTGCAGATTCGTCCGCAGCCGACGGGAAGCAATCAACGACCCGAAGGTCGCCCTTAAGGGGAGTGCTCGGATCTAAGCGCTCCATCAATGCACGGAAGGACGACGTTTGCCTGCGCAGACCCCAGACTCTGCTTTCGAATGGCGAAGCCCAGCCTTCTTCATGGGTTGCGCGGTCGATTCACGTATTACGAGCTCAGGCTCAAATGAAATCAACTCGCGGAAATCCTCGGTGCGATTCAGGCGATTGATCAAGAATTGCGCAGCTGCTCTTCCCATCTCCGCCATGGGTTGTCGAATCGTGGTCAAGGCCGGACTCATATAGGCCGCAGCCTTTATGTCGTCAAATCCGATTACTGAGATGTCTTCAGGTACACGAAGGGGCTTCGGGGCACATCAATGGATCCAGTAATCTTCGCGACTGGCCTCAAGGGAAATCTTTCTTGAACGATTTCGTAAGGAGCCTTGGACTGAAAGATTTGTAGATCAGAGTCATCCCCGATTTTGAGGCGAACGAGACTCCTTTGAGCCTCCTGTCCTGACAGAGAATGTGGCGATTAGCGCCTGGTGGGACGGAGTATGACCTGCATGTCAGGAGTGGTCAGAAGCTTCTCATATTGGGCTGAAGTCATGGCGTTGATCATGAGGAGTCCACTCACGTCGGCTTGGACGTATTCAATAGCAAGCAGAGCTATGACTGGGTTGGTGTGACTGTGGTTTGATCCGGCGTTCGGTTCCCGAACTCCGCCACAACGGCGTCGGTGTCGTCGACCACAACCACGGCCAGGCGCCGACCTGAAAGTCTAAGCCTGGCTCTGGCACCGCATTTCGACAAGTCGTAGGTGTGGGGAACGTTCAGGTTTCTGGTTCCATAGATGGCGACATGGGTGTCAATCCTGCGTGCAGTTGCCGCTTCAGGCTGAGGCCCTAGTTCATCGAGTTCTTCATCCCAGATGCCCGCGAAGATACTCTCGGGTACAGGCAAGTCGAATTGAAGAACTTATAGATGAACAGGACCGGCTCACAGAGCTGAAGCGAAGACAGAAGCGAGCGTGCCGCAAAGTATCTGTCCACTTCGATCCCAAACTTGTTCACGAATTTGGCTTGAATGCGCGCGACTTAGGCTAGTGCTTTCGATTGGCCAACGATTTCCGCTGAGTGCAGCGTCACGCGCCCATACGCTCTCAGAATCCGGAGGCGCTGGCTAGATCTTCTTGGAGATGTGTCATTCCTGAGTTGCGATTCTGTCGGCAACGCTTGCCAGTATCGCCAATGAGAAGTTAGCCCCGCCTCGCTCGGCTCCATCGGTCAGATCAAGCCGTGACGTTTGTCTCGCAGCCACGCGACGATCTGATCACCATGCTTGTCCGGAGGGAACACGGGATAGAACACCTTCTCAATCCTTCGGCGGTGCAATACGAGCGTACAGCGTTTGGTAAGAGTCCATCCATTGAACTGGAAGGTGGGCAGACGCAGCGTGTGACTCAATCTGAGCCGTTCATCAGAGAGGAGTGCAAATGGAAGATGGAGGCGAGTAGCTGCTTCGGTCTGGTATGCCGTTGTTTGCGTACTGAGACCGAAGACCTCGGCGCTCTGGTTCAGGATGGCTTGGTAGTTGTCGCGGATCGAACAACTCTGCGGTGTGCACCCGCGCGCTCCCGGAATGGCATCCCAACCGTCGGGAGACGGCTTGCCGGGCTCACCGGTCCGGGGATAGCAATATACGATGATCCGATCCTGGTTTAACCCCGCTAGATTCACAGCGTTGCCATGTGTGCTTGAGAGAAGGAGCGACGGCACAGCCATCCCGCGAAGATGGTCGCAGGCGCCATCATCCATTGGAACCGGCAGATTCGCGGGCAACTTTGTGAAATCGTCTTGCGGGAGAACCGCTGCTCCTGCAGCCATCATCGATTGCTTCAACCAATCTCTTCTTGACGTCAATATCATCGATTCTCCTTAAGAAAGCCTAGCCTGATAGAGCAATAGGTCCATGCTGCGACCAAATTTGTAACCCACCTCTTTCAAAGGACCGGTGCGTTCGGCTTCCATCTTTTCCAAAAAACTGCGCGACTGGAGATTTTCGGCATCGACGCCAGCAACCAACATGCGCTTTCCAGCCGCGCGGGCATGAGCGATCAATTCCTCGGTGAGCTTCGTTCCGGTTCCATGGCCGCGTGCGTCAGACCGCTGGTGGATCGAACCTTCAACCGTGAAGTGACATCCGGCCACGGACGGAAGCCGCTATACGACGCGAACCCCAGGACTTGACCATCTTCCTCCGCGATTAGCAGTGGGCTACCCCTTTGCTGCTGAGATTGCCACCACAGAACGCGTTCGTCAAATGACGCCACTTCATCCCGAAAAATGGCAGTCGAAGTGCGCAGCACTTCGTTATAGATCCCGGTGACTGCTGGAAAGTCTCTGTCTTCGGCCATTCGGATTTTCAAGGGGAACCTCCGTGACAATCTGTCTACTATAGTATCCTTTATTCTCTTATAATATCCACACGGCATAAAAGCAACACGCCGCGACCGGATGCAAGACGAAGGTCGACCGGAATCGAACATTCAAAAAGAAAATCATTGGGTGCATAGGTCAACTACGGAATCGTCGAAAAGCCAAAAAACGCTGTTGGTGTACCCGGCACACCAACTCTGCCGAAGGGCACCAGCAGAACCACACGCAATTTGCAGTATCCGTCGGTTCATCATTCGCGTGATCACTCCAGATGCCGAGATTGGCGACCCATCAGGTTTAAGCGCTCTGAGATTCAGGCAGCTCCGGCTTGGTATGCTGGAGGGAGCCGGTATTGAGAGATTCTTTGGATCAATTGGGAGGGTGAAGGGACCTTGGCCAAACCTGCCCGCACACTCGATCTCGCACTCGGACCTCGACTAAACAAATCTTCCCTCACGCGTTGGCTTTATGAAGAGATGCGACGTGCGATCCTTGAACGAAGGTTGCCACCGGGAATCCGGCTTCCACCAACCCGTGATCTTGCTGCGCAGTTTCGCGTTTCCCGCGGGGTCGTCGTCACCGCCTTCGATCAACTGCGGGAGCAAGGTTATCTGACGGCTCGTGTTGGGGCTGGAACTCACGTGTGCGCAAACTTGCCGCCAAACAATTCAGTTGGAATGGATCGCGTCCAGCGCACTCAGAAACTGCCGGCCGCGATTCGGGGACTCTCCCGGTCGCGCCCGGCGCGCCCGTTCAGAGCATATGAGCCCGCACTAACGGAATTCCCTACAGATGTCTGGGCGCGCGTAGGCAGTCGCCGGTTGCACCGCGTGTCCGCCGCCCTGCTCGGCGCTGGACACACCGCCGGATATGAGCCGCTGCGTCAGGAAATCGCCGCATATCTCGGATCCTCCCGTGGCGTGAATTGCTCTGCGGATTGCGTGGTGATCCTGTCCGGAGTTCAGCAGGGGTTAGATCTGTTCTCACGTCTTCTTCTTCAGCCTGGTCAAGCAGTCTGGCTCGAGAATCCCGGCTACTTCGGCGCGGCCGCAGCGTTCAGAAACCGGGGGGCCAACATCATTCCAGTACCCGTGGACGAACATGGTCTCGATGTTGCTGCCGGGATCTGTCTCGGGCGCGAACCTCGGGCCGCATACGTCACGCCCGCGCATCAGTTTCCGCTCGGTGCCTGTATGTCTCTTGAGCGTCGACTGGCCCTGCTCGCGTGGGCGCAAGATGCGAATGCTTTCATCCTGGAAGATGATTACGACAGTGAGTACCGTTTTGAAGGACATCCAATACCAGCCCTGCAGGGGCTTGACACCCATGAATCCGTTATTTTCCTTGGCAGTTTCAACAAAGTGCTCTTTCCATCCCTGCGCTTAGGTTTCGCCGTCGTACCGCCGGCTCTACTCGACCCTGTTCTCGCCCTTCGTCTTGCATCCGACGTTACTCCTCCGGGTCTTGATCAGGCCATCCTCTGCGACTTCATCGCGGAAGGCCATCTTGGACGCCACATTCGGCGGATGCGCAATCTCTATGCGACCCGCCTTGAGGCTCTACAGGAAGCTGCACAGCAGTATCTGGGCGGAGTACTCGAGATCTCATCCATCCGCGCAGGCCTAAGCACTGCGGGAATTCTGTGTAATGGCATGACCTCGCGCGAAGCCGAAAGTCTGGCGACAGCTAATGGAATTGAAGTGCTCGGGCTTCATCGATTCATTCTGGGTAAGAACACTATTGAAGGATTGCTGCTGGGTTTCGCCAGCTTCACTGAACGCGAAATTCGAGGCAGCGTGCGTGCCTTGGCCAAGGCTCTTGATGACGGAGCGCACACGCGAGCTTAGCACGAATACGGATGCTACAACTCTCTAAGCAGAGAGCTGATCTTCGAGATCGCACTTTACCGGGCCCTCCGCGACTGGTTTGATCCGTGTTGCCGAGCAATGCGGTTTTCCGCGCGTCCAAAAATGGGACAATGAGAGGCATGGTGAACGAACCTCCGACAGACGTAACCCTGTATGTGCGTGGCGCGCTCTTTGACATGGATGGGGTGCTCGTTAACTCGACCGGTTCGGATGAACGATGCTGGTTGCGCTGGGCGCAGCTTCACGGCATGGAGGGCAGTTTCTCGATTCATTCCACACGCGGAAGACGCGCTGTCGATACGATTCGAGCGCTTCGGCCCGATCTTGATCCCTATGTTGAGCTCAGGCGGCTCGAGGACTTTGATGCGGAGGACCCGAGTGGAACCTCCGCGCTGCCAGGTGCCACAGCACTCCTTGCAGCGCTTCCAGCGCGCTCATGGGCGATTGTAACCTCCGCTCCGGTGCGTTTGGCCAAAACCTGGCTTCAGTTCGCGGGGATTGGCCTCCCGCAAAACCTCGTTACCGCTGACGATGTATTCCGTGGCAAGCCCGACCCGGAGCCCTATGAACTGGGTGCCAGAAAGCTGGGTCTGGATACATCGGAATGTCTGGTCATCGAGGATAGCCCGGCTGGAATCAAGGCAGGGAAGGCCGCGGGTTGCAAGACGCTCGCGGTGTTGTCCTCGCACCAGATAGACGCCCTGGTGGAGGCGGATTGGATCGTTCCATCGTTAGATCACGTCTTTGCCATCCCAGCACATGACGGGATGATTGCGATTCATTGCAATAGTGCGCGCTGCTTCCCGTAGACGCCGCGACCCTTTCGTTTGGGTCAAGGGCGCCATTGATGCGCCATGTATGCTCACTCTCTAGGCGCGCCAAATTGGTTTCTCGACCATGAAATGTCGAGTTAGTCGATCCTGAAAAGCCAACAAAACCCCTATGAATCCTGATGAATTGGGGCGTTTATTGCTTTAGAATTTCCCTGAAAGCTGAGCCAATAGCCCGGAAACTGGGGAAAAACGATGCAGCCCAAGCGCGAACCGAAGCAGCCACAGCGGGAGTTGTTTCAGGTAGATTTGGAGCAGTTGATCGACATGAGCCATCCGCTGGTTCGTCTCGGTCATTTCATCGACTGGCAGTCGTTCGAGCAGACACTGGGCGGCACCTATCATCCCAG
>Ga0302319_10003548_pt1 | contig 32556 bp, 27 predicted proteins | sample Bog_T0_2_FD_203319 | JGI IMG/M metagenome (GOLD analysis project Ga0302319, IMG submission 203319) | Peat permafrost microbial communities from Stordalen Mire near Abisko, Sweden - Bog_T0_2 | ecosystem: Environmental > Terrestrial > Soil > Wetlands > Peat | place: Sweden: Abisko, Stordalen Mire... | reverse complement strand
GTTTAGGAGGCGGCGGCCTACAACCTGTGTCTCAGGCTATCCTGATCGACTCGTTTCCTGCCGAACGGCGCAGCACGGCACAGGTCGTTTTTTCGGTCGTCTCCGTGGTCGCACCAGCTCTGGGACCTACTCTCGGTGGTTGGCTCACGGACAACTACAGCTGGCGCTGGGTCTTCCTGGTCAACATTCCAATCGGAATTCTGGCGTTCGTCCTGAACTCAAGGCTCCTCGAAGACCCACCGCAACTCGCGCGCTTTTCGCTTCGCGAGCGCAAGTTCGATTTCGTCGGGCTTACGCTTCTCGCAATCGGTCTCGGGTGCATGCAAGTGGTTCTGGATCGTGGCCAGATCGATGACTGGTTCGGCTCAACATTCATCTCCGTGTTCACCATACTCAGTATCTCCGCACTCGTCGGCTTTATTTGGTGGGAACTGCGCTTTCCGCACCCCGTAGTCGATCTCCGACTCTTAGGCAATGGACGATTCGCTCTGTCCGTTCTGGCGATGCTGATGATGGGCTTCGTCTTCTACGCTGCAAACTATCTGCAGCCGCTCTTCTGCCAACAGATGCTGGGCTGGACCGCTACTTTGGCAGGAATGGCGCTTTCACCGGCTGCTATCGTTTTTGTGGCCATCATGCCAATCATGCCAGGCCTGATCAAAAGAGTAACGCCACGTTACATGGTTCTGTTTGGCTTCGTGGTGCATGGGATGGCTTGTCTGGTGATGGTTCATTGGGACCTTCAGATCCCGTTTGCGTGGGTGCTTGAGTCACGAATATTCGAGGTAGTGGGATTGGCATTCCTAATCGTGCCAATCAATGTTATGGCCTTCGGATTTCTGGCCAAGGAAAAGGTTACGAGCGGTAGCGGAATCCTGAGTCTCGCCCGCAATCTTGGTGCCAGCATTGGCGTGTCGGTGGCATCAACTCTGCTTGCTCGTCGACTCCAGGTACATCAAAACATGCTTGTCTCACACTTCACTGCTGGCGATGAAGCATATCGAAATACAGTAGAAGCAACAGCGGCGTACTTCCGGCTTCATGGTTTTTCCAAACCTGATTCCGTACCTGCTGCGGTGGCCTTTGTCGGACGGCAGCTCTATCAGCAAGCATCCATGTTGTCCTACATCGACGCGTTCTACGTACTCGCGATTGGTTCGTTCCTTGCTGCCCCAATTCCCTTACTGGTTCGTCGCGCCAAATCGCAATCGGCGAGTTCTTCCCTGAAAGACCAACTCGAAGGCGCTGCAGCCCACTAGCTGTGTTTACTGCCTTGCTTCAAGGATGTTGGCGAACATACCTTGGCAACCGTTTCGCGGACAAAGCGATGGACGGCATCCTTATCAAAACGCGGATGCCAGGCTAGCGCGATCCGGACTGACGGCGTCCTTACGGGCAGGGGAAACACAAAGGCACCGTAGATCTTCGAAGCAATTCCGGTCAGGTGCTCCGGAACGGCAGCCACAAGATCTGAACCGGCTGCGATCGTCAGAGCGCTTGAAAAAGTGGGCACGCTCAGTGAGACCGTTCGCTTCAGTCCCAACTCCTCCAACGCTGCATCAATTGGCCCCCGGGCCAAGCCGCGACGCGAAGCACTGATGTGCGCATACTGGACATATCGCTTAGGCGTGATCTTCGAGCTCGTTAGTGGGTGATCGGAGCGCACGACACCGACGAACTGGGCAGCGAACAGTTTCTGAAGTTTCACTTCGGGGCCGCTGAGTTTGATATCGCCGATGTCGAAGTCGACCACGCCTTCTCGCAAAGGTCCGACCGACTCTTCGCCGTGCGATATGAATCTCAGTGCTAGGCGGGGCGCGACGAGGTGCACCGCCTCCATAATCGGCGTGGCAAAAGCGGAGATGAAAGACTCATCTGCGCGGATGCTGATCGTGCGTGCGGTGTCGAGCAGCGAGGGCGACGCAAGCTGTGTGAGTTCGCGTCCCTCCTGCACAAACGCTCGGAGACGTGCACGCATCTCCAGGGCTTGCGGTGTCGCCACGAGGCCACGTCCGGCTTGAACCATGATTGGATCGCCGATTAGCTTGCGGATTCGAGTCAGCGTCCGGCTCATGGTCGGAACGCTCACCCCTGTCTGTTCCGCAGCTTCAGTGACGCTGCCTGTTTCAAGCAACGCATCGAGCGCGAAGAGCAGATTAGCGTCGAACTGTTTCATCTGCGACAAGTATAGATTGTCGCGCACGGCATTTATTGAACAATCCCCTTCTTCTAGTGTGAAGACAGCGGGGAACTCCCGAGCACGAGTACGAGTCCATTTCGTGAGGTAGCTATCTTGTTTCCTCTAAGCCAGCCACAAACCCGCAGGGTGTTCGCGCATAGGATTGCGGGTCTCTGTTTCTGCAGTCTGTGTCCGGAGCTCATCTTCGTTGGTGAACGAATTCCCGCGCAATTAGTGGATCCAGCACCTTCGCTTCAGACTTCCAAAACACCAGGAGAAATCTTCAGCATGTCCATCTCAGCTATTGATCCAAAGACCGCATTGATCGTCGTCGACCTACAGAAGGGCGTTGTCGCGCATCCTTGTGTCCATCCGGTCAGCGTCGTCCTTCAAAACACTGCAGAACTGGTTGCAGCCTTTCACGAACTTAGGCTGCCTGTCGTGTTCGTCACCGTTGCCGGTACAGCACCGGGACGGACGGAGCAGGCCTTGAGCAAAGGGCCGCGGCCAGCCGATTGGGCCGAAGTCGTTCCAGAACTCACACCGCATCCCGGCGATCACCACGTCACCAAGCGCACATGGGATGCATTTACCGGCACAGGCCTGGAGACAACGTTGAAGGATCAGGGCGTGACCCAGGTTGTCATTGCGGGGATCGCCACGAGTATCGGGGTCGAATCAACCGCGCGGGTGGCCTATGCTCTTGGCTTCAACGTGACTCTCGCAGTGGATGCTATGAGCGACCGCAACGCTGCGGCGCACGACAACAGCGTCTCGTACATCTTCCCGCGCCTCGGGGAAACCGGTACGAACCGCGAAATCCTTTCCATCCTGACAAAAAGGTCGGCTTGAAGTTCACTTCCTGAGAAGGCCAAATGACTCGTAGTCTTGCGCCTGTTTGAACAACTCGGATCTTGCTAAAGGAGAAGCGCTATATGGAAGCCACCATGAGGATCGAAATCATGCTGGAAGATCTCGTTGCAGCCAATCGCATCTTGGCCAACGAAAAAGTTGTTGATGCGTTTGGACATATCAGCGTTCGCCATCCCGACCACCCAGACCGCTATTTGATCGCCCGAGCGGTTCCACCTGAGCTTGTGTGCAAGGAGGACATCCTGGAAATCGCGTTGAATGGGGAGGTGCTTTGCGGCGATTCGAGAAAGCCCTACTTGGAGCGGTTTATCCATGGGGCGATCTATGAAGCGCGTGCGGATGTCCAATCTGTGGTTCACAGCCACAGCCGGAGTGTCATTCCCTACGGCGTGACCTCAGAAAAACTTAGCCCAATTGTGCATAGTTGCGCTCCGATTGGCGCCCACGTCCCAGTCTGGGATGCTCAGACCACCTTTGGGGACAGCAACCTGCTGATCTCAAACTTGGAGATGGGGCGCGACTTTGCAAAGGTGCTTGACCGGAACAATGCCGCTCTGATGCGCGGTCACGGCTGTACTGTGGCTGGACGCTCGATAAGGGAGGCGGTTTACACGGCGGTCTATCTCGAAGTGAACGCGGAACTCCAGATGCAGGCGAGCCGTTTTGGACCTATTACGTTCCTCTCTGCAGGTGAGATCAGGATCATCTCCGAGCGCCTTGCCAATGCAAAGCCCAACGAAGGGTATGACCGCGCCTGGGAGTATTGGTGTCGGCGAGCTGGCGTCGCCTATCACCCCAGGGCGACTGAATGAATGGCATCACCAATGACAACACTGAACACCAATTCGATAGCGTCGACATGGCGCAAGACGTTCGCGCCGCTCTCCGTCCCAAGCCTGCGCCTCTTCTTTTGTGGGCTCGCTATTTCACTCATCGGGACTTGGCTGCAGTCAACTGCGCAGGCATTGCTTGTCTTTCAGCTTTCGCATGGACATTCTGAACCAGTCGCTATAACCTCCTGCTGCACCGCATTGCCCCTAATCTTCCTCGGTCCGCCGTTAGGAAGTCTGACCAGTCACATACCTCGCCGCCTGCTCGTGATAGCGACGCAGGTGGCCGAACTGTTTCTTGCCGCAGTTCTTGGTCTTCTCGTTCATCTCCATGTCGCAACTTTGACTCATGTTTATCTATTGGCTTTCCTTCTTGGTTGCGCTGAGTCGGTCTATTTCCCCGCAGTGCAGCGTCTGCTTCACGAAGTCGCTGGCAGTGCTAACATTCGGGCGGTTGTTGGCCTCAATGCCGTCATCAGCAACATCGCACGCTTTGCTGGCCCAATGCTTGCGGGCTTACTGATTGGTAGTTTCGGGATGGCCGTTGCATTCTTCCTGAATAGCCTCTCGTTCATCGCGGTGATCCTGTCTCTCATGTTCATTCGAGTTGACGATCGGCAACAGAGCAACCTGGCCGGCCGCTGGACATTCTTGACCTCAGCACGCTATCTCTTTGGCGATGCTAGGCTGTTGTCCGTGTTCATTGGCGTCGCTCTCATGAACGTATTTGGTCAGTCATGCTACGCTCTGGTTCCCGCGCTAGAAATGGGAAGCGCCCGAGCGACAGGCTTGTTGCTTGGAAGCGCCGGACTTGGGTCTCTCACGAGCGCACTCTGCGTAATGCCATTCTTCCAAGGTTTCCGCAGGCCCGGATTGTTGATCTCCTGCTCATTACTCTGGATGGGTTTTTTTCTGGTGCTGACGGCTAGCTTTCATAGTTTGTGGTGGCAGCTTCTCTCCATGTGGTGCCTCGGTCTTTCCACCACGATCCTGTTTGTGACAACACTTGGCCTTGTCCAAACTGTCTCACCTGCACCAGCACATGGAGCGCTACTCGGACTTTTCAGCGCCTTGTTCTACGGATCACAACCGGTTGCGGCTTTGGGCTTGGCGTTTGTGGCCGATCACGGCTCAAGCAGCCACACGATTCAGGGAGCTGCGTTCATTGAAGTCTGCGGGAGCTTGCTTCTTCTTCTACTACCCCAATGGCGTTCTTGGATGTTGCCGGGCGAGACACAGGGGATCGAAGGTGAGATTGCAACGAAAGAGAGCCGATTGGAAAGGGCCGCGATGAAACCGGTGGCCATGAGGTCAAACAATAATGAAGAACGTTCAACACCCAGATCATAGGGCTTCGATGAGTGCGCATTTTCTAACGGTCATGCATGCTCAGGATGTGGACGCTAAGCGCAAGGTCGCAATGGCTGGTCAGGCGCTTGGGAAAGGACCTGCAGCATACGCCGAACACTGTCTGTATGCTTGCTTCAAGGGATTCAATTCGCATAGCTCTTTCCCCTCTGCTGCCCACGGCGCTTTCACTACAAGTTCGTTTCTACAATCAATTTTCCGGATAGAAGTATTCTGCGCACGACCGCGAAGCAGCAGAGCGAACCCATCAGTGAACCTACGCGGGCGGCGCTGTAAAGTACGTGTGCCGTCCGGCCAAGAACGCGGTCGTGGCGAACACCAACCCAAGAGCGAGCGAGACAAGATCGAACCCGATATAAAGCGGATCGCCACGCATCACATTCGTGAACGTGCCACGCGAGGAGGTTCCAGCATTGACGATTGGAAGCAGGAGAAAGAGAAGGGCTGTGACGCTTGAAATCTCGGCCCAGGCTTTGCGCGTCGGACGCGCAGCGGACCAGACCAGCAATAGACCCCAGCAGCCAAAGGCACACAGGATCTCGGCATTTGCGCGCGATGCTGTGGACAGGGGCAGGAGACGATTCGCCCAAAAAAGAGCGGCGGTTGCCGCCGGATAGCCGGCAATCACCACTACGTTGAAGGTTTCGACAAGCTTGAAGCCCCTTCGACCATGGGCGAGGCCAAACGTTTTGCGTCGACGCTTTTGGGTCCAGAGGATAAGACCACACGCAACCATCGCAGTTCCGATCGCGCCGCATAGAAAGAGCAGCCAGCGCAACGCGGGTCGCGCGAAATGGCCTTCATGCAGTCCGAATACCACAGAGCTAGCGGTGCTGGCCGTGCTCGGCTCCGAAATCGGACGGACCAAAGCGCCGGTCACTCCTTTGAAGGTGAGGCTCGCGTCGCCATCTGCGACCGGTCCATTAGGATGTCGGTAAATCGTGATGGTCGCGGACGCATCACCAGGATTCGTGACGCGAATCCTCTCGGCGCGGCCACCCTTCCAAATCGCTTCAGCCGAACTCAGGACTACATTAACCGAGACCAGCGGTGCGAGATGACCACTTGCGGGAGGTGTGTGGTTTCGCGAGACGATCGTTTCGAAATAGCCCTGCGGGTTGGAGTAATTCGCGAACATTGCCCATGGCATCAAGAAGAACATCAGGATGGCAACGCCGCTGTAGGCGATCATCAGATGGAATGGCAGCGCCAGGATACCGAAGGTAGTGTGCGCGTCGAGCCATGAGCGCACTCCCTGTCTTGGTCGAAAGGTGAACAACGCAGAAAATATTCTTCGGTGGATGATGACCCCGGTCGTCAAGGCAACGAGCAGTCCAAGACTCGCAAGCCCCACCAACAGTAGTCCAAGAAATCGTGGCAGGTAGTGGAGGGCGAAATGAAACTGAGAGAAGTAATCGCCGCCCTCGGTATCTCGTGTCGCCAGGGGACGACCGGTAGCGTCGATGGTCGCGCGCCGGTCAGGGGGCGGCGGCGGATCGTCGTCCTCTTCTACCGGCAAGCCCCCCGGCTTGGGTCTGAGCTGCCAGGTGACATCCGAACCCGGATAGCGAGCGTCCGGCACACTGATAGTCCAGGTCTCGGCATTTGGTGCTTTTGCTTTGAGAAACGCCACAGCGCCGGAGACCGATTTCGCGGGATCAATCGCGGCCGCAAGCTCCGGTTTCATCCAGGTGGTGATTTCCTGTTTGAAGTAAGCTGCGCTCCCGTTGAAGAATATAAGAAAGATGATCCAGCCCGCGACCAGACCCGTCCATGTGTGCAACCAATGCATCGAGAGCCGGAATGATTGCTTCATGGCCGACCTCCCACGACGATTAATCCCCAAGTCGTTCCAACTGCGATAAGTGTGACGACGACGAGGACGAGCCAGGCGCGCGAAGGCGAGTGGGCTGAGAATGCCCAGAGGATTACTGCGACGAACAGAATCGGTGTGGATAGGATCGCCGTGGTCGTCGAGCCTGCTTTCGGTAGCGGCACCACGCGCGCTAGCAGCATGCTGACGGCGGACACGGCGACGTAACCGCCGATCAATGCGGCACAGACTCGCGATGCTACATCGCGCTTACGCGCAGTGAGGGCTTTGTACGGGCGGCTCATAATTCCGCCTCACGTCTGAGTAGGTTGTGATAAACGCCGGTGAGCGCGAGCGTTCCATGGGTGTCGCCCTGCAAGGATTGGCGGACCTCCATGATCGCGCGGTCGAGATCGTAGAGCAGTCCGCGCAGACCGTCGTCCTTGATCATCGACTGGGTCCAGAAGAAAGAGGACCAGCGCGACCCGCGCGTGATCGCATTCACGCGGTGCAGGCTGCTCGCTGGATAGAGAATCATGTGACCAGCTGGCAGCTTCACGGCATGGGTGCCGTAGCTGTCCTCGATGACAAGCTCACCGCCGTCATAGTCTTCGGGCGCTGTCAGGAACAGCGTCGAGGAAAGATCGGCTCGCATTCGGATGCCTGCGCCCGGAACCGCTCGCACGGCGCCATCGACATGGGCGTCGAACTTCATGCCCGCGTCGTAGCGATTGAACAGTGGCGGCAACACCCGATACGGCAACGCCGCGCTGTTGAACACAGGATTGCGACCGAGCGCGCGAAGGATGATCTCGCCAGCCTCTCGTGCTGCCGTAGAGCCCTCGGGAAGTTGTAGATTGTGTTTGGCCTGCGCAGCGAGTTCTCCCGCCGTCACTCTTCCGTCAACCATGTCCGCGGCCTCCATCAGGCTGCGGACGGTTGCGACTTCGTCTTGCGACAGGATCTGTGGAATCTCTATCAGCATTAGAACCCCCTACGCTTGCGGGGAGACGCAAGACGGAAGCCAAGGGTGAACAGGAATGTCCGGCCTGCGATCGGCGTGGCATAGCCGTTGCCGAAGGCGGAACTGTAGGCCAGCGCGTTGCTCAAGTTGTTAACGTTGAAGGCGAGATGATAGTTCTTCAAGTCGTAGGCCAGCATCGCGTCTGCGGTCGTCGCGCCGGGAATGCGCAACGAATTGGGATCGTCCACAAAATAGTTCGAACGGTAATTGACGCCGCCGCCACCGAGGAGATGACCGGCGAGCGCCGGGATGAGCGTTGCAAAGTCATAGGTCGTCCACAACGCGACGCCATTCTTAGAGACATAAGGCACGCGATTGCCAGCTGCGGATACCGGGGTGAAAGGACTGATGGAAGAGTAGACAATCTTGCCGTCCATGTTGCTGTAGGAGGCCTGCACGTCCCAGGCGTGCGTGATCTTCCCGGTCAGCCCCAGCTCAACGCCCTGCACGCGGTCACTATCGTCCGTAGTCTCTTGAATACCGGACGTTGGATCGGTGTAGTTCGCGTTGCTTTTGTCGACGCGGAACAGGGCCGCCGTCGCGCCGAGACGACCCTCAAGGAGACTCCACTTGCCGCCGACCTCGTATGTGGTGTCACCTTCAGGCTTCAGGTTGGGTGTGGTCGATCCCACAAGGGATAAAGGCGAACTGAGAGTCGTGATGTTCTGAGCCGGTGGAGTAAACGATCGAGAGTAGTCGAAATAATAGGCTTGCTCTTCGGTTGGTTGCCAGATCAACGCAGCCTTGGGGCTGGCGAATTCAGTAGTCGTATCGATGGGCGTGCCTGCCGAGTTCGCGTGAACGTTGTAATGATCCCAACGCACACCGCCCAAAAGAGAGACCCCATGCGCAATCCATACACGGTCGCTCACAAAGGGTCCAATATCCCAGCTTCGAGCGGTCGTACCGTCAGCGGCGGGAGCTAGAACAAGGGCGAATCCCGGCGAGTTCTGAAAGATCGGGTGCAGCAATGTTCCCGCCGGTTCAGGTCCTCTAGGCAGATAGAAGTTCATCTTTGCGTGTTGAAAATATTCATCGACACCCATGATCCATTCGTGGCGAAGAGGCCCCGTCCGGAACCGCATAACCGCCGTGGTCACATTCTCGCCGCCGTAGCTACGCGGCGTGTTTCCACCGACCGGCCAGATCACGTAAGGGGTGTTGAGGTTACCGGCCGACACCTCGGTGGCGCAGTCTCCCGGTGGGATGCCATAGATAAATGAGAGAGCAGGAGAGATGTTGATGCACAAGACCGGCGTGAACTTCAGATCGCGCGTGTAGTGGCCGAAGCGCGTGTCGTTGGTCAGGGTCAACCGGTTGCCGAACTCACCCTTGTAAAGCACGGTAGCCACGTCGGCGTCCTGCTCATCACGATCGCTCTCGCGGCCGTAGTAGATGGAGCGTGGTACGCCAAATTCTGTGACAGGTTCGCCAACCATTGGCACGCCAAAATCAGGCCGGCCCTTGCTTTGCTGGTGGAAGTAATCAGCAATGACCTGCTGGCTGGTGCCCAGCCCAAATCCGATCGAACCCAGAACGCCCCAACGATCTGCATACACATGATCGCGGTCCACCACATCCTGGCCGTGAACCATGCCGACGACTCGCGCCGCCGTTGTGTTGCTGAGTTGCCGATTCACATCGAGCACACCGCGGCCATAGGGGCCGGAACCCGGCGACACTTCGAGCGAATAGTCATTCCCGAGATGCGCCTTCTTGCTGTCCAGCTCGATCACGCCGCCGGTCGTACCGTTGCCGAAGCTCTCCGATGACGGTCCTTTGACCACCATGACGTTCTCGGTGGCGAAGCTATCTCGAACGTAAGAGCCGAAATCGCGCAAGCCATCGACATAGATGTCCCCGGATGCATCGAAGCCGCGGATACGGAACTGATCGCCGGTGATACCGCCATTGCCTTCGCCGGTAGCAACCGTTATGCCAGGCACATACTGCAGGACCTGATCCACGGTTGACGCTTGCTGTTGTTCGATCATCACCTGGGGGATGACGGTTACGGTTTGGGGCGTCTCTTGGAGACTATCCGGGAGGCGATCGAGCTCTAATGTGCTCTGGAGCGCATTGCTGGGGGCGGTGACCTCCACGGACGTTGTGACGGGAACCAGTTCCACTACGACCATCGTCGGTGAGGTGACACGGAACCGGATGCCAGTGCCGGTCACCATCGCGCGGAGCGCTTGCTCGGCAGTGAAGCGGCCGGAGACGCCCGGGGAGTAAATCGATCCGATCGAGGCGGTCGCAACCGTTACATGGATGCCTGTCACTCGCTCGAAAGCTCCTGCAACCTCGCTCAACAACCCCGGCGCAATATCGAACCGGCGGACCGTTGCCGAAAGCTCGCTTTGCGAAGGCTGGCTGTCCTGGGCATCGGCTTGTTCAGGCGCGACGAAGAGAACGCTGCCGGCGAGGCCGGCAAGACTGGCAGAGGCGGCAAGGCCGGACAAAACCGGCCGCAAGGTTTGAATCGTTTTCATGAAATCTCCTTGGAATGAATCGCGATGCGAAAGATGGAACCGGCAAGACGCGCCGCGACAGCGCGGATGCGTGCACATTGCTCAAGACAGAATCGTGCGAAGCGTGCCTGCGGCCGCACGCGCGCTCGAGCGAGCGCGTGGTCCTTTGCCGCCGCTGCCTTGAACATCCTGATGGCTCTGAACGGGTCACGGGGACCCGCAAGGCCTTGGTCGAGGGCCACACCGTAGGCGTAAAGATCATCCAGCGCGTTGCCCGCCGCGCAGCGTGCCAGCGCCTCCAGGCCGAGTTTGCGAAGCGCGGATTCAGGCCGCTCCAATAGAAGACCGGCAATGCGCCTACGAAAGCCGTTGTCGCTGATGGCGATCGCGTTCCGAATTAGTTTGTCGGCCGTTTCGTGATCGCCTTGGCGGAACAGGATGGTAGCGAGATTGAATTGCGCCCAGTGATCGCCAATCTTCGCGGCCTTCAGATACCACAATGCCGCGCCAGCCAGATCGCGTGGCCCTGCCCAACCTTCTTCAAGGAAGCGTGCCAGCGAGTTCATGGCCTTGAGATTTACCTTGTCCGTTCCGCTTTCGGCAGCGGCCTTGAACAGTGCAAAGCATCGTTGACGCTCTGCTGGGTCGTCCGCACGCATCAACATTTGAGCAAGATTGACTTGCCCCCAGACATGGCCCGACCGGGCCGCAATCTCGAACGATTCGGTAGCCAGTTTGAAATCGACGGCGACTCCCCACCCTTGCTCATAGCAACGCCCGACCATATTGCGTGCTTCGATGTCCCCCTGTGCGGCAGCTTTTTGAAACCACGCGAAGGCGGCCTTGGTGTCTCGCGCTACGCCATGACCATCGAGCAGCAGTTGACCCCACACGATCTGTGCGGGTGCCATTCCTGCATTTGCGGCTGCTTCCAACCATCGGGTCGCGTTGCTCGGATTACGGGTCAGCATGTCGCGAAGTTCGTCTGTGGTGACTCGTTGGGTGCATATCCGCACAGTCCAAAGGGGCGCACCCGCCCTCCCACGAGATGGCTCTACATGCATATCCTGCCCGGCTCGATTTGCCACGATTACCGCCGTTCCATCGCTTACGCAATATGCGACCACATTGGTCTTATTTAGCGTAGCCAGCAATGATTCGGGATGCTCCGCGACACTGGACAGTGACTACGGCAAATCGGACATCGCAGGCGTCGGATTGAGTGCAATGAACGCCCAGAAATCCAATGCGAGATGCGCCAAGAAAGATCTTCGCGCGTAAGAGGCGATCGAAGGAGGCGCCCCTATATCCTTTCGGCGCTCAGCAGCGCCAAAGCGTGGGGTGGAAATACGGGCAGCTCAGCGGGATGAAAAATATCTACTTGGTAATTGACCGGTGACCCGCTTGAACATAGCAGTGAAAGCCCAGGCTGTTTCATAGCCGAGTTCATCCGCGATTTCTGAAAGAGTTCTATTGTTCGCGATCATCGGAAGAGACACGAAGGTGCGGATTTGATCCCGCCACCTCTGAAAGGAAAGGCCTGTTTCTTTCAGCAAGAGTCTTGCCAGTGTCCGTGAAGAGCAATGAAGCCGCGTTGCCCAATCTTCGAGCGTGCGTGTGCTGCCAGGGTTCTTCGTCAACGTTGCTTCCACAAGCTGCAAACGTTTGTCGTGAAGCCGTGGCAGGCTCACAGGATGGAGCGCAGTCCAGTCGATCTCACCTAAGAAGGTCTTTACGATCTGCCCGTCCTGACCGCCTTCATCATATTCGACGGGCATTTCCATCAGCCGCAAGACCAGTTCTTTGAGGAACGCGGAGACTCCAAGCATTTGCGGCATGCTCGGAGCAGGGGGCGGACAGATGTCCTCCCGAATGTATAGCGTCCGTAATTCAACAGGACCAATCGTGGTTGGTTGGTGCGGATAGTTCGCAGGCATCCAGACCGCCCGCTGGGGAGGAATGATCCAGCGACCGAGGTCCGTGGCGATTTTCATTGATCCGGATACCGCATAAAGAAACTGTGCCCGATCGTGGGCATGCAATGGTGTCTTCGCTCCAGCGGGGACAGAATACGCAAGCGTCGCGAGCGGGCGAGGTACGTGCTTCAAAGACCTGAGATTGGTAGAACGCCGTTTTGCCATTTCAGTCTTGTATTCCGGGGCCAGCGATGTGCATGAGGCGCAACAATCCTCATGCACATCCAGCTTTGGTATGAGGCCCATATCCCCTCACAAGGTTCGCGATAACCTTTGTCTTCAGTTGACTCCTCGCTGATATTCGCTATGCAACCGGGCCGCCGTGGGGGAGTTGAACAAGTTATCGAGACGTGCGCGTGCAGTCATCTGACGAAACTTACCGTGCTGCGTAGGATCACCGGCGTCGTGCATCATATCGGTCATCCAGACTGCGAAATCCTGATAATTCCAAATATGAGGCAGGCACGTTTCGGAGTACTTATCCAAGGCAGCTCTGTTGTGGTCCCGCACGGCGCTTAACAGTGCCTGGGCGAGAACGTCTACGTCGAAGAGAGCAAGATTCATTCCCTTAGCGCTTGTAGGAGGCACAAGATGTGCGGCATCGCCAGCTAGAAAGAGGTTCCGGTATTGCATGGGAGAATGAACGACGCTCCGCAACGGAACGAAAAGCTTGTCATGAACCAAGGCATTCATAATGCTGTGATCGTTGAGCCGTAGCCGCACTTCATCCCAAAGCCGCTCATCCGGCCAGTCTTCGGGGCCATCACTGAGCGCACATTGCAAGTAATACCGGCTCCTTTGAGGGCCGCGAGGAAGCTGCCCAACGAAGCCGTGATCACTGACGCCCATAATCGGATGTCCCGTGACGGGAGCCTCGACGAGCGCGGCCAGCCACGCGTACCCGAACTCATGACTGTACGTAGTCAATACGCCATGCGGGATCGACGAGCGACTGACGCCGCGGTCACCGTCGCATCCTACAATGTAGTCGCAGGTAAGCTCGTGTGAACCACTCGCATCCGAGTATCGAACCTGCGGACGGCGGCCCTCTTCGTTCTGGATCGTTACATCACTGACCTCGAACCGGACATCCCCCGCCATGGAGTCAATGAGTTCTTTCAGCAGGTTATTGATGAGCATCTGTTGGGTACAGAAACGGCCTTCACTGCCGTCGTCTGCGATAACCTCGAAAACGCGGCCTGCCCCGTTGACTCGATAGTCGATTGTTGTGGCGATGGGACCGGCGAGGAGCTTATCTGTCAGATCCCATCGTTCGAACATGCGCACTGCACGCGCATCGACGACGCCGGCTCTCTGCCGTACTGCAATGTAGTCGCGATCGCGCCTCTCCAAAACGACGCAAGCTATTCCAGACTTCTGCAGAAAAGTCGCCAACGTCAAACCGGACACGCCTGCGCCAATGATGGCAACTGCGGTCTCTTCGTGAATCGATGTCATAATCTGTTCCTTCACTTATCTTGATTTCTTGTTTACGAGAGTTGGGCGTAGACGCTGCGCTCTATGCGGTCCGGAGGGAGAGCTCGACGTCCTCTCCGAATGGAATTGAGAGATAGCCGTTGGCCGACTCACGTACGTAAGCTTCGTAGTCCGGACAATAATTCGTGTTGTCCGCGACGATGAGAGAACCTGGGACCAGACGCCTTTCAAGCAAGTTGAGGACTTCCAGGTAGATGCCTTTGGCCCCGTCGAGTAGGATCAGGTCGATCTTCTCTGGCAGGTTGTCTCTCAACGTCAGAAGAGCGTCGCCCTCGCGGAGTTCGACGAGATCGATGAGACCGGCGTCTGTCAGATTTTGCCGGGCGCGAGTAATCTTCGAGGGTTCGAACTCGGTGGCGATGAGACGGCCGCCTCCGTTATCGCGCAAAGCGGATGCAAGAAAGATGGTCGAGATACCGAACGACGTCCCGAATTCGACGATTGTCTTAGCGCGGGACGCGCGCACCAGCATATGGAGAAGGGTGCCGATTTCGCGCGAAACAGCGAGCGGCATATCTTTCATGGACCGATAGAAATCCAGATAGCGCGTTTTGGTACGCACAGGGTGAGCATCGTCATACTGCAATCGACTGTGGTTGCCCGAGGGCCGGATCGATTGGGACGAGGCGTTTGGCAATCCTAAGAGGCCATGCAAAACGTCTGCTACCGGTTTCGAGTCGAGATTTGTCATTTGTGCTTCTCCTGTTTCGTTACACCTGCGCCATGCCGCCGTCGACGTACAGCTCGGCACCAGTCACGAAACTCGATTCGTCGCTAAGTAGGAACATCGCTGCCGCCGCGACTTCTTCCACACGTGCCATGCGACCCAGTGGGATCTGACTCACGATTCCCGCACGCATCTCTTCGGAAAGCGTAGCCATCATGACGGTATCGGTGGGGCCGGGGCTCAGGACGTTGACGCGGATGCCTCGCGGTGCGAGTTCCACCGTCCAGCTGCGTACATAGGAACGTAATGCTGCCTTCGTCGCGGCATAGGTGCCATAGGGAGGCACACCTTTCACATCTGCAATCGATCCCAGAAACAGCGCGGCGCTGCCTGCCGCCATGTGCGGCGCACCGGCCCGCATGGTGAAAAGGGCGCCACGCACGTTTACCGCGAAATGTTGGTCGAAGTGCTCCGGCGTGGTCAGCGCAAGGTCCGCCGGTTCCATCATGCCGGCATTGAACACCAGCGCATCGATGCGCCCACGCTCCGCGACGACTGTCGCGATGACCCGTTCAATATCCTCTGGATCACTCGCGTCGGCCACCAGGCCGCGCGCTTCGTGGCCGGTCTTGGTGACCGCCTCGTCAACGTCAGGCGCGCGGCGGCCCGTCAAGAAGACCGAAGCGCCTTCCTTTGCCAGCCGCTCGGCGATCGCCCTTCCGATGCCACTTGCTCCGCCCATCACTATCGCCACCTTGCCTGTCATCGCCATAGATTTCACGATAAGCGGTATAAGTAATGGCGGCAATGCGAAATCCTGTCAATGAATTCGCAAATGTTGCCAATCTGCGATCGAGCAGGACCGAGATGACGAAAGCACGCGCTGGCGAAGTTCGCATCGGCAGGGAGTTGGATATAGGCGACTCTGATGAAACTTAGGGCTTTCCCGAACGCTCTGCCATATAGCGCGCTGGCGATGTTCCAAGTGCCTTGCGAAACATGGTGACGAAGCTACCGACGCTCTCATAGCCCAGATCGAGAGCGACCTGCTGCACGCTGGCTCCGTTTGCCATCCATTGCAAAGCGAGGATGATGTTCAGATGTTGTCTCCACCGACCGAAGCTCATCCCGGTTTCAGCGGCGATGACCCGCGCCAGGGTCCGTTCGCTAAGACCGACGCGCCTCGCCCAAGACTCGATGGTCCCGCGATCGGCCGGATTTGCCATCATCCTCTGGAAGATTTCGCGAAGCCGAGGATCAGAAGGCATCGGCAAGTGCAGGCCTCCGACCGGAGCTGTCGAAATCTCATCCAGTAGCAGGGTCATAATGTGGGATTCCACTCCACCCCGCTTACAGTCGGTTGGAAACTGTGCGGATCGGATGATCAATTCTCGAAGGAGCGGATTGACGTTGATCGTGGTGCACTTGGAAGGCAGTCCCGTGGCTTCGTCGGGTTCGATGAACACGGCATAGCCTTCGATCTTTCCCGCAGTAGTGACCCGATGCACCATTCCACCAGGGACGAAGAGCGCGCATAGCGGGGGGACAAGCCAGATTCCTCCCTCCGCCTCGCAGGTTCCGACACCAGAAAGAGACAACATGAGCTGTGCCTTCTGATGCGAATGGGACTCTAGTTCCCAGCCCGCTGTCTCCATCTCGACGCCGACCGTAACGACCTTTTGGGGGGTAGCCAATACCTCGCCCATGAGTTCTACGAAATCGATATGTGGATTACGAAGTATCGGCATAGTGGAACATCCAGCATTATGGCAGGATCAGCGAATAGTTTGACAGGATTTCGCATTGCCGCCAAGCCTCTGCTGCCAGTATGTTGAGCGAAGGATGCCAATCATAAGAGACCGGTAGCAATTCCCATAATTCTGCGGTTTGGCATCAGAGCAAGCTTCAACAACCCCAGATCGTGATGACTCCAGTCGTCGAGAGTCAGACGACTCGGAACCGCTGGGACGGGACGGGGCGACCATCGTCTGTAGCCGAAGGAACGAGCATCGCTCCGTTCTTGGAGATCGATAGGCATGCAAGATGAAGAAGCCATAAAGCTTCAACGCGCGACACGGGTCCTTCAGCTCTTGCAAGGTAAATGGACTCTTGAGATTCTCTTCGCAATGCGTGACCGCCCCGTCCGCTTGAGTGAACTAAGAAGAGTTTTACCGTCTGCGTCCAAAAAGGCCCTCACGTCTAGCCTTCGGTCTTTGGAGGCGGGTGGCGTCGTTATACGAAGAGATCTCAGTGCCAACCTGTTGCACGTCGAATACAGTCTGTCGGCAGCGACTAAAGCTTCTGTCATTGCTTTGTTGGACCACATCATTGCCTGGGGTGCAGAGTATGAAGACCGACTTCGCCGTCACTCCTTCGGAGTAGAGTCGCCCGCAGCCATTCCAAAAGCTATGGTGCGTTCGTGGTGAGAACAATCCGAGGAGTTGCGCTGTTAGCCGACCATGCCTCTCCCACCTGGCTTATGGGAAGTTCTCTTGTTGCTATCTGAAAGCCAACCTGGGATGCGGCCTGCATCAGCTTGGAAAGGACCAGAACGATCTCTTCTAATGCGACACTTCCAATTCCGCTACCCATCAGTTGAATCGCCGAAGATCTCAGGACGGCTCCAGGAAGTGTGATCTCGGGAGCGCTCGTAGTTCCAATCTGAACGAAGCGAATGGACGTCGCCCATTTGGCAGCGCTAGCCGCCGCGAGTATTTGCTCGGCACTTGGCCCCCCAGAGATAGTCGAGCACAACATCAATTCTTTGCGCGAACTGCTCTCTCAATTCACCTTCCGATGCCTTGCCGTCGCGATCCAGCGAAATCACCTCGTCAGGCCCGATGGACAACAAGCCAATCAAGACTTCCCGGTTTCGCCCGGTCGCAACAACTTTCTTGGCTCCGAGGTACTTTGCGATTTGAACGGCCATCCTGCCCGTCGATCCTGTCAGACGGTGGTCCTCATGAGCAGCATCAACTCCTACACGCAGAGCTTCGTCATCGAAGAGTAGGCTGTTTTAACGGGACCAGGAGAGCGATCGGCGCAATGCGACCTCGCTGCAAGAAAAGCGGCGCTTGAAGGGAAGGGCTACCGACCCTGATACAGAGCGGTTCGATATTGTTCGACCAGCTCAACCGGCGTTATCGGGAAGGTCTCGATCTCATCGTTCACGGAGCGCGGCCCGAATGATGAGCCGCTCGGATCCTACGAATACGGTAGGATTCACAATCAACGTGCCAAGTGGGCTTCTACAGAGATGGCTTTGGGGACCCGACCCCAGAAAGAGCCTGGTTGCTAGCTGCGTCCTCGGTAGATGACGCAGCTAGCAACCAGGCGTCCAGTCCGAATCGCAAACCGCTTGCGGGCTTCCGCTCTCCAAAGACCTGGTTTGCCTCCAAGGCGGCTGCCCCATGAAGAAAAGCCCAAAGAGCCACGGCTGCCTCGGGAGCTCGCCTTTCTCCTGTAACCTGCTGCACCTGCTCAAGGGTAAAGAGCCATAAGCTATGCCGGGGCGTGGCATCATGCTCGGGCGCACGGTGACTCATCAAGAGTTCGTACAGGTGTCGATGGTTTTTCGCGAAGGCGGCATACGCGCTCGCCATCTGCCGGATAGCTTTCTGCGGACTGCGCGAATTAGCTGCTTTGCGCAAGTCCATCTCTAACTGGTCGGATGCCTCATTTGCCAAAGCCACTTCCAGAGCCGCGCGATCCGGAAAATAGCGATAGATCGCATTCGATGCAAGTCCCAGGCTAGCGGCCACGTTCCGTAAAGAGAGATCGCGAATCCCTCCTGTTGCAAGCTGCGCAGCGGCCACAGCGAGGATGGCTTTTGAGTTGGTCTTCGATGGGTAAGGCATGAAGATCACTGTACATCTTGACGCAGGCTGGAGAAAACCGTAGAGTCGTCTGTATTGAAGGTAATCAGTGATTACCTTCAGCGGGGCTACGAGAAACAAGGAGGAATCATGGCTGCAACAGTGCTCATTACGGGGTGTTCATCAGGTATAGGAAAATCGACCGCGCTGAAGTTTCGGTCGGCATGCTGGAATGTAGTGGCGACTATGCGTGATGCGGACCGCTGGACGGAGCCGGCTATCGACGGGCTCCTGCCTCTCTCACTCGATGTGTGTGACGGGGATTCCATCAGTGTCGCTTTGAAAACGGCCTTCGAGCGATTCGGCACGATGGATTGCGTGGTGAACAATGCTGGAGCCGGCCTCTTCTCCGTATTCGAAGCGACCCCAATGCAGACGATGCAGGACGTCTTCGAAACCAATTTCTTCGGGCCATTAAAGGTCATGCGTGCGGCTATCCCTTATTTCAAGCAGAGCGGTGGTGGCCGATTCATCAATGTGACGTCGGCATCGTCGATCTCACCAGACCCGCTGATGACGATTTATGGAGCAAGCAAAGCCGCGCTGGATTCCTTCAGCGAATCTCTTCGCTACGAATTAGGACCCTCGAAGATCGATGTCAAGGTGGTGATTCCCGGTTTCGTTCCGACCACATCGTTCATTCGACAGACCCAAAGCGCAGCTGAAAGCATTCCGATTCCTGAGCCTTATCAAGGCTATGTTCACCAACGCCTGCAGGCGTATACGACCAAACTTTCTTTCACCCCGATCAGCGAGGAAGACGTTGCGACCGCGATCCTCATCGCGGCTGCGGATGATACGGACCGGTTACGATTCACCGTCGGAGAAGATGCCGAAATGATGGCGCACATGCGCTGGGAGACATTCGAGAAGGCTTACAACGAATGGACCAACGCTCGGTTTTCTCCGACGTCCTCGTAATGAATGATCAGCGGAGTTTTGGCGGAGCACGGCTTACGTAGGGACATGCTCCCGCCTCCAAAAGAGCTATGCAGACTCAGCCGGTTTTGCTTCAGTATCCGTGCGAGTGACGGGCCAACTTTCCGGGGACTTCCACGCTGAAAGCGCGTGATATCTGGTCGTAGAAGTGGCGCACCTGTGCAAAGCATGGAAGACGCCGGTTAAGCTCGCTCACGGAGGACGGCCTTGTAAGCAGCACCGTCTATCCGACCATTCCGCCGCGCGTCGACTACGAACTGACCGAACTCGGAATCGGTCTTCGAGCAGCTCTTATCCCGCTGAGAGATTGGGCCTCGAAGAACATTGGCGTTCTATCCGCTTGCAGGTCAAGGAATCGGGATCAAGGCCCGCAGTTCTCGTAAATGGGCTTGTCGATAGAGACGGCGCTTCAGATGACAATCACCGAGTCAGTCGTTGAGGCAGATGGGCTGGAAAGGCGCATTACACCTTTCGAACCCCATTTCCGTCGGCGTCCCTTATTCGTCATAAAGTGAGTGCGGCCAAAGCTGTCGGATGCCGGCCGTGCCACTCCTCGGGCTGAACCAGACAAATCCAGGTTGTGGCAGTGGATTCCTTCAAGAAGAGGCCGAGATTCGAGAGTGCGAACCAGATACCCGGTTGCCGAACATGAGCGGCCAGCACCGGTATTAGGCTTCGGTCACACGGGAAACCTTCAGCATCTTCCACCCAGTGCTTCGCTTCGCGACGGAAGATCGAGGCTCCGCCCTCCACGTGGGCCCTTTGTGGGCTCTGCGAGGCTGCTATACGAACATCCTCGGGATCGCTGGGGTGAATGGCAAGGCCGTACAAATATGGCGCCGTTTCCAAACCCTTGCCGGAGTAGATCCATGTGTCTCCACCGTCCAGGCTTTCAGCAAAGGATCTTCCTTGCCTCAGCAGTGCATCACCCAGGGCCGCGTAGAGGCGCCATGGAGCGAGAGGATGAGTGAGCAGCACGTGTGTATCCACAGGGCTATCGGGCAACCGGTCTTCAAATGTCCTGCCGTTATCGCGGGAGCGAATCATAGCACCCGCCTCGATAGCCACATGCATGCAACCGTCGCTGGTGTGGGCGATGCACTGGACGTGGTGAGTTCGCGGGCGTGGAGGAAAGGACCAGCTACCACGGGACGGCAAGTCGAGAGTGGACACAAGTTCAAACGTGTCGCCATGATCCGTCGAACGGTATAAGCTACTCGGCTCCGTGCCGACCCACACAGCATGCCGGCCATCTGGCCCAGGAACGGGATCGACCGACACGGCGGTCGTCTCGCGCGGCTCAATCGCACCGCCCGCCGGGCCGCCAAAGAAGCCCTGCGGGGTTCCGACAGGACACCACGTCTCACCCGCATCCTCGCTGCGCCAGAGCCCCCGGTTGTAGGTAGCGCAATACACTCGTGCAGGCTCCCCCGGGTCTATGGCGAATGCGATCGGCTGGAGGCCGGGAAGTTTCGGCTTTATACCTCCGCTCGTACCCAAATCGAATGTATAAAGTCCGCCCGTAAGTCCAATCAGCAACCTAGTCATCATCTACCTCTGAATTCCACCATGGGATAGGAATTCCCCGCCATTTCCCCTTATGGACAAGTCGGCCAGCAGGCTCGGACCGCTGGGAGTCCAGGCGAGTTTCCGACGAGTGAGCTCCCCAGATGCGGCGAGATCGAGGGTCGCGAGTTGCGCCAATGCGCCGAAGTATTCGCTCGCCTCGCCTGGCGTGATCGATTTTACCGGCATGCCTAGGCGGTCACCGATTGCCTCCGCGATTTCGCGCATTGCGATGCCTTCCTCGGCTACGGCATGGTAACGCGCCCCAGCCTCGCCCCGTTCCAGCGCAAAACGGAAGAGCTGTGCGGCATCGGAAACATGAACAGCGGGCACCCGGTTTGCTCCGTCACCGATGTACGCAACCCACCCTGTCTTTCGCGCCAACTCTACATGCAGCGAGATCCTGCCTTGCTTCAGAGTGTCATGCACCTGCGGAAGCCGAACCACGACGACATTCGCCCCGTCCTCTATCAGGGCATCCGTTGCCTCCTCAGTCGCCGCGCGCGCAAATTGGGCCGATGTGAAATGGGGATCGGTTTCGAGCGCGATGCCGCCACTCGCCGAGTGAACCAGGCCCGTGCCCGAAGTGACAACGAGTCGGCGGCCCGTCCGCTTCAGCAAATCGCCAAGCGTTTCAATGACTTTGCGGTCATTTTCACTGCTCTCCTTCAACTTGGAGAAGTCATGATTGAAGGCCGCATGGATGACCACGTCTGCCGACTGTGCGGCAGTGCGCAGATGATCCAGGTCATTGACGTCACCACGAGAGACCTCTACGCCCGCACGAACGAGCGCTTCAGCGCCTGCGTCTGAGCGGCAAAGCCCGACAACATGGTGACCGGCCTGGACCAGTTGTGGAACAAGAGAGTAGCCAATGAAGCCGGTTGCGCCTGTAACAAACACTCGCATGATTGAACCTCCTGGATGTAGAAACCGCGTCCTTCGAGTGCGGCATTCTCGATCCTTAGTCCAGTAGATGGGTGGCACCAGGTGGACGATCTATACTCATAGTCCAAATGATTGGTTCGATCGTCTCACCGCATAAAACTTCGAGACCGGAAGAGCGACAGGCTGCACCAGAACCAGCTGCCTTTGCGAGCAAACGCAGTATGGACCCGCTCTCCGACGTTCTTGCACTCATGAAGCCGCAGCCGTATGTCGCCGGCGGCTACCCGATTCCGGCCGACGTAGCGATCCAATATCCCAAACACCCCGGGATTAAGTGCTACGCGATGCTCGCCGGTGCCTGCTGGTTGATCGTCGAAGGTGTCTCCCAGCCAGTGAAGCTGAACACTGGCGATTGCGTGGTGCTGGCGCATGGGCGCCCCTTTCGATTCGCAGCAGAGCTCACACTCAAGCCGATGGATCGCGCTGAGGTCCATGCACGTAGAACCTCCGGAAACGGACCGCTCGGTACGCCGAACGCGCCACGCTTTATTGCAGGGGGCCATTTCGCGCTTAAAGGGGGACCTGCGCGGTTACTCCTAAGTGCGCTGCCGCCGGTCGTACATATCCGCAACGAAGTCGGGAAAGCCGTGATGCGATGGTCGATCGAGCGCATGGGCGAGGAGCTCTCTCAAGCGCAGCCGGGCAGTTCGCTGGTGACACAGCACCTCGCATCCATGATGCTCATCCAAGCTCTTCGTCTGCACATGGCGGATACCTCTGAAGTTCATCGAGGATGGCTAGCTGCACTGGCGGACAAGCAACTGAGTGTGGTCATCGCTAATATGCACGACAATCCTGGTCGTCCCTGGACGGTGCTTTCGCTCGCGGGGAGTGCCGGCATGTCACGCGCCGGATTCGCACGGCGTTTTAGCGACGTCGTTGGTACTGGGCCGCTCGAATACCTTACCCGTTGGCGGATGCTGCTGGCCGCGGATCGGCTGGAAAACTCTGCTGAGAGTCTGCTTGCAATTGCGCAGTCGCTGGGCTACGGGTCTGAGAGCGCCTTCGGGAAAGCATTCCGAAGGGTGATGGGTTGTTCTCCTCGACAGTACATCTTGTCGCCCTCCCAGGGTCGAGTTAGCGGGGGACCTAAGTGAGGTCAATGACGATTTTCGCAGCGGATACACCCCTCCTCTGAACATCGAAGGCGGTTTGGATGTCGTGGAGAGACTTGCCCACGACCTGCGCCGGGGGCGCCGGCCGAAAGCTACCGGAGGCGAGCGCTTTGCCAAGATATTCCTGATAGATGTAACGGCCAATCTCGTTATCAATCATCGAGCTAGCATCATAGAACTTGACCGTGATCCCGTGGCGGCGCGACTTCAACCAATTTTTGACACTCGAACTCAGCATTGCCGGGACAAGCTTCAAAATAACCCCGAGAGTCATCCGTCTACCCGCAGGTATGGCATCGAAGGATATCGGTGAACTGAGGTTGGCCACAAACTTCCGACCCTCACAAAGAGCAAGGATATCGATACAGGCGGAGGTCGATCCGGCGCCAATCGACAAAGCGCCCGCGACGTTTTTGCCCTTCAGCGCCGCGACAACATCGTGAACAAGATTTCTGCTGTTGTAGTCGAACGCGAGGGCAGCGCCAAGCGACCTTACATACTCGAAGTTCTTTGGCGAAGAGGTAGTCACAACAATGTAGCCGGCGGCTACAGCGAGTTGGATCGCGTTGCTGCCCACGCTCGTCGCTCCTCCCGCGATGATCACCCATTGGTCGAGTGGCTCCGCAGGTATGGACGGCCGCTTCAGAGCAAGAGCATTGCTTTGAAACAAGCCGCAAGCCGCAGTCGTCAGGCCGAGGGGAACCACGGCTGCGTCGACAAAAGAAATATGTTCGGGGATGATCGTTGTGAGTTGCGGCAAGACGATCGTATAGGCCTGGAACGCGCCTTCACTCGCCCGGTTCCGTGGTTTGGCGGCCCCGGCAGCCATGGCCAGCACACGGTCGCCGATCTGTACATGGGTGACGTCACTTCCTACTGCTACCACCTCCCCCGCCAGGTCAGAGCCCAGGACGAAAGGATATTTAATCCAGGAAAACAGTCGCTTCCCAAGGTACTGGATCATCCAGTCGACTGGATTCACGGCGACCGCGTGGTTCTTGACGAGGATTTCACCGGCTCGGGGTTCGGTATAGGGTGCCACTTTCACCTCAAGAGGTTCGTGTTCCGCGACCAACCATGCGGCTTCATTCTTAGGCATAGGCGTCCTTCTTATCGTTGTTTGGTGATATGTAATTTAGGGTCTATCTTCAGCTCCGGTCATTGGACCGTTTCGCCGCCGAGGGGCAGCAAACATATCTCTACTAGACAAGCTATGCCTGCGGGATATGCTAGTAAAGTAGTGACGTTATCGTAGTAAAGAGGCTAATAGGATGAGCGATCAATCGGCGGAGAAGTTCCTTGGAACCTATTTGAAGGAACGCCGAGCCAGGCTCGATCCCGCTGCTTTTGGCTTTCCCGCTGAGCGTCGTCGGACTCCCGGCCTCCGTCGTGAAGAGGTCGCACAACGGGCTCATATCAGCACGACCTGGTACACGTGGCTCGAGCAAGGGCGTGGGGGCGCGCCCTCATCTGACGTCTTGGATCGAGTTGCCCGCGCTCTCATGCTCACGGACGTGGAGCGCGAACACGTGTTTCTGCTCGGTCTAGGCCGACCACCGGAAGCCCGCTATGAAAAGAACGATGGAGTCACGCCTCGATTGCAGCACGTGCTCGATGCCTTGGATCCCAGCCCTGCGTTTATTAAGACCGCGACATGGGATGTGATCGCTTGGAACCGGGCGGCGAGTGCGATGTTGATGAACCCAGAGTCACGGCCACCCGACCAGCGGAACTTATTGCGTGTCATGTTCCTGGATGCCCGCGCCCGCGTTTGGCATGACGACTGGGAGAGCATGGCCCGGCTCGTCGTGGGTGGGTTCCGGCTGGACGCGGCCCGCGCAGGAGCCTCGGAGAACGTAGAGGCTCTTGTCAACGAACTATGCCAACGTAGTCCCGAGTTCAAAGCAATCTGGCATGCGAACGATGTTCCGGCCGCACACAACGAAACAATCAAACACCTTCACCACCCCGTGTTCGGATCGGTCTCGCTCGAATACTCCGGCTTTGCGGTGGATGGTCGTCCGGACCTAATCCTGGCGGTCTACAATCCGGCGACGGCAGAGGACAGGGGACGCATCGCGTCCCTGCTGTAACGCCATTAGCCATCATTCGCTAGATAAGGTCAGCAACGGATAAGGGGCTCTGGACAGTAGTCCTGATCATCCGATGATAGGTAGATCTCAATGGCCCATCCGGACGCTCACCCTCGAGCAGCCCGGACGGCCAGGTCTGCTGTGATCGAGGCCGGAAAGCAGCTATGCGATGGTCGATCGAGCGCATTTGCGAAGAGCAGTCTCAAGTGCAGTCGAGAAGTTCGCTGGTGTCAAAGCACCTCGCATCTACGTTGCGCATACAGGCACTTCGTTTGCGCCGTAGCGGATGTGCCTCCTTCAATTCAATCTGCCGTGCCTTTTTGCAACATGGACAATGCGCCGGAGCAGACCTCGTTGTCGTCCTCGAATGAGCCTCCGGCAGCACTGATCGCACCGATGACCTGGCCATCGAAAACGATGGGATGAGCGCCGCTTACGGGCGTCACGTTTGGCATCTTGAGGAATGCATAAATGCCGGAGTTGAGCATTTCCATCCACCATTGTGTGGGTTTTCTGGTGATTGCCGCGGTTCGGGCTTTGGCAATCCCTATCTCGACGGCGGCCGGTTCGGCGCCACTCGAACGCAGAAGAACGATGAGGTGTCCACCATCGTCAACGACGCTGATCACCATATAGTCGATTTTCTTTTTCGCGGCGGTTGCGAGAGCGCCCTCAGCGAGGATGAGCGCAGCTTCCAGAGTGAGAACACGCTTTGTAGGTAAGGTACTTAGGTCGATGTGGTCCATTCGGTTCCCTCCAGTACCAACCTAAACCTTGACACTAGTGTCAGGGTCAAGCGATGGTATGAGGATGTTGATCGGTGAGATCTCGGCGCTGACTGGAGCCAGCGCCCGCTCCTTGCGTCACTACGAGCGTTTTGGCCTGCTCCAGACGCATCGCAACGACAACGGCTATCGTCGTTACCCCGCGGAAAGCCTTGAAGTTGTCAGGGCTATCCGTTTTCTTCTCGCGTCGGGACTGACGTTGGCGACCATCGCTGAGATCTTGCCCGCAATGATGTATCAGCACTGCAAACTAGCCGACCCCCACGTCCGATCAGCCATCGAGCGTGAAGCAGACAGAATCAAGTCAAAAATTGACCAACTCAATCGGAGCTACAAGGTTCTGACGGACGCCCTTAGCAAGGGACACATCCGCCGGGACCAACGTGCAGATTAATGTCTCCTTTACCATTTGTTCCGTCGCGAATTTGATGAGGACCGTGCGGAGCCACTATTGAGTACATTCGAGCGAACTAAATAGCAGCAAAGGGACTGCGCAAGGAGCTTTGCTCCGGCCTTGCGCAACTGGTCACTTCGAATCGCTAGTGAAACCTAAGCTTGATGATGGCGTCGCGGATCCGCGTAAAGGAGCAAGTGCCGAAGGGTGAAGTGCCCCAGTGCCAAGCCGGGCCAAGGGAGCCAAGCCATCATTGGGTGCCAACAGCAGTTCATTCTCGCGCTCGCGATACCCTCGGAGCTTCACTTCTGGCATAGCCGACGAGCAGAGGCAGGAAGATCTGCCTACTGAGGGACACAGGGAGAAACCAGCATGGTTCGGGAGTGCGTTCGGGGGGTTGCGCGTATGCGCCACGCCCGCTTACGTGTAGCTTTCCATTTCCGTCTACGCGATGGTGACAGCCTCGGAGCGTACGGTTCGTGCCTATCTCGACGAGTGCATTGGCCTGATGTAAACAGTCGAGGTATGCATTCGCTTCTCCAATTGGCGAGGCGGCGCCTTACTTCACCTCACCGAAATCCTCAAATTGATCCGAGAGGTCACGGTAAGTGATCAGCGCCGCAGCTTCCTCTACCGAACCATCTCCGCCTAAGAATCCGCCCCCGACCCGGATCGCCTGAGCCATAGCCCCATGCGGCCCGATGCCGATGATAGGCCCTAAGCATCGCAGTACCCGCTCCACATCGTGCGTCTCGATTGTTCGTTCGGGCCCTGCATCGATCTGGAAGCGAAATGTGAATGGGTCCGCCGGCATGCGATGCCGGTCAGCCTGCCAACGAAAGGTAACCATAACCGCAGGATATCAGGGCCTAACTCGCTGGTTTCATAAACTCAAGCACCTCAGCACAGATGCCGGGATCGCCCAAGTCGGCAACGAGATCATCCTGAGCATCTCCAACTTCTTCTCCAAACGCCCACCTGAGTGCAGGATGATGTTCCGGAAGGATTTGCGCTACCTTCTTCGCCAGCGCCACGTCCCTTTCGCTCAACTCTCGAATGATCAGCAGAAGCAGGACGCGACGCTTCGCATTTGCGGCGAGTTGTTTGGCAACGGCATACACCTTATCCAAACTCGCAGTCCCGGCCAATATGAGCGTCAGCAGCGTCGCCACGCTTTCGATGCGAGATTCCAATAAGCCTGGGACGATCCGTTCAATCACTTCCAACGCAAGGCGTTCGCGCGATAGCAAGAGAGCCCAAGCGACAGCTTTGCGGACCGATGTTCTACCTGGCGTGATCGCCAAGGTTAACAGCCGTTCTTGTATATTCCGATCAGCTTGAACACCTAGCAGATCGAAAATGGAAGTTCGGAGTTTGGGATCGTCGGTTTCGTTCCCAATTGTGAAGAGTTCGGCCAAGGTTTCGGCAGAGAGAGGCCCGTACTTCGCTAACCCCTCTATCGCTGCTCTCGCGATGGGATAGCTATCCGGCCCCCCGTAATACGATGAAAGGTCTGAGATCTTGTCGTGAGCAAGCCTGAGAAGGATCGGCTCGTGTGCTGGATGAGACTTCTCGGATAGCAATGCAATCAGAGCCTTTTTCACCCTGAAGCCTTTGTCGACTACAAATGCGAGGAGACGAGACGGCAAAGGGGTCGACGCGTTTCGACCAAGCGTCTCCAGGGCCACGGCTCTTACGTCTGCGAATTTATGTGCCAAGCCAGCTTCTACTACGTCGTTCAGCCCGGCGTTTGCGGCGGACATAATTCCCTCAGCAGCAATGTCGGAATTTTCTGAGTTCAGCAAGGATTGGACATCGGCACGAACCCGCTCTCCTGAATCCACATTGGCAGCGAGGCGTAGCCGTTGCACGTCGGCACTCCGATACGATGTCTCCTGCAAGATCTTACGTGCGGGTTGATCCAGCGCTGGGGTTCGCTGGTTATACAACTCAAGGTAGGCATCACTGATCGCTGGCCACGGGTACGGAAGAAGCGACACGGTGGCAGCAGTTACATCTTGAAGCTTATCCCCGGAAGGCATCCGCCGGTCGCGGAGGTGTGCGGTCGCGGCGGCAATCTCAAGCATCTGCTGCTGAGAATCGGGTGAGTCCGGTTGCGTCGCAATTTCATGTAGCAGGCTGGGAGCATGGCTTACCGCGCAAGCAACAGCAGCGATGAGTACCTTCTGGGAGGATGCCCCAACCAGTAAACGGTGTCTGAGCGATGGAAGGTAGCGTTCGTCCCAGTAGCGAAGAAGCACATACCAAAGCTCCTCTTCCTCTGCCGTGTTGAACGCAGACCGGAAGGCACCTGCGAGTTCGTCTTCGCTTAGCAGCGCACCGTCTTCTCCCTTATGGATGGAGCGGAGCCAGTATTCACGAAGCCGACTAATCTGCCGATGCTCCGCAATCCGCTTCCAACCGACTGTGGCGCGCACACGCACCACATAGGCTTCGAGGTATTCGGACGCTGTGTAACCGTCGTCGTTGTCAGCGAGATGCTCTGCGTAATGATCGCTATACTCCCCGTTCACGAGTGCGAGGTGCAACTCCTCTTGCTTCGCACGGTCTTTTTCGGAAGTCGTTCGCACCTCCACTGCGGCATCGACTATTTTTTCAAAGCCGTCCAAGTCATCGAGGGCGCCTTCGGCGATTGCATCATCGGAAGAAATGCACCCCCAACCAACCGTCCTGTTGGCTGCTTCCAGGAAAGCATCGGAAAGGTCCGGTGCCAATCTCTTCCGATCTTTAGTAAACGCGACCCGATAGTACATGTGGGTGGTCGGTAAGATTTCGCGCACAAACCGCTGGATCAGCGGGCGAACGGCGGAAGAGTTCCTCAAGGTCTCGTACCAGGCATCAGGCTTGCCGGGACGATCCCAATGGCTGACACCCCAATTGGGCTCTGCATCATGCAACAGGTAGCGGGCGAACTCTGCGTGAGGAAGCGCAGACGAGCCGGCAGCAGCCGCAAGCTTCAGGCTGGCTTCGAAGTTCTCGCCGGCCTCTTCAAGGTGCGCTGCCAGCCACGTATCCACTTTCGCAGTGGCAACTGGTCGAGGGTTCACTTCAACCTTGCCGGAGTCGCGAACAGCCGCGATAAGTCTCGCTGCTGCGCGGGCGCCCCACTCCTCGCCTGGACCATCAGGCGACGTGAGTACGTCCACCAGCAACCGAAGCATTCGCTTCACTACGAGCTTGGAACGTACAAGGGCCCGCTCGATCCCGGATTCCACGCGCGGGTGGTAATACGTGATCAAGTCTTCTGTCTGGCGAAGATTGCGGGAGGCAACGAAGAACCCTACGAGTGAACTCGCTTCGACGACCATTTGTGGCTCGTAATCCGCGAGTGCCTCCTCAATCTGTCGCAGCATGGGTAGAGAAAGCTTGTTGGTAACTTTCAACAGGCCCCAGATCACTGCGGCTGCTCTTACGCCGCCCTCACGCTGCTCGATCTGATCGACGACGGTCTGCTCAATCGAATTTTGATGGGCGCGGCCTATTGCATCGTTGACGAAGTGCTCTGGGTTTCGCAACCCATCTCGATCTAAGGTCGGTAGCGCATCGAAGAACTTCTGAATTTCCAGTGGGGTTGAGAGTTCCTTCAAGACCATCAATTCGGCTCTGGTCGCGGTCACCTGTAGTTCGCGAGGAAGGGCACTAATTCGAGAGCGGTACAACTGTGTGCGCTCTGCCTCGCCATAATTTTCTGACTCTAAGCTCACCATCCACTGCTCGACCGTGTTCAGAGCGCCCGAGCGCTGACCGACGTCGAGCCGAGTTGTCGCAACAAGAATCCGATCGTGATTCGCTCTGGAAAAGCTTTGGGAGAGCTGGTCGTTCCAAGGACGGCTGTTCGGCTCAAAGTCGAACCGGCCCCATGGATCTTCGATGTCGTAGAACACGGGAGGTGAAGTCCGATCTGCATTGAGTTCGGCGGGACCTCTTGTGATGGCGACTCGGGCGAGCCCAGGAATCTCTTTGCGCAATTCGTCATAGAGCTTCTGGGCCGCCAAAGTCTTACCGGTTCCCGATTGTTCGATGATCAGCGCGGCATGACGTTCTTCAACCGCCTGATGGAGTTCCTTCCAGTTGTTGGGGAAGACATACGAGGCAAGCTCCGGAGAGCTGGCAATGTAGCCCTCGTGTTTTTTGATTACGGCTTCGAGGTCTTCCCGTCTCCATACACCGGAGCCTGCGCCTCCGATACGGGCGCGTGCGTCATCGCGTAGTTGTCTCCAACACTCTTCCCAGCGTGCGTTTGGAACGCGAAAGTTATCTCGGAGCAAGTCTCGAATATCCGTCTTTAGCCGTTCCTGATCCTTACTACCGATGATGGCGACTCTGCCGGACGAATTTGGCGGCAGAACTTTCTCGATAGCCACGGGCATCTTTACAGGCTTGGGCCAGACACCCGGTTGTGCCACCTGTAGATTCTTCGTGCCTCCGTTCAATGCTGCACTCGTCACAAGGAGGTAACGGACACTCAGGTCTCTCAGGCGATCCCGAGCTGAAGTGCGCCGCTTGCCGTGACGGAGGAGCTCTTGGATGTTCGCCACGGTCCAAGCATCGCCGGTTCGAAGCTTGGCTTGAACGACCAACCTGTAGCTGGTCAATGTGGCGTCCCCTGTGACGATCCCCGGCTCGAACTCTTCAAGTTCTGCCTCAAGATCTTCCTGTGATGCGGGCTCGAGAAACATCTCCCTCGCTTGCTTGCTGCCTAGCAGAAGATCAAGGGCCAGCCACACTGATACATCGATCTGGTACTCATACCCGGCGAGGCTTCCACCCCCGGCTCCATGGTCCGTATTTGGCTCGTTTCGGTCACTCTTCTTCACGGAATCAGGATATTCGAAGCCCCTATGCGGATGTTCCGATGGGGATTTGCTAATAGTCATAGTTGCGTTAGTTGGAGAGGGCTCGGAGGAAGCGAAAGGGCGCGAGGATGCCATCGTTTGATGCCAGAATCTCGGCAACTCGGAAGACTGGCGTCCCTGTTGGCGGTTCACGCCAAAGCGCCAACTCACTCAAACACGCGAAATTAGTAATGGGAGTCGGCTTGGCGTCAGCAATCTGTCTTGCAAATACTGGTCGGTGAGTTTCGTACAGGCTCGGAGCGCCTTCTGCCGCGCAGACCGCCCTCCAGCGTCCCTGGGCCGAGGCCTTAGGACGCGGACTTCCGACCAAACGCATCGCTTACGCTGTCGACCTGCTCCCGACCCTGTTTGCGCGACTTTCTGACTGTCGCAAACAGGGGTGTTCATGACGGTCCCCGATAGGCCAGCCCGTTACTGCTGGACAGAAGCTAGCCAGTGCAGGGCTTCGTACTTGAAGCGTCGTCCAAATCGTAGTATGGGTACCACTGGACGATAATCTAAAAGCTTGATCGTATTTCACTTTATGAGCATAATCGTAGCGAGGATACGATTATGGAGAGCAAACTAAAAAGGCTCTATGCTCACTATCCCCAAGGAACTCCTCTGACTTCCCAGGATCTTTCAGGCTTGGGAATATCGGCGGACCTCGCCGTTCACTATGTTCGCGCCGGGTGGCTCGATCGCTTGGCCCGGGGTGTCTTTTCTCGTCCGGGGGAAGCCCTGTCTCTTTACCCCGCGTTACGACTCCTGGAGCGAAGCATCAAGGGACTGCACGTGGGTGGAAAGTCTGCGCTGGATTGGTACAAAGTTCGGCATTACGTTGAGCAGAACTCCACGTTGCATCTGTACGGCTCAACCTCAACGAAACTACCAAGCTGGTTCTTGCAGCGTTTTCCCGCTGATTATCACCAAAAGAGGATCTTTACTGAGGACGCTACCGGGTTGATGTACGTCGCGCCTTTTGAGAGCATCGCGGACGCTCCACAGACCTCTGCACCGGAACGCGCTTTGCTTGAACTCTTGAGCGAAGTGGGGGTGCGCCAACCTCTACAGGAGGTGCGAGAGCTCATGGAGAGTACCTACACGTTCCGAGCCGACGTTCTCCGCAAATTGCTCTCAAACTGCTCCAACGTGAAGACTGTACGACTCTGCTTGCAGCTCGGCCAAGAACTCTCCTTGCCTTGGGCTGCCAAACTCGATCCGAAAACGCTTCCCACCGGCAGCAAGCGTGCTTGGGTAGGGCAGTCGCCCGACGGACTCTTGGTG
>Ga0302319_10003546_pt1 | contig 32561 bp, 31 predicted proteins | sample Bog_T0_2_FD_203319 | JGI IMG/M metagenome (GOLD analysis project Ga0302319, IMG submission 203319) | Peat permafrost microbial communities from Stordalen Mire near Abisko, Sweden - Bog_T0_2 | ecosystem: Environmental > Terrestrial > Soil > Wetlands > Peat | place: Sweden: Abisko, Stordalen Mire... | reverse complement strand
TCCAGGAGGAGGATCGGGGGCTTGCGCAGGAGGAGGCGCGCAAGGGCGACCCGCCGGCGCTCGCCGCCGGAGAGGCGGTCCACGACCTGGTCGGCCGGAGGGCACCGCAGGGCGTCCATCGCCATCTCGACCTGGGGCGCCACATCCCACGCGCCCGCTGCGTCTATCTTCTCCTGGAGCTCCCCCTGCCTGGTCATGATGGCGTCCTTGGCCGCGTCATCGGCAGCGTCGTTCAGCTCGTCCCAGGTCCTGTCGTAGGCCGCCACCAGGTCGGTCAGGTGCTTCACGCCCTCCTCGACGCATTCCCTCACGGTCTTGCCGGCGGCAAGCTGCGGCTCCTGCTCTAGGAGGCCCACCTCGTATCCCGGCTCGAAGTGGACGCGGCCCTCGATCTCGGTGTCGCGCCCGGCGAGGATCCGCATGAGGGAGGACTTCCCGGAGCCGTTGAAACCGAGGACTCCTATCTTGGCGCCGTAGTAGAACGAGAGCGAGATGTCGCGCAGGATCTCCTTGCGCTCGATCTTCTTCGAGACGCCGATCATTGAGAAGATGATCTTGGGCTCGTCGGGTTTTGCCATCGGCCCACTCAAACGCCCCCGGGGCCCGCGGCAAGCCCCGGTGAGGCGGCTACTGGAGGCTTAGGCGGACCCGCGCCCCCAGGTCCTGACCCTGGCCCTTGGAGAGGAAGAGCCGGTCGGCCGCGATGTGCCCCACCGTAACGAGCTGGTCGCGAACACATCGCGCACGCGAGGCGGCCAAGGCGCCGAGGTCGTCCCCGGTCACCTCGATTGACTCGGCAAGCCGCCCGTTCATCTCTTCCAGCGGCAGGCCGCTGGCCACAGCCGTTGCCACGGCCTTCTCGTGGTCTACGGCCAGGAGCTCGGATTCCTTCTTGGCCGCGGTTGCGTCGCGCTCCCTCTTGAATGTCACAATGTCCACGATGCGCTGCATGATGCCCGCAGGCGGGCCAGCTGGTAGCGGCGCGGCCTCGGGAGCTGGAGGAAGCGGTGTCCCGAACGTTGTCCCCGGCGGGAACTTGGCGTCGAAGAGCTTCTTCACCATCCCCGCGTACTCCTCTGGGGAAACGACCAGCTGGTCGGGAGGAGGGGTATTGGGATCCGCCGCGTGCCGGGCCTCCCAAACCTGCTGGCGCACGAGCTTCGCGAGCTTAACGCGCTTAAGGGCATACGCGTCGGCGGCGGGGTCGACCCCGCCCTCGATCCCGAGGCTTAGCCCCGGCCGGTGGGTCAAGGCCTGCGTCAGCGTCTCCAGCCTCTTTAGGTCATCCTTCTCAAAATCCGAGCTCCCCGGTGCGAACTCCTGGAAGGCTAGCTCCTCGCCCCCGCCACCGAACATCGAGCCGACAAGCGAGAACGGCGAGACCGCGGCCTTCGTGAGCAGGTTTCCGATCGCGCGCCACGCGACCTTCCCTATCCTGAATTCGGGGTCGTCGAGGCTGCCCTGGACGGGCAGGTCGATGAAGATCTGGCCGTCCATGTCCTTCAGGAGAGCGACACCCAGGCGCACCGGGAGCTTCGTCGCCTCCCTGCTTCCCGTGGCCGCACCGAAACTGAACTGGTTCAGGGTCACCTTGTTCGTGGTGTCGAGCTTCGCCCCGTCCAGGAGGATCCTCGAGTCGACCACAAGCTGGCCGTGGGCGAGCTCAAAGCCCGCGAACCTGCCCGCGTAGGGGCTAAACGGGACCAGGTCCACGTTCTTCACGTCGACCTTAAGGTCCACATACCTGCGGGCGCCCAGGGGGTCGAGCTTGCCCGTTATGTCCAGGGGGCCGACCCCGTCCACCATGCCGTAGAGGTTCACGTCGGCCCGCGCCGTGTTCTCGGAAGAGAGCCCCGTCACGGTTCCCGCGAAGGATTGGAGGGCCACCCGGACGTTCGGCTCCACGGAGCGGTCGGTGAAGCTGAAGTTGCCGCCGTCCACGGTCACTTGTCTAATCGCGATCACGGGTGGCGCGGCTGCCGGGGCCTTCGCAGCGGCTTGGTCCGCGGCCGCGGGCACCGTGGCAACGGCAAGCATGGAGAGGTTTTCCGAGCCGTCGGCATTTACAATCACGCGGGCGTAGGGGCCCGCCACATCGACCTCGGCCGCGGATGCCGAGAGCCTGGGCAAGGTGCGGGCCGAGATCCCGGTGACGGCGAGGCGCGAAAAGCCCAGGAGCGGGCTGTCGTGCGCCTTATCGACAAGGCCGAGCTTGTCCGCGGAAAAATCACCCGTGACCGCGACGTCGGGCGGGTTTCCGCCGAGCGTCGCTCGGACTGTGAGGGACGTCGAGACGGTGCCTTCGGTGATGCGGGCGTTCAGGAACTGCTCGAAGTAGGGGCTGATCGGGAGGATGGAGAGCCCCGAGACATCGGCCTTCAGGTCTGCGCCGACCTTGGGCTTGAGCGAGACGGTCCCCTCGACCTTCACGGTCCCCTTCGGGATCCAGGCAAGCGAGAGCCTGACCGGGATCCGGGCGCCTGGCTCCAGGCTCACGTCTTTTGCCTCGGCCGAAAGGTCCGTCAAGGAAAGCCGGGCGCGGTGGCTGACGGCCTGGTCGTCCAAGTCGACAGCGAACCGGTCAAGTGCAACCACGCCGACGGAGAGCTTGGCCTCCGGGCCCGGTGCCGCGCCCGCGGGCGCAGTCACGGCAGGTGGAACAAGCGCGAGGAGGTTGACGGCTCCCGCAGCGTCTCGCCGGACGTGGATATGCCCGTCGGCAAGGGACACGCGGCCGACCGTGGCCTTTAAACCGACTGCGTCCGCGACTGCGCCCGTCACATCCAGCGACCCAAGCTCGAGCAGGGGTCCGCCCCCCCCGCGCTCGGCCACGCGGAGACCGCTCATGTGGAGTTCGCCGTTTTCAAGCGCGAGCACGCGGGCCTTCGGGTCAAAGTTCATCTCATAGTTCCCGCGCACCGTGAGCCTGCCTTCGGATACATCGGCCCGGATCCGGTTCTCAAAATACGGCGTGTATTTCTTTATCACCAGGCCGTCGGCCTCGAATTCCCCCTTCGAGGAGACCGGATCCGCCGCGAGCGTGCCGCTCAGGGAGAACTTCTCATCCGACTCGGTGCTCGCCTCGAAATGGTAGGGGGCGCCGCCGGCCCCGGAGGTCTGGAACCCCGTAAGGGCGAAGGTAAGCGGGCCCGCCGTGGTGGAGAAGGGGTGCGTGAGGGATCGGTCCCTGAATTCGACCTTGGCCTCGCGGATCTGGAGCCTGCCGACCTTCACCGGGCGGGAGGGCCCATCCGCGGGTTTCCCTGGCGCCGACGTGAACTTTGCAAGCAGGTCTGAGAAGTTGAAGGAACCATCCGGGTTGATCACGACCCGGGCGTGGAATTGGTAGAGCTCGATGTCCCCGAGTACCCATGCACCCGCCAGCGAACGGAGGGCGTCAAACCTCACGTAAAGGCGACTCCACCCGAGGAACGAGGACGCACCGTCCCTCTCTTTGACGTCGAGTTGCTCCACGGCGACCGAGAGCGTGAAGGGGTTCAGCCGGATCCGGCCGATCGAGACGGCACGCCCCAGTTCGGTGGATAGCCTTTTCTCGGCCTGGGACCTGACGATCGGCGGCAGGACGAGGAAGCCCGCAACCGCATAGGCCACCATAAGGACCACCACCCCTGCCACCAGGCGGCGGCGCTTGCGTCGAGACCGATTCATCACGAAAGGCTGCAGCTGGAACAAACCTGCCGCAATACCGGAGGTTCGTATGCAACCGGAGGCGAAACAAAAGCGCTATTTACACCCATGAACGGTTTCAAAAAAACACAGTATATTGTCTTACATGCATTTACGAATTTGCCTAAAATTTGCAAGCAAAGGGGGCGCCGCGGCTTTGACGCCGGGCAATAAATCATCCACCGTGCGTGCAATGAAGGCCGTCAAGGTACCAGCACTTGAGCTTTTTCTTCACGAGATGATCCCTCTCGCGAAGGCGATGGGTGTGGGTGTCGAGGTGAGCGACGAACGAGCCTTGGTTCTCACGGCACCGAAGGAGCAGAACAAGAATTCGCTCAACACGGCATTTGGCGGAAGCTTGGTCTCGCTTGCGACTCTGGCCGGCTACGGCGTCGTTTGGGAGCTCATGAAGGGCGAGACGAAATCGGAAAAGCCGGTCTGGCACATCGTCGTCAAGGAAAGCCGTGCCGCCTACAGGCGCCCGGTGATCGGCGACCTGAGGGCCATCTGCGAGCGCCCGGCGCAGGCGGCGATTGCGGAGTTCAAGGAGGCGCTCGCGCGGTACGGCAAAGCCAAGCTCAAGCTCCGCGCCGCGATCGTCGAGAACGGCAACGTGGCCGTCGACGTGCAGGCCGCGTTCGTCGTATCGCGCTAAAGACCCCGCCGGAAAGGGGCGGGGGCGTCAGATGTGGCGCGAGTCGGATTCGTCCTTTTTGACGTATCCCGACTCCTGGCGCTGGACGTTCACCTGATTCTTCTTCACGTAGGCCTGGAACACGTCGTCGGCACTCATCCCGAGGGTCTGGGCGATCGAGATAAGGAAGTGGAAAAGGTCCACGACTTCGACGCGCGCGTTCTGCTCGTCGAATTTCTGGTATTTTGCCCACCACTTCCACGGCACGGAATCAATGAGTTCCGCAATTTCCTGCTGCATCGCCCGGGTGTAGTTGAGCACCCATTTGGCCTTCTCCTCCTCAGTGGGGGGAGGCAGCGAGACGCCGATCCTCCGGTTGAGCGCGTCCTGCATCTTGAAGATCTCCTCGAATTTGTCCATGGGGGTCAAACGTGCGCCCCGGGCGGGCGGGCGCAAGATGCAATTGGCCAGCGGAAAGGCCCTCTTTTGGGTTGCCCCCGGGAGCAAACGGGGCGAATATGCTCCGCTTCGGCGTTTGCGTTTGAGCGCTTTCCCATGCGCTCCGCACCGTTGGAGAAAACCGGCCGCTCCCGACTTCCGGTGAGCGCCATTACACACAACAAAAACACAATGACAGATACAAACCCGTCCGGCGACGCGATCGCTCCGGCTGCCGACACACAGGCGCCCGCGACCCCCGCCGCGACTCCTGCCGCTAGTTTCGGCAGCACACGCGGATCCGGCCTAGCCCGCGGAAAGCGCCCCACGGGCGCAGCGGCCCCAGCAGCAGCCCCGGTTAAGAGTGATTATAAGCCGACCTCGTTGGCCATCATCACGCCCGAGCGCGAGTACAAGAACCCGTTCGCGAGCCCAGAGCCCGCGAGCCCGCCGGCTGCGGAGCCGGCCAAAGTCGAAGCCCCGATTGCAGAAGTTGCACCCGTTGCGGAGCCAGCCCCCGCACCCGTCGAACAGAGCCCGGCGCCCGCCGAGCAGCCCGAGCCGGAGCCGGTGGCGGAAAAGAGCGAGATCGAGATCCTGCCCCCGGCGGAATCCGTTCGGCCGGCCGTCAGCTGGGAGTCGCCCTCGGCGCTCCGTAGGGAGCAGAGCGGTGGCGAGCGCGACGACAAGGCGCAGCGCGACGACAGGCCCACGTTCCGTCCGGACCGCAGGGAGGACCGTGCCGGCACGCCCCAGGCAGAGGGCGGCGAACCCCGCCGCGACTCTTTCAGGCGTGACGGCCGCCAGCACCGCGACCCGCGGGACCCCCGCGATCCCCGCGAGGCCCGCCAGCCGCGCGATCCGCGCGAGGCCCGGCAGCCGCGCGACCCGCGCGACTTCCCGCCGCGTGGGCAGCGGCCAGCCCCGGAGCAGGCCGCCCCTCAGAAGAAGGGATTCTTCGGATGGCTGAAGAGCCTCTTTGGAGGCAAGGCCGCCGAGATCCCAGCCCCGTCCGAGGGGCACGGCGACTCTTTCGGCGGCGACCATCGCCACCGCAGGCGCCATCGCGGAGGCCGAGGGGGCAACCCAGCCTTCCGCGCGGACCGTTTCTCGCCAGGCGGCGAACGCCAGGCCGGCGGCGAACCGGACCGTCAGGGGGGGGAACACCAAGAGGGTGGCAACCGCCGCAGGCGCCACCGCGGAGGCCGCGGACGCGACCGGGGCGGCGACCATCGCTCCCAGGGCGCGCAGGGCGGCGGGGCAATCTAAACCCCCAGCACCAGGCGACCCCCAGTTAATACTTGCCAATGCGCTCCGCAAAGAGCGCATTCCAAGGCGTCCGCTTCATGCGGACGCCTTTTTTATTTTCCCATGGCAGACCTCGTAGTAAGCGGCGGCAAGCCCCTATCCGGGATGGTGACCCCCTCCGGGAACAAGAACTCCGTCCTGCCGATCCTGTGCGCGACGCTTCTTACAGACGACCCAGTCGAGCTGAGGAATGTGCCCGACATCACCGACCTGGACAAGCTGGTCTCGTTTTTCGAGTCGCAGGGATCGAAGATCAACTGGGACCGCGCGAAGGGCACCATGCGGGTCGACCACCGGTCGTTCCGCAGCACGCTCGCAAACGCGGAATTGCCCCAGGACATGCGCTCGACGGTGCTCCTCTACCCCGCCCTCCTTCACCGCCTTGGAAAGATCACGATCCGCTCCAACGCCAAGGGCTGCTCGCTCGGCGTCCGGGAAATCGACCCGCACCTTGACGTCCTGGCGGCCCTCGGCGCCACGGTCGGCACGGGCGAACCCCTGACGATCTCGGCAAGCGGCGGCTTCAGGGGGGCGCGCCACTGGCTGGACTACATGTCCGTTACCGTGACCGAGAACTTTGCGATGGCAGCGGCCCTCGCGAAGGGCTCCTCCGCGCTCATAAACGCCGCAAGCGAGCCCCATGTGCAGGACCTCTGCAAGGCGCTGGTCGCCATGGGAGCGCGGATCAGCGGAATCGGCACCAGCATGCTCTCGGTGGAGGGAGTCGCGACGCTTCACGGCGCCACCGTCGAGATCGGCACGGACTACCACGAGGTGACGACCTTCCTGGCGCTGGGCGCGATCACGGGCGGGGAGGTCCGGGTTGAAAACTCCGTACCCGAGCATTTTGACCTCATTACCCGATCGTTCAAGAAGCTCGGCGTCACGGTGGCGCACGAGGGCCGCACGGCGGTCGTGAAGAAGGGGCAGGCGCGGGTGATCGAGACGCCGTACACCTCGAACCTGCTGCCAAAGATCGAGGCCGCGCCGTGGCCGTACTTCTCGGTCGATCTCCTGCCGCTCCTGATCGCGCTCTCGACCCGGTGCGAGGGAACGATCCACTTCTGGAACAAGGTCTACGAGAATGGATTCTCGTGGATGCCGGAGCTCGCGAAGTTTGGCGCGCACGTCCTGGTGAGCGATCCCCACCGGATCGTGGTCTTCGGCAACCGGCCGCTCCGGCCTGCGGTCGTCGATTCCCCGTACGTGATCCGCGCCGCCGTTGCGCTCACCATGGTCGCCGCGTCGATCCCGGGACGCAGCGTGGTGCGCAATGCCGAGATCATAAAGCGCGCCCACCCGCGTTTCGTCGAAAACCTCCGCTCCCTCGGGGCCGAGCTCGAATGGAAATAGGAAAGGCAAAGCCCGCAGGGGATCCCGGCAAAGGCACGGGCTTCGTCACCTCCACGCTTGCCGCCCCCTTGACGGCGGCCGAGGCGGCGCTGCGGCCCCTCTCCTTTTCGGACTTCGCGGGCCAGGCCAAGACGATCGAACGCCTGCAGGTCATGGTGGGAGCGGCGAAAAAGCGCGGCGACGCCTTGAACCACATCCTGCTCTCGGGCCCCCCGGGGCTCGGCAAGACGACGCTTGCGTTCATCCTCGGCAACGAGCTTGGCCGGAACGTCCGCGTGACCTCGGGCCCCGTCGTGGAGAAGGCGGGGGACCTCGCCGGGCTCCTCACGAACCTCGAGGAGGGCGACCTGCTCTTCATCGACGAGATCCACCGGATCCCAAAGGCCGTCGAGGAGTATCTCTACTCGGCGATGGAGGACTTCCGGATCGACATCATGATCGACCAGGGCCCGAACGCCCGGAGTGTCCGCCTGTCGCTGCCGCGCTTCACGCTGATTGGGGCGACAACCCGCGCGGGCCTCCTGACGGCGCCCCTGAGGTCGCGCTTCACGCTCCAGACGCGGCTCGATTACTACGACAAGGCGACGCTCCTGACGATCGTGCGCAGGACCTGCGGGCTCCTAAAGGTTAAGATCGACGAGGAGGGGGCCGCCGAGATCGCGAAGAGGGCCAGGGGAACGCCGCGCGTCGCTAACAACCTCATCAATTTCATAAGGGACTTCGCGCAGCAGAGGGCCACGGGCTCGATCACGCGGAGCGTTGCCTCCGCGGGCCTTGAGCTCCTAGAGATCGACGCGGCGGGCCTGGACGAGATGGACAAGCGCATGCTCAGGGCCATGGCCGAGAACTACCGGGGAGGCCCCGTCGGCATCGGGACCATAGCCGTTGCCGTGGGCGAGGAGTCGGAAACCCTCGAGGAGGTCCATGAACCCTTCCTCATCCAGGAGGGCTACCTTCAGAGGACCCCCCAGGGACGCGTGCTGACCGAGAAGGGATACGCCGCGGTGGGCCTCAAGCCCGCGGGCGGCAGCCAGCCCTCACTTCTGTAGGCCAACCCTGTGACCCCCCTTGGCTTCACCCTAATCGTCCTAGGCATCTCCTATGTCGCGGGCCTCCTGGGCTCCCTGGTGGGGGTTGGCGGCGGGATCATCGTCGTGCCGGCCCTGACCCTCCTCCTTGGCGTCAGCATCCAGAAGGCGATCGCGGCCTCCATCATATCAGTCATAGCGACCTCGAGCGGCGCTGCCGCCTCGTACGTGAGCGAACGCATCACGAACATGCGGCTCGGGATGGTGCTCGAGGTGGCGACGGTGGCCGGCGCCCTGACGGGGGCGTACCTGGCGGTGGTCGTGTCGGGCAGGTGGCTCTTCATGACGTTTGCCCTCGTCCTCTTCTATACCGTTTGGACGATGCTCCGGCCCAAGGGCCACCGGATTGAGTCGGCACCCGATCCCATGGCCGACCGGCTCGCGCTCCACGGCTCCTTCTTTGACCGCTCCATCGGCCAGCAGGTCGACTACCGGGTCTCCAGGACCAAGCTTGGCTTTGCCGTGAGCTACGTGGCCGGGGTCGCAAGCGGTCTCCTCGGGATCGGTGGAGGCGTCCTGAAGGTGCCTGTCATGAATCTCGCGATGGGGATCCCGATCAAGGTGTGCACCGCGACCAGCAACTTCATGATTGGCGTCACGGCGGCCGCGAGCGCCGCCGTCTACCTGATGCGAGGCGAGGTCCTGCCCTTCGTGGCGGCGCCGGTCGCCCTGGGAGTCATGCTGGGCGCGCGCACCGGGGCGCGGGTCATGGGAGGGATTCCTAGCGGCGTCATCCGGGTGATCTTCGTCGTCGTGCTCGCCGTGTCCGCGGCGCAGATGCTCCTAAAGGGCCTCCGATGACGTCTGCTCCAAGGGATAAACACGCGGACATCGAGGATGTAATAAGCCGCGTCCTATGGGTCGGCGTAACGACGAGCCTCATCCTTATCTCCGCAGGGACCCTGCTGTCGTTCCTGCAAGCCGGAGGCTACGGCGGCGGGCACGCCGAAGTGGCCCGCCTGACCGGGACCGGCGGAGCCTTCCCGAGGAACATGGCGTGGTTTGTCGGGGGTCTCGTGCACGCAAACGGCCAGGCTGTGATCGTGCTGGGTCTCCTCCTGCTCATCGCAACCCCCGTCGTGCGGGTGGCGGTTTCGGCGTTGGCCTTTGCCCGGCAGCGCGACCGCGCGTATGTCGCGATCACGCTCGTCGTGCTGGCCCTTTTGGGGGTCTCCTTCGCCCTCGGGAATGCGGGCTAACGGAGCGTCACGCCCCGCGGGTTCGGCAGCGTAAGGGCACCCGGCTCGCCCGACGGCGCCAGGGAAACCAGGCGGCTTACCGAGGGCCAAACCTGGGTTCGCAGGATATGCCCAAGTCCGAGCAGGAGCTGGAGATACCCCATGACACTGAGCCAGAGGGCGCGCGCATTTGCGCCATCGGAGCCGGTGTGGGAAAACCAAGAGGGGAAAGCCTTGGGGAGCATTTCCATGACCCAGCCAAGTGCGGCGAAAGCGAAGGCGTTAGGAAGGTTCATCTTCTTTGCGGGAATCGAGAGCGTCCGGTGCGTATTAACGCCGCATCAAGCCTGTGCCATGCCAGCTCGCCCAGGAATCCCCTAGTCCCTGCAAATCATTCTTTTGCAGAAAGTTGACCTTAAGATCGCTTCCAGTACTCGCGCAAAATGCACACCTCAAGGCACCGGGTTCGTGCAGGCTGCAGGAATCCTGCCGCCCCAAGGGTTTGCTATAGATCCCCGAGTTGGGGACGCAGCACGATCTCCTCGACCACAGTCCTTGGGCTCATCCGGTAGAGGTCGACAAAGGCCGCGGCCACGTCCTCGGCAGGCATCATCCGACCCTCCGGGACGCCGCTCCCGTTCCATGAAGGCGAGACGGTGGCCCCGGGATGGACGACGCATACCCGGATCCCCTTGTCCTTCAATTCCGCGCGCAGGGACTTTGTGAGGCCGGCCACGCCGAACTTGGCGGCCGTGTAGGCAGCGGCGCCCGGGTAGGCCGCAATCCCCGCGATTGAGCCCATGTTGAAGATGTCCCCCCTGCCCCGAAGCACCATGGACGGGACGAACGCGCGGGTGACCAGGAAGAGACCCCTTAGGTTTGCGGCGATCATGCGGTCAAAATCGGCGACCGACGTCTTAAGGAAGGGCGCGCCGACATACTTGCCCGCGTTGTTGACCAGGACATCGACCGCCCGGTAGCGCCGAAGGACCTTGGCCGCCATCTCCTCCACGCTCGCCTCGCTCGAAACATCGCACGCGAAGACCTCGGCCTTGGCCCCGAGCCCGGCGCAGGACCTGGCTACCCGGGCGAGGTTGGCCTCGTTCCTCGCGACCAGGGCAAGCCTCACCCCCTTTATTTCCGAGGCAAACGCGCGGGCTATCGCGGCCCCGATCCCCTGCGAGGCGCCCGTCACAACGATTACGGGAGATTTTGATCGGGTGCCCATGGGTGCCAAGTAGAGCGTCGCTAGCAGACCAGGGAAGAAAAATCCATGAAGTCGGCCGAGAAGCCGCCCTTAACACCCTTGCAGATCACGCTCACGGCGTCGTGCGAGTGCAGCGACTCCAGGTGCGAGCACGCGATCTGGAAGTCGCACACCCTCGGGTCCGCGTCGAACCGCTGGTAGAGGAGCCTGGCGGCGTCCTCGACGAACTTCAGGTGGGAGCCGTTCAACTCGGCAAACGCCTGCTCGTCCTCGCGCTTCACCATGACCTGCGTTTCGGTACTGAGCGCCCTCAGGCAGAGGGCGAGGACGTCCTCGATCCAGATCTTCCGGCCCTTGGTCTCCTCAAGGACGATCCTCGCCTTGCTCCGCTGGGAGTGCGGCACCCCGTAGGCGCCCCGCTTGTCCCGCGCGTGCTCGGCGAGCTCGGCCGAGCACGGGCACGCCGAGCTGTACACGAATTCAAAGTGGACGAACCTGCGGTACTCGCCCGCGTGGGTCATGACGCCCTCGAACCCGGCCCGGTAGAACTGGTAGCCCTTAAGCCCGCTCCGGAGGCTCTCCTGGAGGATCGGGTAGGAGAACGACATCTTGAGCCGCGCGTCCTTGCTGGCCACCCGCCGGAGGTAGGCCTTGAGGATCCTTCCGACGCTCTCGCCCGTGAAGACGTCGCCCTTGTGGTCGTAGAAGGAGCGGATGATACGGCTCATGTTGATCCCCTTGAGCTCGGCCTCCAGGGACACGGTGCCGGTGACGCTCGCTTCCAGGGTGTGCGACCCGCCCTTCTTCCTGCGGATCTTCAGCGGCAGCCTGAAGTTGGAGATCCCGACCTGCTGGATCGGGACGTGTGAGCCCTGGATCACGCTGTGCGCGGCGTCCATGATGTCGGGCATCGACTTGCGGTACCCCTCGGACGGGCGGAACCGCTCGTCGTAGGAGGGGTTGATGCGCGGCTTGGCTCCGCTGGCCGTGGGATGCAGGTACATGAGGGTGTGTCGACCTACCCCGCTTGCCCGGGGCCCGAGTAATCGGCGAAGTTGCGCGGGGTCTCGTAGAGCCGCAGGTTGTGGAGCGTCCCAGACCGGATGAGCGGCTCGATGCGGCCCCAGAACGCCACGGCGAGGTTCTCGGTCGTGGGGATAATGCCCTCCAGGAAGTCCACATCCGTGTTGAGGTTGCGGTGGTCGCAGGGCCCGACGACCGCCTTCTCGATGATCCGCTTGAGCTTCCCCAGGTCGATCACGTACCCGGTTTCCGGGTCCGGCCTGCCGCGCACCGTGACCTCAAGGACGTAGTTGTGGCCGTGGCCACCCGGGTTGGCGCAAGGCCCGAACGTCCTCGCGTTCCAGCGCGCGCTGCGCGCCGGGTTATAAAGGCGGTGCCCGGCGTTGAAATGCACCTGGCGCGTGACGAACACGTCTCCCTGCAGTGATGTATCCTTGGACCTGGGCATGAAGGCCTAGGGTTAACACAAATCCCCATCGGGTCAACTTGTGCTCGGAATTACCATTGCACTCGGCTCCCCGTGACGGAGAAAATGCTCTTTGGTGATGAGATTTTGCATTCTGGGAAGCGGCAGCTCGGGTAATAGCGCCCTGATCATAACGGAGGGGGCGCGCATCCTGCTGGATGCCGGCTTTTCGGCAAGGAAGCTCGCCGCGCTCCTGGCGCCGCTCGGCGAGTCGATCGAGCGGGTCGACGCCGTCTTCGTCACCCACGAGCACGGGGACCACTCCTCGGGAATCGAGAGCCTGAAGAAGTTCCCCCGCCTCAAGTTCTTCGCTAATGCCCCCACGGCGAGGGCGATCCAGAAGACCCTCTCCTGGAGCCCCTCGTGGCAGATCTTCGAGACGGGGACCTCGTTCCAGTTCCGCGACCTGGACATCGAGAGCTTCTCGATACCCCACGATGCCCAGGACCCCGTCGGCTTCCGCTTCACGAACGGGATCGACTCCGACCTATTCTCTCCCCGGCGTACCCTGGCCTGGGTGACCGACCTGGGCCATGCCCCGGAGAGCGTGCGCGACCGGATCCGCGAGTCGGACGTCGTGGTCGTCGAGGCCAACCACTGCCACCGGATGCTCGAGGCCGACCCCAAGCGCTCGTGGAACCTGAAGCGGCGGATCGGCGGCCGCCACGGGCACCTCTCGAACGAGCGGATGCGCGAACTCCTGGCGAGCGCGGCGAGCCCCCGGTGGCGGCGCGTGTACCTGGCCCACATGTCCAGGGACTGCAACTCGAGGGACGCGGTGGAACAAACCCTGCTCTCGCTCCGTCAGGTGATCACCTGCGAGTTCTCCATCGTCCTCCACGGCGAGGGGACCCCCTTCTACGAACTTTCCTAGGGCCCAAGCGCCCCATCCTTTCATGCCCGTCAACACGTCGTTCCGCCGCACCAAGATAATCTTCACGCTGGGCCCCTCCAGCGAGAGCGAGGAGATGCTCGAGAAACTCATAGGGGCGGGGGCCGACGTGATCCGGCTCAACATGGCCCATGCCTCGCATGATTGGACGAGGATGATCATCAAGCGGATCAGGGCCGTGAGCGCCAGGGTCGACCGCGACGTGGCCATCATGATGGACATCAAGGGGCCGGAGATCCGCACCGGCGACCTGGCGGTGCCGATCGAGCTCAAGCCCGGCGAGATCTTCGACTTCACGGTGCGCCCGGGAACCCTTCGCGAGAGCTCGGAGGAGATCCGCTCGGTGGACGTGAACTACAAGGACCTGCTGAACGACATCAACGTGGGAGACACGGTGCTGGTCGACAGCGGGCTGATCCGGCTCGAGGTCGTCGAGAAGAAGGACGCCCACATCCGCTGCCGGGTGCTCGTCCCCGGGGAGCTTAAGAGCCGCAGGCACATCAACCTGCCGGGCGTCAAGGTGAACCTGCCGGCCTTCACGGAGAAGGACCGGGTCGACTCGGCCGTAGGGATCGAGGCCGGCATAGACTTCCTGGCCCTCTCCTTCGTGCGCGAGGCGGCCGACATCACCCACCTGCGGGAGTTCCTCGCCAAGAGCAACTCCCACGCCCGCATCATTGCCAAGATCGAGGACCAGTCCGCGATCACCAACCTGGACGAGATCGTGCGGGCCTGCGACGCCCTGATGGTGGCCCGGGGCGACCTGGGCATCGAGTGCCCGTTCGAGGACCTGCCGGTGATCCAGAGGCGCGCGGTCAACACCTGCATCGCCGAGGGAAAGCCCGTCATCATCGCCACCCACATGCTCGAGTCGATGATCTCGCAGATGGTGCCCACGCGCGCCGAGATAACGGACGTCGCCAACGCCGTGTACGAGCTCTCCGACTGCGTCATGCTTTCGGGCGAGACCACCGTCGGGCGCTACCCACTCGAGTGCGTCCAGATGCTCGACAAGATCGCGCGGCGCATCGAGCGGGAGGAGAGCCCCGAGTCCCGCCACATCTCGGTGTTCACCTCCGAGAAGATGAAGGTCCTCAATTCCGCGGTGGTGCTCGCCGACGGGCTCCCAAACTCGAAGATCGTGACGTTCACCAAGCAGGGCTTTGTGGCAGGGGGGTTGGCGGCGCTTCGGCCCGTCCATTCGCCGATCCTGGCATTTACGCCCTTCCCGGAGACCTTCCGGCAGCTTCGGCTCCTGCGCGCCGTCGTGCCCTTCCTGATGCCCTTTGCCTCCGATCCCGAGGAGACGATTGAAAACGCCGTGGCGCTCCTGCGCCGCATGGGGCACGCCAATATCGGCGAGAAGCTCGTCATCGCGACCGACATCATCGTCCAGGACCGGTTTGTGGACAGCGTTCAGCTGCGGACCATCCGTTGAAGCGCCAGGCAAGGGCCTTTTCGGCTCATCCCCGCGCATGGCACGGCTTTGTGTAATTCCTGTTAAAATCGCGCGTTCGGCGGTTACTTAATGGACGGGTGGGCGTCAATGGGCCTATGAACGCGCCCGTGTGCCGCCGCTTTCCGCGCCCAAGCAGTCTCGCATTGGCCGTGGCCCTCGCCCTCGGGACGATCGCGGCGCGCGCAGACACGCCTAGGCTTTCCAACCTCTCGACCCGGGGCCAGGTCGGCACCGGTGCGGACATCATGATCGCCGGCCTGGTGATCGGGCAAGGCACGCCCGACACGGTGCTGATCCGGGCGGTCGGGCCCGGCCTGGCAAACCTCGGTGTCAGCGGCGTGCTGCCTGCGCCGATCCTTTCCCTCTATGACTCGGGGGGCACCCTGGTGCAGTCGAACCAGGGATGGGGCAACGGCAACGCCACAGCCGCCATCATGGGCTCCGCGGGCGCATTCGCGCTCACTGCGGGCAGCGCGGACTCCGCCCTGGTGGTGACCCTCCAGCCAGGGACCTCCTACACGGCCCAGGTTTCGGGCGCCAACGGCTCCACGGGAATCGCACTCCTTGAGGTCTACGAGGTCTCCCCGATCTCCACGACGGCCCGGCTGATAAACCTCTCGACCCGCGGGGATATGGGCACCGGGGGCAACATCCTGATCCCGGGCTTCAACGTCGGGCCGGGATCGGGCACCCGGACGCTCCTGATCCGGGCCGCCGGCCCCGCTCTGGCGGCACTCGGCGTGAGCGGAACCCTCCCCGACCCCTCGTTCTCGGTGGTGGACTCCACCAACACCCCGCTTGCCAGCAACGACAACTGGGGCACCCCGGTCGGCAACGAGCCGAACGCGACGGAGCTCGCCGCGGCGTTCATGCAGGGGGGTGCGTTCCCCTTCGCAACGGGAAGCCTGGACTCGGCAGCCATCGTCACCGTCGGTTCCGGCTCCTACACCGTGCTTGCGAGCGGCAACAACGGCGGCACGGGCATCTGCCTGGTCGAGGTCTACGACCTTACGCCCACCGCGCCGCCGGGGCCCGACAGCGTCACGGTCGCCGCGACGCAGCCAAACGCCGACTCAAGCGGGAGCAATCCGGGCACCTTCACGGTCACCCGGACCGGGGACCTGAGCGCAGCCCTTCCCGTGGCCTACGCGGTCGGCGGAACGGCCGTGAACGGCACCGACTACCTGAGCCTCCCGGGGACCGTCACGATTCCTGCCTATGTTTCAAGCGCCACGATCACGGTGGCTCCTACGCCGAACCTGGGGCCCGCATCCACCTGTGCGGTGGCGCTGACGCTCGGCGCGGGCAGTGGCTACACGGTAGGCTCCGCCGGCTCGGGCACCGTCACCATCCAGAAGCTCGCGGCGAGCCTTTTTGTGTCGAACCTGCGGCCCGTGACGACGGCCACCGGGTCGACGGGCTCGGGGACCGCCACGATCCTCCTGAGCGCCGACGGGTCGGTCGCGAGCGTGAGCGTCATCTTCAGCGACCTGTCCTCGGACGAGGTCGTGGCCCACCTGGAGATTGGCGGCGACACCAACAACGGCACCTATGTCTTGAACCTGCCCAACGGCCAGGTCGCGGGCGCGCCGTGGACGCCCTCGCCCGCGGGCACCTACTCGAGCCTCCAGGTCATATCGGCCCTCATGACAGGCAACCTCTACGTGGAGATCGACAGCGCCAGCTACCCCGGGGGGGAGCTCGGGGGCCAGTTCGTGAGCGCCACCGGGTCGCAGACGTTCTCTGCCCCGGCGGCGCCGCCCTCGATCAACCTGAGCACGGTCTCGGCCGCCGACGCACCCCGGTTCCTCACCCAGGCCACCTTTGGGCCCACCGCGGCCGACATCGTAACCCTTCAGTCGCAAGGCTACTCCGGGTGGATAGCCACCCAGGTAGCGCTCCCCGAGACCGCCCACCGCGCGGCGACCGACGCCGACGCCGCGGCCTTCCCCAACACCGGGCAGTACACCGTGACCCAGAACAACCGCCAGGCCGCATGGTGGAAGATCTCCCTAACGGCCCCTGACCAGCTCCGGCAGAGGGTGGCCTTCGCCCTGAGCGAGATCTTCGTCACCTCCGACGTGGCCTCCCAGCTGGCCAACGCGCCCGACGGTCTAGCCAACTACTACGACCTCCTGGCCAATGACGCCTTCGGCAACTTCAGGCAGCTGCTGCAGGACGTGACGCTCAGCCCCACGATGGGCAACTACCTGAACATGCTGCGCAACGCCGCGGCGAACCCCGCCAAGGGCACGAGCGCCGACGAGAACTACGCGCGCGAGGTGCAGCAGCTCTTCACGATCGGGCTAAACGAGCTGCAGCCCGACGGCACCCTCCAGCTGAGCTCCGTCGGCCTTCCCACCCCCACGTACAACCAGAACGAGATCGTCCAGATGGCCAACGTCTTCACCGGCTGGGGCTACAACTCGACCTCGGCAAACCCGAGCTTCTACGGCGCCACGGCGGACTTCGGCAACCCGATGATGCTGTATCCGACCTACCATGACAAGACGCAGAAGACGATCATCAGCAACATCGTCCTCCCCGCCAACCAGGGCGGCGCGGCGGACCTGCAGATGACGCTCGACGCCCTCTTCAACCACCAGAACACGGGGCCCTTCATCTGTGCGCAGCTGATCCAGCGGCTCGTCACGAGCAACCCGAGCCCCGCGTACGTCTACCGGATCTCCCAGGTCTTCGCGAACGACGGCACGGGGGCGCGCGGGAACCTGGGCGCGGTCATCAAGGCCATCCTCATGGACTACGAGGCGCGCTCGCTCACAGTGGCCGCCGACACCGGTTACGGGAAACTAAAGGAGCCGCTGCTTAGGATGACGGCGCTCTTCAGGGCCTTCAACGCCTCGGCGCAGGAGGGCCGGTTCGCGATCTTTAACCCCCAGACAAGCCTCGACCAGGCGGCCCTGCGTTCCCCCACGGTGTTCAACTTCTTCGACCCGGGCTACGTGCAGCAGGGCTCGCTGGCGAGCGCCGGTCTCCTGGCTCCCGAGTTTGAGATCACGACCGCCAGCACGGCGATCAGCGTCCCGAACTTCATCTACTCGAACATCTACACGCCGTCCTCCCCCTCGTCCTCCACGATCGTCCTGGACCTGTCGTCCCTCTCCGCCAACGCAGCCAACCCCTCCGCCATGGTCGCCACCCTGAACCAGCTCCTCTGCGGCAACGCGATGGGCTCGCAGACCCAAAGCCAGATCGCGAGCGCCCTGGCGGCCGCCCCCGCGGGCACCTCGGCCACGGCCCTCGCCCAGATGGCGCTCTACCTCACCGCCACGTCCCAGGACGCGGCCATCCAAAAATGAACACCCCCCACGACCTCTCCCGGCGCAGATTCATAGGCCAGGCGTGCGCGGCCGTGGGCGCCACAGGGATGCTCTCCGCCCTCGCGCAACTCCGGATGATCGGCGCCCTGGCAGCGGACGCGGCCCCGAGCGACTACAAGGCGCTTGTCTGCCTTTTCCTCTACGGCGGCAACGACTCGAACAACCTGCTCGTTCCGGTCGACAACGCGAACTACCAGCTCTACTCGACCGACCGGACGGTGCTGGCGCTGCCCCAGGACACGCTCCTGCCGATCACGCCCAAGACCTACAACGACGGCCGTTCCTGGGGTCTCCACCCGTCGCTGGTCGAGGTCCAGGGTCTCTTCGGCCAGGGCCAGCTCGCGCTCCTGGCGAACACGGGGACCCTGGTGCAGCCGGTGACCCTCGCACAGTACAACGCGGGCACGGTCGCGCTGCCGCCGCAGCTCTTCTCCCACGCCAACCAGCAGGTCCAGTGGCAGAGCAGCGTTCCCGACCAGCCCTTCACGACCGGCTGGGGAGGCCGCTTGGCCGACATCGTGAACGCGCTCAATACGAACCCGAAGGTATCGATGTCGGTGAGCGTCGCCGGCCAGAACTCCTTCCAGGTGGGCAACACCGTGTCGCAGTTTGCCGTGAACCCCTCGGGGGCCGTGGTCCTCTCGGGCACAAGCGGCTCCACGCTCGCAACCTCGCGCTACGCCGCGCAGCAGACCATCCTTAGCCAGCAGGAGCAGAACCTCTTCGAGGCCGCGTTTGGCGGGATCACGACGAGCGCGATCACGGACAGCGTTCTCCTCAACTCTGTCCTGTCGTCGGCGCCCAAGCTGGCGACCGTGTTCCCAACGACAAGCATCGGAAGCCAGATGAATATGATCGCCCGGATGATCGGGGCGGCCCCGCAGCTCGGCCTCACGCGCCAGGTCTTCTTCGCGAGCCTCGGCGGCTTTGACCTGCATTCGGACCAGTTGAACGCCCACGCGACCCTCTTCATGCAGCTTAGCCAGGCGCTCAGCGCGTTCTCGGCGGCGACCACGGAGCTTGGCGTCCAGAACCAGGTCACGACGTTCACGGCTTCGGACTTTAGCCGCACGTTCAACACGAACGGCACCAACGACGGCACCGCGGGCTCGGACCACGGATGGGGCTCCCATCACCTGATCATGGGCGGGGCGGTCAAGGGCGCGGACATCTACGGGCAAGTCCCCCTCCTTGAGCTCGGGGGCCCGGAGGACACGGGCCGGGGCCGATGGATCCCCACCACGAGCGTCGACGAGTACGCGGCCACGCTCGCCACCTGGTTTGGCGTGAGCGCCACGAACCTGCCGGTCGTGCTCCCGAACATTGGCCGGTTTGCGGCGTCGAACCTGGGGTTCATGACCTAGGAGACCATGGGCCAGCAGCGCATCCGGATAGGGATCTTCGGGGCCGCGCTGGCGCTCGGCCTGGTGCTCCTGCTTCTTGTGTTCCGGCCGCACGTCGCTCCCCTGCGGCCGGCCATCGTCGCCCTAAAGAACGAGGGCAACGGTCTGACGGGAAGCCCGGCAGAGCCGGGCACGGCCGCCTTGACCTCCAACCTCGGGGAGCGCTCCAGGCTTGTCGAGGGCCTCAACTCGCCCCAGGGCGACATCCATGCGGACCTTCGCATGCTGGACGCCCTTTTCATCGCCTTCCGGGGCGCGACCCATGCGGGCGACCCCGTGGGCGAGAACAACGAGATTACGGCGGTCCTAAGGGGCAAGAACCGGCTCGGATATGCCTTCATCCCCCAGGATTGCCCCGCCGTGAACGCAAAGGGAGAGCTCTGCGACCGATGGGGCACCCCGTTCTTTTTCCACCAGCTCTCGGGCGAGCGGATGGAGATCCGTTCGGCGGGCCCGGACCACCGGCTCTGGACCGAGGATGACCAGGTCCTGACGCCCTAGGGGTTCTGGGCGCTGTGTCGCCGGTTGACGGCCACCGCCCTTGGCGTTCATTTTGGGGGGCTCACGCGCCCCCCGCATGGACCAAAACCCTATACCCGTAACCGTACTCACCGGCTTCCTTGGCTCCGGCAAGACGACTCTCCTGAACCGGATCCTGACCGAGCAGCACGGGCGCAAGCTCGCCGTGATCGAGAACGAGTTCGGGGAGGTCGGCGTCGACAACCAGCTCGTGATCCAGAGCGACGAGGAGCTCTTCGAGATGAACAACGGGTGCATCTGCTGCTCCGTGCGCGGTGACCTGATCCGCATCCTGGGCAGGCTCCTGAAGCGAAAGGACCGGCTGGACGGGATCCTGATCGAGACCACCGGCCTCGCGAACCCGGCCCCGGTGGCGCAGACCTTCTTCACCGACGATGAAATGCGGCGCAGCTTCCGGCTGGACGCCATCGTCACGGTGGTGGACGCAAAGCATGTCGCGACGCACCTCGACAAGGGCGACGAGTCCGTGAAGCAGCTGGCCTTTGCCGACGTGATCCTGATCAACAAGACCGACCTTGTGACCCCGGCCGAGCTGGACGCGCTCGAGGAGAGGATCCGCGGGATCAACGCCGTGGCCAAGGTTTACCGGTGCCGGGACTGCGCGGTGCCGCTTGACCGCGTGCTGGACGTGGGGGGCTTCAAGCTTGAGCGTGCGACCGAGCTCGACCCCAAGTTCCTGGAGCCCGAGTACCCCTTCGAGTGGGCGGGCGCCTATACGCTTCCTGCGGGGACCCACGAGGTCGTGATCGGCCACGGCGATGGGCATGACCATGATCATGACCATGGCCATGAGCACGGGGACGGTCACCACCACCCTCACCACGGCAATGCGAATGAGCTCGACGTGGCCGTGATGCCTGTCGCCTCCCTCGAGGAGGCCGCGATCGCCGCCGTGCGGGACTCCGCTGTCACGGTGTTCTCGGACTGGGAAAGGTGGATGAAGGAGGGCGAGACGATCATCCCTGGGCCGACGCTCAACCGGCTCGTCCTCACCGAGGGCAACGGGGCGTTCAAGCTCGAGGTGGACAAGCCCGGGACCTACCTCGTGTTTGAGGGGTGCGGCGAAGACCCCCTGCACATCCACGCCGGCGGGTCGCTCGTCAAGCCCACGTGGCAGGCCGACTTCCACGCCGCCCACGAGCACAGCGAGGACGTGACCTCGGTCGGCATCCAGCAGCCGGGAGAGCTCGACGGCAAGCGGCTCAACGACTGGATAAGCTCCCTCCTGCGCACCAAGGGAAACGACATCTACCGCATGAAGGGCGTCCTCAGCGTCAAGGGTTCCGGGAAGCGGCTCGTGTTCCAGGGCATCCACATGCTTTTCGACGCCAAGTTTGACCGGGAATGGGGCGCCGAGCCGCGCGTCAACACGCTTGTCTTCATCGGGAAGAACCTGAACCGCGCGGAGCTGACGGCGGCCTTCAAGGCATGCCTGGCGGCGTGAGCCGACCATGGAGCTCACCAAGCACTGGTACGGGCAGCTGGAGGATTACGTGATCGACCTGGCGTGGTCGCCTGACGGCGCACAGCTGGCGGCGGCGGCGGCCTCGGGCCCGGTCACGCTCCTCTCGGCCCCGGACGGCGCCAAGCTCCACGAGCTGCCCGGCCACGAGGGGGGAACAAACGCCCTGTCCTGGCGGGAGGGCACCCTGACGCTCGCCACCGGGGGGCAGGACGGTGCCGTGAAGGTGTGGGACGCGGCCGCAGGGCAGCACGTCGCCACGGCCAAGCTCGGACGGGACTGGGTGGAGCACCTGGCTTGGAGGCCCGGGGCCGGGGCGCCGATCCTGGCGGCATCGGCCGGACGAAAGCTCGTATTCCTTAATCCCGACGCCTCAACCCGCCGCGCGTTTGCCGAAGCCCCCAAGACAATCTCCGCCCTGGCCTGGCACCCGGCGGGCGGCTGCGCCGCCGTGGCCTACTTCGGGGGTGTCTGCCTCTGGGACGCCGACCTGGCCGTGGCCCAGAAGGAATTCCCCTATGGAAACGGGATCCTTTCGCTTGCGTGGTCTCCGGACGCCCGGTGGCTCGTATCCGGCAACCAGGACCCGAGCGTCCACCTCTGGATGCCCGAGAGCGACGTGGAGCTGCAGATGAGCGGCTATGAGACCAAGGTGCGCCACCTCTCATTCGACCGATCGAGCCGCTGGTTCGCCACGAGCGGCAGCCAGGACGCTTGCGTGTGGGACTGCACCGGGGCCGGACCCGAGGGGCGGGAGCCCGTCATGCTGCCCCACCCGGCGCCGGTCTGCGCCCTCGCCTTCCAGGGCGAGCACGGCCTGCTTGCGTCGGCGTCCCAGGACGGCTCCGTCATGCTCTGGAGCCCCGAGAGGCGCCAACCCCTGAGGGCCACTGTCAGGATGCCGGCCGCCGCAACCGGCCTAAGCTGGTCCCCCGACGACAAGCTCCTGGCGATTGGCACCGAGACGGGAATCGTGTACACGCTTAAGTGCACCGAATGACACCCGAATCCTTCCTGGGACTACCCGGGCCGATCTGGCAGTCGCTCGGCCTCACGCTCGAGCTGGCTGGCGTCACGACGCTCATCCTGGCCGTGGTCGGCTTGCCCGTGGCCCACTGGCTCAACACGTCTCAGAGCCGAATGGCACCGATCATCGAGACGCTGGTCGCCCTTCCCCTTGTTCTCCCGCCCACCGTGATCGGGTTCTACCTGCTGATCGGGTTTTCGCCTGGCCACGCGCCGGGCAGCTGGTGGGTGGCGCTCACCGGGCATTCGCTCGCGTTCACCTTCGCCGGGTTGGTCATCGGGTCGGTCATCTATTCCCTGCCCTTCGCCGTCCAGCCGTTCCAGGCGGCCCTCCGGGGCGTCCCGCAGGAGCAGTTGGACGCCTGCGCCGCCCACGGCGCGCCGCCGTGGCACGTCTGGACGCGCGTGCACCTGCCTCTTGCCAAGCGCGGCATCGCGGCGGGCCTCACGCTTGGCTTTGCCCACACCCTGGGAGAATTCGGCGTTGTCCTGATGATCGGCGGGTCGATCCCGGGCGTCACAAAGGTCGCCAGCATAGCGCTTTATGACGAGGTCCAAAGCCTCGACTACTCACGGGCCCACCGGTTTGCGGCGCTCCTTTTGGCGGTGTCCTTTGCCTTGATCCTCGCAGCCACGCTCCTTCGCCGGCGCGACCAGCGGCGCCAAGCCTAGGCGCCGTCGCGCTCGATGCCAAAAACGGCGGCCGCGTAGTTCTCGGCGCTGAACGGCTGGAGGTCCTCGGGCGCCTCGCCTAGGCCCACAAAGAGGATCGGCAGCTTAAGCTCCCTCCAGATCCCGACGATCGCCCCGCCCCGGCTGGTCCCGTCGAGCTTCGTCACGATGAGTCCCGTCAGCCCAAAGCTCTTGTGGAAGGCGCGGGCCTGCTCGATCGAGTTGCCCCCAAGCGAGCCGTCGACGACAAGCCACGCATGGTGCGGGGCCGTGGGATCGATCTTCGCCACGACCCGCCGGATCTTCGAGAGCTCCACCATCAGGTTGTCCTTGGTGTGGAGGCGGCCCGCCGTGTCGATAATGACCCAGTCGCGCCCCCTGCTGCGGGCCGCCTGGACGGCGTCAAACGCGACGGAAGCAGGGTCGGCGCCCGACTTGTTCGAAACGATCTCAAGCCCGAGTCGGCTCGCCCACGACTGGAGCTGCTCGGTCGCCGCAGCCCGGAACGTGTCGCAGGCGGCCAGGAGCACGGAACCGCCCTCCTGCTTCAGGCGCCACGCGAGCTTTGCCGCGGTGGTGGTCTTTCCGGACCCGTTCACGCCGATAAGGACAATCACGGTCGGCCCAGAGGCGGCGCGGGTGACGACGCCCTCGGAGCCCTTGAGGGCGCGCCGCAACACCTCGGCCCCGATTGCCGCGGCTTCCCGGCCCTCGAGCGCCCTGTCGGTCCTCGTCGCGGACTTGATCTCACGCAGGATCTCGGCCGTCGTCTCGACGCCAAAGTCCGCCGCGAAGAGCGCCTCCTCGAGCGAGGCCAGTGAAGACGCATCGATCGCGCGCCCGCCGAAGATCCCGTGGGTCTTTGACGAGATCGCCGAGACGGTCTTGGCCAGGCCTTCCTTGAATTTCTTGAATAGCGAAAACACGGCTCGCGGGGCGCTCCCCTTTACTAGGCGGACGCCTTGCGCGAATCACGCCCGAGCTGGTCCTTCAGGCGATCGAGGATGCCGTTGATGAAGCGCTTGGAGTCGGCGTTCGAGAACTGCTTGGAGATGTCGATCGCCTCGTTGATGGACACCACTGGCGGGATGTCCTTTCGGTGGAGCATCTCGAACATCGCGATCCTGAGGATCGCGAGGTCGATCTTTGCGATCCTTTCGAACTCCCAGTTCTGCGCGAGCACCTTGATCTGGGCGTCGATCTCCACCTGGTTCTTGATCACGCCGTCGATGATCTCCTCGCCAAAGGAATAATGGTCCCTCGGTTGCTCCTGGCCCTCGAAGAAGATCCTCAGGTCGTCGACCGGGTTGTCGGGAGTGTTAATACTCCAGGCATATAGGTATTGGAGGGCTGCCACCCGCCCGTCGTGCCGCTGTGCGTACTGCGCCTTGCTCATCGTGATAGCCTCCTCTTTAGGGCCGCCATCGACACGGCGGCGTCCGCAAACTCGGCGCCCCTGTCGATCCTGCCCGCGCACCGCGCCTTCGCCTGCGAGGCGTTCTCGGCCACCACGACGCCGTTGATGACGGGCACCCGCGAGTCGAGTGCCACGGCCTGAAGGCCCTGCGTCGCCGACCGGGCCACGAGCTCATAATGGATCGTCCCGCCGCGAATGATGACGCCGAGGGCTATGACGACGTCAGGGGGGCGGCGATCGGTCAGCAGGCGGGCTGCCACCGGGAGCTCGTTTGAGCCGGGAACCCTGACCAAGGCCACGTCGCGGTCCCTTACCCCGACGGCGCGCAGCCGGGCCTGCACCCGGTCGAGGAGCGCGTCCACCAGCTTCGAATTGAAGCGCGCGGCCGCAATCGCAACCTTGAGGCCTCGTGCCTCCACGGCCTCCGGGAAAGGTGAATCGCCACTCATGGAACGTCGAGAGGAGAGCCGGTACCCGGCAATCCGCAACATGATTTCGCGCGGTGCCTTACCAGGTCGGCGATCGAGATCATCCGCAGGCCGAACCTTTCCTTGAACGTGACGATGTCGGGCAGCCGGGCGACGGAGCCGTCGTCGTTCATCAGTTCACAGAGGACGCCGCTCGGATGGAGGCCCGCCAGGACCGCGAGGTCGACCGCCGCCTCGGTGTGCCCGGGACGCTCCAGAACCCCGCGTGGCCTGGCCCTAAGGGGAAAGACGTGCCCGGGGCGCACCAGGTCCTCGGGCACCGAATCGGGGCTGCCCAGGATGCGGATCGTCCTGGCACGGTCGGACGCGCTAATGCCCGTGGACACCCCGTGGGCCGCGTCGACGCTCACGGCAAAGTCCGTCCGGTGCTTGTCGCGGTTGTTGGGCACCATCGGGGCGAGTCCGAGGCCGAGGAGCACCTCAGAGGTCGTCGCGACACACACGATCCCGCTGCAGTGCCGTATCATCATCCCGACCGCCTCGTCGGTCACCTTCGAGGCCGCCATGATCAGGTCGCCCTCGTTCTCACGCCGCTCGTCGTCGGTCACGATGACGATCCGGCCTGCCGCGATGTCCGCCACGGCTGACTCCACGGAGTCGAAGGCATGGGGCTTGGACGAGGGCATCCGGTCAAAATCGCCCGACCCGCTGCGCCTGTCAATTCATGGCCAGCCCAGGGGGCGGCCTACTCGCTGAAATTGACGGTATAGGCCTCCGAGGCGTCGGGCTTGCCTTCAAAAAGGAGGATCAGGTGCAGGATGAAGGCATGGGGGGGCTTCACCGAGTAGGGCGAGGAAAGGACCGCAGGGTCTCCCGAGGGAACGAGCTCGGTGCGCTCCTCGTTGGGCTGGTAGTGGACCGACCAGCGAGCCACTGCGGAGGTTGCGTCCGCCGGGACGGGCTTTTTCTTGGCGTTGTAGAACGTCAGGGCGAATGAGCCGCCCTTTATCTCGATCCCCAGCCACCCGTCGCCGCGCGCGATAGCGATCCCGGAAATGGTCCCCACCTCGTCGTCCTTCGACGGAGGCGTTGCGTCCGCCCTGCATGTGGCCGCGAAAACAAGGCCAAAAAGGGCGGCAAGCAGGAGGTTTCTCATGGCGGAAAACTACGCTCGGATGCCCCTATCCGCAAGGAGCTTTCAGGAAGCCGTGGGCGGCTTTGCCCTAAGTTCACGCCATCGCCCCAGCCGCTCCGCGATCGCCCTTTCGGCCCCGGCGCCCTTTGGCGTGTAGAGCGTTATGGGATGCTCCAAGTAGGCCTGCCCGGAGATGCCCTCAGGGAAGTCATGGGAGTAGAGATACCCCTTTCCCTGGCCCATCCGCTTGCTCGCCTGGCCCCCCTTGTCGCGGAGATATGCCGGGACCGACTGGACGGGCTCCTCGGCCAGGATCCTGCGGGCCTCGCCAAGGGCCAGCGTGGCCGAGTTGCTCTTTGGTGCCGTCGCGATGTAGAGGGTTGCATGGGCCAGCGTGAGCTCGGCCTCAGGCAGGCCCACGAAGTCGACGGCGTGGTGGGCGGCGACGGCGAGGGGGAGAGCATGCGGGTCCGCCAGGCCGACGTCTTCGCTAGCAAGGATCACGAGCCGCCGGGCGACAAAGCGCGGGTCCTCTCCCCCCGCAAGCATCTTCGCGAGCCAGTACAGGGCGGCATCGGGATCCGAGCCGCGGCAGCTCTTTATGAAGGCCGAGATCGTGTCGTAGTGCTCGTCCTCGTCCGGGTCGTAGCGAATGCGACGCTCGCGCGCGAACATAGACAGGTCCTCCGCCGTGATTGCCGAGGGCCCACCCTTGCCGATCGCAATCACCTCGAGCGCGTTCAGGGCCCGCCGCAGATCGCCGTCGCAGAAGACCGCCAGCTCGTTCAGCACCTCTGGACCCGCGGTCACGCCGAGTGAGCCCAGGCCGCGCTCCGCGTCAGCCAGGGCGATCGCGAGGACACCCGAGACAGACGACGTCGAAAGCGGCTCGAGCCGAAAGAGGTGGCTCCGGGAGAGGAGCGGCGGGTTCACGTAGAAACCCGGGTTGTGGGTCGTAGCACCAATCAGGCGGACAACCCCCTGCTCCACGTCAGGCAGAAGCAGGTCCTGCTGCGTCTTGTTGAAGCGGTGGAGCTCGTCGATAAAAAGGATCGTGCGCGCCCCCGGCATGCGCCGGGCCGCCCCGAGCACGTCGCGGAGCTCGGCCGCGTTCGACATGACCGCGTTCACCCGGACGAACCGGCTCTTCGTTTCGCGCGCGATCGCCTCGGCGATGCTCGTCTTGCCCGTCCCGGGAGGGCCGTAGAAGAGGAGCGAGCCAAACCTATTCTGGGCTACGAGCCTGGCGAGGAGGCTTCCCGCGCCTAGAATGTGCTCCTGCCCCACGACCTCCGAGAGCCGGCGCGGGCGCATCCTAACCGCCAGGGGCCGGGTCGAGTCGGCGGCGGCGGCGCGATCCCCGGTCGCCTGGTCAGGCTCCCTGAAGAGTTCGCTCTGGTCCTCGGTGCTCATGTCGCGGAACGCAAATCTCCGCCCATTCCCCCCTGATGAGAAGCCATTTTGTTGCCATTCTTGCGCATCGAGGCGATCCTAGGGCCCACTTATGAAAAGCGCCTACGAACTTGCCATGGAGCGCCTGTCCAAGTCCGACCCCGCCGCCTCTCGCCCGATGACGCCCGAGCAGCGGACGAAGCTGGCCGAGGTCGACCGCCTCTACCAGGGCAAGGTGGCTGAGCGGGAGATCTTCCTTAGGCAGCAGCTGGAGCAGGCGCTCGCGGCCCGGAACGCCGAGGAGGTGGACAAGATTCGCAAACAGATCTCCTCGGAGAAGGCGCGGCTCGAAGAGGATCGGGAATCGGAGAAGGACCGGATCAGGGCGGCCAAGCCGTAAGCGGCCTTAGAACCCGAAGTCGAAGTCCGCGTGGATCGGAAGGTGGTCCGAGGCCATCGTGTGCTCGACGGCATGTCCGAGGCACTTAAGGCCGGAATTGTAGAAGATGTGGTCCAGGATGAAGGGCCTGCGGTGCCACGTAGTCTCCTTGTACTGCACGGTCGCGTAGCCGAACTCCGCGAACTGTTCCACGAGCGAGGCGTGCTGGCTCACATTGAAGTCACCCGTGAGTATCGTGGGGAGGTCCGACGCCGCGAGGCGGTCCGCCACCAGGTCGCGCTGCCAGGGGAATATGGTGCTGCTTGAACCCAGCATGAAGAACGCAAGCAGGTGAACGTTGAAGAACTGCACCTGGCGCCCGGCCACGACCGTCTTGGCCCCGATCATGAGTCGGTCCGTCGGCGTGGTCTTTTTCCCCCCGAACTCAAACTCGATCGCGGGCGACGGGACATCTATTCGGAAGGCGTCGGACAGGGGTGTCTTTGAGAAGATGGCCAGTCCAATGCCAAACGGAAGTTCTCGGGGATCGGCCTTGGGGTAGGAGAAATAGCTGTCGTAGCCCGAAAGCGCCTCCTTAAGGCGCGTGTAATTTGGCGGAGGCTCGATCTGGTCGCCGCCTGGCCGGGCGTGCTCCACCTCCTGGAGCAGCACGATGTCGGGATCGTGCTTCCGGATCTCCGCAATGGTGGCCTCGATGTCGATCGGGGCCGAATCGGGATCGGCCGTGTTCCAGCCCATCCCGAACTGCATGTTAAACTGAAGAACTCTAAACATGTAGGTTCTGGGTACCCTCAGAGGATCGACCGGGTGAATTCAGTATGAATTTCATTCTTGCGCCGAGTAATTCGTGTCTTCGCCAATTGATTGCAGCAACTATATATTACGGGGTTAAATCGTCTTACCAGCTATTCCGGTTCGGCTGTTCCCTCAACCACCCATTCGCGGGCCTCGGGCACCTGCGCCAAAAACTCCCTGAGGGCCGCGCTAAGGTGCTCGGCGTAGCGGAAATGCGCGCCCATCCCGGTGCGAAGCTCCGCCTCGTAGATGAATTTGTCGCCATGGGTCCCGTGCTCAAAGGGCGTCTGGGCGCCCAGCAGCAGGGAGTAGACGTAGGCGGGTGACCCCCGCGCCATGAGCTCGCGGGTCAGGTCCCGCTGGTCGTTGAGCAGCGAGAGGTGGGCGGACCGGTCAATCTCGGGAGGCAGGTAGAACCCCACCTGGATGAGCGGCGTGTATCGGTTTCCCGTCCGATGCCGGTTCAGGTCCCGGAGCTCCGCCAGGGCCATGTTGTTCCAGGCAAAGGTCACCCGCATCCTGCGCGTTGCCTCGCCCTGCTGGCCGTACCGGTTGGCGCGGTGGCGTAGGGCCTCGCCAACGGGCTGCCACTGCGGGAACCACGGGGGGGTGGACCGGTCCACGCTGACCCAGACCTTGTCGGCCACCGGCTCGGTGCCCAGGGCCTCCTGGCCCATCCCTAGGGAAGCCGCGAGCTCCTGTCGCGCCTGTTCCTCAAAGGAGCGCTCCGCCATGCTGTGCCTCATCAGCCGCGGCGAAACCTTAAGGAGCTCCGCCCGGATGAGGGCCGCGGCTGCGCGCGCCTCGGGATTGGGGAGCGAATCGAGGTGCTTCACCGTGAGCGCCCACATCCGCGATGTCTGAACGAGGCCCACGTTTGTCTTTGTGGCCAGCGGGATGAAGTACCGGGCCCGGTCGAGCGCATAGTTCTTGCGGATCCGCGCCACGACCGCCGGCTTCGCGTCCCTAGGGAAACGGATCCGCTCGGGTTCGGCCACCGAGAGGGCATCCAGGCGCGCGTACTCGCGGTTGTAGGCCTCGAAGGCCCGGGCAAGAATCGCGCGCCAGCGCGGCGCCAGGTCATCCGGGATTCCAAGCTCCTCCGGCCCGGGGATGTTGGCCGGGTCCATCGTGATGTAGCGCGTGCTCGACTCCTGGCCGTCGGCCATCTGGGCAATCTCAAAAATCTTGTAGGCGAGCCACATCGAGACGCCGTCAAGGGCCACGGCGAGGCCGCCGGTCAGCCCCCCGATTGAGGCGTGGCCATAATCGACGAATTTCAGGATCCGGTCGATGGATGCATCGGGGTTGGCGATATCCACCTTGCCGAGGATCGAGGAGATCCCCTCCGTGCTGCGCGAATAGCGCGCGAGCACCGAGGCGAGCAGTTCAGGAGTAACCTTTGGGAGATCCGAGGCGCTAGGGGGGGGTACGATGGCGAGCCCGGTAACCTTCATCATTGGGCCAAATGAGGCAGCAATTTACATGAGAAACAAACTGGAAACATCGTCGCGGGGCAATTTGTGGCATTCCCTTCAAAAGCACAGGTCCCAGGGGGCCCTTGCGAACCGTAACTTTTTCTTAAAATCGGCGTCTAATTGACCATAACCCATCCAAATTCACGCCCATGAAATTCACCCAAATCTCACTCTTTGCCCTAGCGTGCAGCACCCTTCCCTTGGCTGCGAACGCAGGCGTAGATATCGGAATCAACATCGGGGGACCCGAGGTTGTCGTGCGCAGCGAGCCGCCACCCGAGCGGATGGAGGTCATCCCGATGATGCCTGGGCCGGGTTACATCTGGATCCGCGGCCACTGGGGCTGGCATCACGAGCATTGGGAATGGATGAACGGCCACTGGGACCGGGTAGCACAGCCGGGCCATTCGTGGGTCCCCGGCCAATGGGTGGTCCGCGGCGGCGGCTGGGTGTGGGTCGAGGGCCATTATAACACGGCCATGCCCCCTCCCCCTCCCCCGGGCCAGCCGGTCGAGATCATCGCGCAGGAGGCACCCCCGGCGGCCATCTTTGAGCCCGTTCCGCCCTCTCCTGGATTAGAGTACTTCTGGATTGGCGGCCACTGGCACTGGGCCGGCGGCTGGGTATGGATGCGCGGACACTATGACCGCCATCCCCACTACCATCCCGGCGCGGGCTGGGAGACGGGGCGTTGGGACCGCCGCGGCGGCTCATGGGTCTGGCACGAGGGACACTGGCGCTAGACCAGTTACCGTTCTCGGCTTTTGAAAAGGCCACGCTCCAAAAGCGTGGCCTATTTTAGCGCGAGAGGAGGGAGCCGAAAGGTCCCTGGTAGAACCCGAGGATGATCGAGGCGGCCGCAAGGAGGGCGATCGCCACCCGGAGGGTCATGCCGCCGCCGTCGACGCGGCTGGCTGTTTCCTGCGAAATCGGGGCCTCGTCGTTAAAGTACGCCGCGCGGATCCAGCCGAAATAGTAGTAGATAGAGATCACGACCCCGGAGATGGCGACGGCAAGGAGCCCGTAGTGGCCGGCCCTAAAGGCCGCTGCGAAAACAAAAAGCTTTCCCATGAACCCCGCGAGCGGCGGGATCCCGGCCAGGGAGCCGAGGCCGCAGGCCAGGATGCCGGCCAGGAACGGGCTCCGCTTGGCCAAGCCGCAGTAGTCCGAGAGGTCCTGCTCCGTGTCGTCCGGGCCGGAAAGGATCGTCATGACGCCAAAGACCGCAAAGGAGGCGATCATGTAGGCGATCAGGTAGAAGTAGACGGCCCCGATGGCGCTCGGCACCCGGTTGGCCGACGCAACCGCAAGGAGGATGAATCCGGCATGGGATACCCCGGAGAGGCCGATCAGGCGCTTCACGTTGTTCTGCTTAAGGGCTGCAAGGTTTCCAAAGAGGATCGTGGCGGCGGCCATGAAGGTAAGCACCGGAACGACGAGCCAGTCGTAGGGCGCGAACACCTCCGTCACGAGGACCAGGAGGACGATGAAACCGGCAGCCTTGGACGCGACCGCGAGGAACGCCGTCACGGGGGTCGGCGCCCCCTGGTAGACGTCCGGCACCCAAATCTGGAATGGAAACGCGCCAATCTTGAAGGCGACGCCCGAGAGGACGAGCACGATGCCCGCGGCCGCCATGAAGTTGTGGGGGTTAACCTCGAGGAAGGACTCGAGCCCCACGAAGTACATGCCCTGCGGGGTGCGGCCCGCCAGGCCGGCGCTTCCGGCCACCCCGTAGAGGAGCACGATCCCAAAGAGCAGGAGCGCCGAGCTCAGGGCGCCCATCACCAGGTACTTTAGCCCCGCCTCGAGCGTCTTCGCGTTCGAGCGGTAGTAGCTGACGAGGATGTACAGGCCCACGGTGACCGTCTCCAGCGCGACAAAAAGCATCACGAAGTTTCGGCTCTCGACCAGGAGCATCATCGCCGCCGCCACGACCAGCACGATGTGGTGGAACTCGACCCGAGGCACCTTGCGGCCCGGCAGTGCCGCCCTGCCCAGGATCGAGACCAGGATGGAGGACACCAGGAAGAAGGCCCTCATCAGTTCGCCAAGGGGCGACTGCATCAGGAGGCCGTTAAAGGCCTCGTGGCGGGAGGTGTCGAAGGTGGCGAGCAGCGCCACCAGGAGCCCAAGCTGCCCCAGGATCGAGACCATCGGGATCCGGCGGTGGGCGGATTTCGGGAGCACCGTCTCCAGGACCAGGAGCCCGAGCGCAAGGAAGCCGAGGCCAAGCTCGGGCCAGATGGACCCCCAGGTGTTCCCTGCGGCGAGATCTCGTAGAACGGTGAAGTCCATGTGAAGCCTGCGTTACTGCGGGGTTGCCACGGGGACGGCCG
>Ga0302319_10003545_pt1 | contig 32562 bp, 31 predicted proteins | sample Bog_T0_2_FD_203319 | JGI IMG/M metagenome (GOLD analysis project Ga0302319, IMG submission 203319) | Peat permafrost microbial communities from Stordalen Mire near Abisko, Sweden - Bog_T0_2 | ecosystem: Environmental > Terrestrial > Soil > Wetlands > Peat | place: Sweden: Abisko, Stordalen Mire... | reverse complement strand
CCTTTGATTGTGTCCCGGTAAAGGAGCGGAAAAGCAACTGCCTGCGCAGCAACCGATGCCGCATAACCAAGGCTGACGAAATACTCAACCCGTTTAAATCCCAGCGCCGAGAAAGTCAGGCAAAGCGTCAGTCCAACGGCCCAAAACTGCCATGGCAACCCAAGAAACTGATGGGACAAATCGGACGGCGAGAGTGTCATCGTGTTTTCCTTAGCAATGTGGACTGTCTCCAGCGCACCCAGGCCGAAAGCGCATAGGGTTTATCCCCGTTACCTACTGTTAGCTGCGCCAACCTGCACGATCAGCTTGCCGAAGTTCTTTCCCTGGAGCAATCCGATGAAGGCATCGGGTGCCCGTTCGAGACCTTCCACAATATCCTCGCGGTATTTGATCGTTCCGGCGGTGAACCATTCCGACATCTGTTTCTGAAAATCGCCGAAATGGGGGCCGTAATCGTCAAATATGATGAATCCCTGCACGCGTACCCGATCAACGACGCAGTTCCAGTTAGCGACTCTGCGCTCTGGCTCATGGCCTTCACTCGTCTGCTGGCAGTGTTAGAGTTGCCTCGATAGCGGCACGCCTTCATTCAATTCCATCGAGAACGGTGGCGATCTGTTGTCTTGCGGCCTCGCTCAGCCGCCGTCAAGATGACGGTTTGCTGATAAGGCCGCTTTCCTGCGCGAGAGAGACAACCGTGCGAAGCCTGTCAGCCGTCGGCACGGGCGGCCTTCCGCGCGAAAGACCCGGAGACAGGGTCCATCCGCCTTCGTCGAGAATCACCTTGAGCCGCAACAGCACCCGGACCTGCGCCCGCGCGTCTGCGAGCCCCCGCCCGACGGACCAGTAAACATGCTGGGCCAAAACCCAGGATTCGAGTACGTGACGGAGAAATTCCTGAACAGAACGATCCTTCTGGACCTCCGATTCAGCGCGCGCCCGCGAGAGCGGCAAGCGCTCGTGCCGCTCGGTGCGGATTTCTTCGGGTGGCGGCTCCTCTAGGCAGAAAGCAAGGCCCGCCCCTATCGCGGGAACAATATCCCCTGAGGCCGGCGCGCTCATCGCTTCTTCAATTCTCTTCATCAGCTCCGTGGGTCCTGCCCCCGAGGGGAGCATGGCCTTAAGCCAGGCCTCCGCTTTGGGCTGGTTCATTGGCTTGAGTTCCGCAATGAAAGCTTCGACGAGAGCATCCGTCCCCCTCGGCTTGTCGTGGAGGTTTCCCAGCATCCAGTAGAAGAGCGCCTCCAGCGTCAGGCGGAACAATTGGCGCACTTGAAGAGTCCTGAAATCCTTCCAGGTCTTCTGAAGCTTTTGGGACGGAGTGAACTTGGAAGGAACTCCTGCCATCGTCCTCCGGAGACGGTCCGTATCAGCCGTCGAGGAATACTCGACAGCCCTGAGGATCATCTCTCCTGCGAGCTGCCTGCATTTTGGCGCTTCGCGGCCGAACAGCATCCCGGCCATGGTTTTGGCCTCGGATTGCGTGACCGTATCCAATGCCCAGCCCTTTTGCCAACTGAGGGCCTCATCGGCGGTGACGGTCACTGCGCCAAACTCTTTGAACACCGGATGGTCCAGATACTTTTCCATCCGGGCCTCGAAAGCATCGAGCGCCGGTCCTGCCATTTCTGTCGGAATGAGGAAACCCGGATATTTCGGATGCCGCTCCACCCAGCCCAGCATCTTCAGCCCTGGCCCGTAGTTGATCGGCGCCGAGAGGGCGGTAGAGTATCGCCGGTCGTCTCGAAGCTTCTTCCAGCCAGTGCCGTCGAACTTGTATTGCTTCTTCTCTTTGAAGATGCGCCAAAGAGCCTGCCGGCCGGGAAGATCCACTTTCGTGCTTTTCAGAAGCTCCGACCAGGCATAGATGACCTCGATGCGGTCGACAAAATTCGGCAAATGGTCGGGTGGGATCTTCTCCAGCCCGCGCGATTGCGCAAGCTGGATGGCGCGTCGCCATGCCCAGGCAACTATAACGAAGGGACGGATATGCCGCGCCACGTTGTTCAGCCCCGGAAGGACCTCGTCCATGAGATTGAAGTTGAGCTGGCGTAGGCCCAGCGGGTCGACGCCGCCAAACTTCACGGCGTTGGGCGGGGGGAACCCCGGCCCGTCATTGGCCCCGGCTGCGGCTGTCAGTTCCACGAGTGAAAGTTTCTCCATATCAATCTCCCGGCCAGAGAAGGACAGAACCGCAACAGTTCTTCGCCACGCCGATGCCCAGGGAGTGCAGTTTTGCAACCTCGCCAGTCGGCAATCCGATTTGGTGGCGCGGACAATATTCTGTCGGTGTCTTGAGCACAATGACCTTCAAAGCCTTCTTCGTCTTGAGCGCCTGCTGCAGCACCGGCCAGGCTTCTTCGGCCCCCTTTGTCAGCTCCGCGAAATCGCCGTCCGTGCTGCCGTTATTCAATGCTGCGATATAGGCGCGCACCCGCTCCGCGGGCGTGCGAATTTCCTGCAGTTGCGGCCAAAGCTCGTCCAGCGTCTTCGTCTGCGGCAACACGGACTGAAACCCCGGGCCGTCCGTTCCGGCTGGCGGAGCGCCGGAGGGATCAATCTCCAGACGAAGCAGACATCCCCTCGCCCAGCGCAGCTTCGCTGGCGTCGGCGAAGCACTCAAGAGCGCCAGCACGGCTGCCGCGACATCAGAGCGCCGCTCCGTTGGGACGCCTGCTTTCAGCAAGGCGGGTATGAGCTTCTCAAGCCAGCGCGTCGCCTGAGCGGCATCTGGTTGCAGGCGCTCGCAGATGTAATGCCCGAGATCGAAAGCCATGACCACATGCCGTGCCGCCGCGCCGGGTTTGAGCATCAGCTCGAAGAGCTTCGCGAAGGCAACGAGCGAGCGCTCGATAGCCGGGTCATCGACATCCGCTTCCGGCTTTCCGTCGCCTTGATCGTCGTCATGACGATCATCATCATCACCATCGTCTCCGTCGCGCTCTTCATCGTCACGATCATCATCACCCTTGCCGCTGGCGCCGGTCCGCCCAAAGGGTCCGCGCTTCTCCCGGAACGCCGCAAAGATCTGTTCCATAAACCGGGACCAGTTGGCGTTGGCACCCTTTCCGGCCGCCGCCTGCGCCGCCACTGCCATACCCGTCCGCGAGAGGTCGGCGACGACGACCTCCTCGGCTGTCTTTGGAGCAACGCCATCTTTCCCCCCTCCGCCCATCGCCGCCGGACCTGCCGCATCAGCGAGGTGGTTCCGGTCTTCATAGAACCAGCTCATGATGGCCGCGACATCGGCGGGCGTTTCCGTCCCGTTCAGCACGGCCATGAGCCTCCGGGCGACAATGCCCGCGCGTTTGGAAATATCCGCGAAACTCGCGACGGACACGAAGCCTTCCGCCAGCCGTCCGTGCTGGCCCTCGACACGGATCACGAGCCGGCCTGCCTGCCATGATTTCTTTTCCAGCGACGCCGCGCTGATCTGAAACCGGCGGTCCGCCGAGAGCGTGACTTTGCCAAGCGGTTCCGGAGCGAGATTGGAGATGTAGAACACCGATACGACGCCGCTCATCGCAGGCGTGAGAATTTCTCCCTGAATGTCGTCGCCATCCAGCACGGCGCGCAAGACACCGCGTTTCTCACCTTCTTCCTCGTTCTCCTCATCGAGCGCCGCCAAGGGTTCGGGAGGCTCCGATGGCTTAAACTTCCATCCGCTCGCGCTGTCCCTCTGAATGCGGACAACGCAGGCTTCGATATTGCCTCCTTCTTCCAGGGCGGCGGCCGTTCCGTTCGCGCTCCCGGAGACAAGAATGCGTCCCTCCCTGCACATGACCTCGAAAGCCTTGGCATGAAGCTTTCGGTCGGTTTCGCCGTCCATCACCTCCAGCAGAATTGGATAGACCCTGCTGCGAGAGTCGAAGGGCCAGTTGGAGCCTGCTGTTCCCTCCACCGTCCCCTTAGGGTGTGAATGGATATAGAGATGGTCCAGCCCGAGACCCTTGCAGAGCCCGTCGATGGCCGCGCCCTGGTCCCAGAAGGGTGCGGCGGCAATGAGCCGCGTCGCGCCGCCGAGGCCCTCAACCATCTGGAGGAGCTGACTTGAAATCGATTTGTCGAGATTGTGCAACAGGCGAATGTTGCCACTGGCAGGCTTGCCTTGCACAGAACGGCGGAGATCGGCAGCGATCGCGGTGCAATCATCCTCAGCGCCGAACCGCACACGCTCGGTCACCGGGAGCAACTCGAAAAATTCCGCCGTATCTGCAATCGCGTCGGCGGCGAAGCTCGGATGCAGGTGCTCCAGCACTTCGACGTTGCCGCCCCAGCCATTGAAGGTCAGGTTTCCGGAGCCTACTAAAACGTGGCTTTCGTCCTTATCCGAAAATACGGAAATCTTCGGATGGAAAGCCCGGCCGTAAGAAACGGCGACGGGCTCCACGTTGTAATCCTTGCCGACACGCTGCGCGCCCTGTTCGCTTAGGCTCGCGCGGACACCCTGGACATCGGCCAAGATGAGCGCCTGACGCGCGCCACCACGGATGAGGGCATCGAGAACAACGGCCTCAAAGAAGGACAGACTGAGCGCATAGGTCGTGAAGGTCACGCGCTCCCAGCGGTGCGCGGAGACGAGGTCGATGGGGGCGAGATTCATCGCAAATCACTCCCCGACCTCAAGCGCCTTGCGCAGGTTGCCGAGGAGCAACTCGCGTTTTTTCGCGTCAGCCTTCGCGAGGTTCTGGAGCCTCCATTGAACGGCGGGCAGTTTTTCAATGTGCGGGATATCCAGCAGCTTCCACTCCGGTTTTCCTTCCTTGACGGACAGAAGGAACCTGCGGTGTTCATCGGGCATCTTGCGGACGAGCTCTTCGATGAATTCTTCGCGCGTGCGGAGCAGGTCATTAAGCGTAACAGCGGTCTCTGTCATCCCTTCTAACCCGCGCGTGAATTCCTGCGTGATGTCGAGGCGCGCGGGCGCGAGGACCTCGGCCATCGGGCGGTTGTGGCTGAGGATGTAGACCACGAAGGCTTTTCTTAAATCAGGGCCGATCCCCTCATTCGCAAGAAGGTCGCGGACGTCAAAAAGATCGCGCGGATGCTGTCGGTCGAGCGCGGCGACAAGCTTGCCCGCATAAAGGTCGGCGAAGCTCACGACCTGGATCTCGGCAAAACCGAACTGCGCTTCGACGGAGCGCGAGACTGACAAGGGTTTCGGTTCGTAGACGCAGCCGCGCAGGACGGGCGTCACCTCGATCTTGATCTGGACACCGTCCGCCTCGACAAAAATCTTGCTGACGATGTTCTCGGGCCTCAGTGTTGACGATGTCACCCTGGCCCCGCGAAGGCCCTCGCGAATTTTCTTCTCAAGCCGCTGCATCGCGGCGTCAATATTGGCGAGGGAACTTGCCCTGTCCTCAACGGGCAGATAGGTGAGGTCGATGTCGACCGACAGGCGGGGCATGTCGCGTACAAAGAGATTGATGGCCGTGCCGCCCTTGAGAGCGAAACAGGTTTCTGTGGCAACCAGCGGGATGGTCCGGACCAGCAACGCGGCCTGGCGGCGGTATTGTTCAGATGCTGCCATCGAGGTTCTCCGGCACGGTGATGTTGTATTTGGTGTCCAGCTTGCCGCCGCGCACGAGCATGCGCTTGCCTTTACCAAGGTCGATGCCTGAGCGGTCGAGCTTCTGCAGCCAGGCGTGATTGTGGCGTTCGGCGAACCAGAGGAACAGCCGCTTCACTTTTACGTTTCGGCAATCAGCGAGCAGAGCCTGAAGCCGGCGCGGGCTCAGGTTGCGTAGCCCCTCCATGAGCACATCCGCTTGATGGAAGGTCTCGCTCTTTGGAACCTCGTTCAGCAGTTCGAGGATGGCGCGCTCCGGCGTCGATACGGTGAGCGGATATTTCCAGTGTCCCCAGGATTGCGAAGTGAAGCCGCTGTCCTCCGGCGACGGAGGCGCGGGCTCTTTCGTGAAGAACGGTGGGACATCTCGGTTCCGGAACAGCTTTCGCGCGCTGTGAAGGACAAGTTGGGTATTTACCGGTACGCGCGAGACCCATCCCGGCAAATCGTCATTGGAGAAGAGATGTGCTTCGCGCGCGCCGCTCGCGGTGAGATAGTGGCTGAATCCCTGTAGCTCAAGCGCAGTTCTTCCACCGCCTGCTACGGGAAGGTTCTGTAGCGCGTTGAGCGAGATGACGAGTTGCTGCCATGGAAGCGGCGGAGGCTGTTCAGACGGGGAAGGTCGGCAATAGATTCCCCGCGCCAAGAGGAGCAGCCATCCGTTCATAACGTATTTGCGCCGAAGTTGGCGCGACACGTTGTGACGTTCAAGCCAGCCGGAATCAACAACCATCCCTTCCGGGAGGGTGTGCTGAAGCCAGTTTAGCTTTCCCTGAGTTTGACTACCCATGGTTTACAAAATACACTATCTGCAAACCGTCGGCAAGTTTAAATAACGCCGATTTTGTAAACCTAAGGTTTACTTCAATAAAGCTATGACAAACCCGCGCGCGGCTAATGAGATGATCCAGGAAGAGCCATGCTTTCTGTTTTCGGCGACGAAAGTCACGACCCCACCAAAGCGCGGGTCTTCGCGGTGGCGGGATTGCTCGGCGACGAAAACCAATGGGCATCATTTCGGCAAGCGTGGAATAATCGCCTGAACGGATCGATTTTCCATGCCGCAGAGTGCGAGGCAGGGTATGGTGATTTTCGAGGGATGCCGGAGCCTGAGCGGCACAGTCTCCACCGCGAGCTCACAAAGATGGTCGCCGAGAGCGGCCTCATGGGGTACGGACATGTCATGGACTTGGCGGGCTGCCGGGCCGTTGTGCCAGAGGTGCTCAAAGACTTCCCCGACATGCCTTACTATGACTGCTTTCTAAAAACGGTCATAAAGCTGTCGAACTTCGCCGGGCATTTCATTCCGAGAGATAAAGTCCAGTTTACGTTCGACCGGCGCAAGGAAACACAATATAACGCCGGTCTCCTGTATCAGTGGATTACGGCTCACAAGCCAGACAACGCCGGGAAAGTCAGCTTCGCTAGCCGCGTCGAGCCGGGAATCCAGGCCGCCGATCTGTGGGTCCGAGAACTGATGAAGCGATGCGACACGCACCTGTTTGATGACAGGGCGCACGCCAGGCCGCAGTGGAATACCCTGATGTGCACCAAGCGCTTTCAATTTCATTTCACCCTGGGGCGCGAGTTGTCGCAGACGCTGGACGCAACACCATTCCTCGCGGGATTGAACCACGCGGATTATGAACGTTGGAGGGCAGAGAACAAGTTGGTCGATAACCTATCCAACCGGTTTCGATACGCGTCATTGATGGCCGGCGCGGGTGCCAGGTCGTGACGGTGCCGCGTTTCAGAGTGTTCGTCAGCTCGGTGATTGAGGGATTCGCGGAATATCGGCAAGCCGTCCGCGATGGCATCGAACAGGCCAGCGGGGAAGGGATTCTCGTCAATGAGGATTTCCCGTCGCAGGCCAGTTCGTCGCGGAACACCTGCCTCGACGCCATCGACAGCTGTGACATTTTTCTTCTCGTCCTCGGCGCGAGAGGCGGCTGGAAAACGCCGTCAGGTCGGCTCGTGGTGGAGGAAGAATACGACCATGCCCGTGCCCGCAAGCTTCCGGTGCTGGTGTTCCTCGAAGATGTGCCGCGCGACGCTGAGGCTGAGCGCTTTGCGACGGGCCTCTCCGACTATGTCGATGGCAACTTCCGCGTGAAGTTCAGCGGCGCATCGCAACTCCGGGACCAGGTCGAACGCTCGCTGCAGGCCCTGGTGGATACACGAAATAATCGACCCATGGACCATGATCCGATCGCAGCTCATCTTCTCAAGCCGCACCGTTTATCAGACCAGACAAGCCTACGGTTCGCCATCGCGCCGGAACGCGTAGAGGAGGTATTCGATGCGCTTGATTTCGCCTCGCCCGATTTCGCGGAGCGGATGATGGAACTCGGGCATTCCCGCGATGTGCGGCTGTTCGGTTACAGCTATGCCAAGGAGTCGCCCCGATTGGAGGGACACAGTCTCGTCATTGAGCAGAAATTCGGGGACAATTGGAGCGATGGCCGGCAGGGGGTTCGGCTGGCGGTCGGAGAGAATGGCGTGGTCACGATCGACACGAACGCGACCGGCCGCACGAAGCGGACCAGTTCTTTTGACTTGGCGGACATCATGACCGTCGCAATCGAGAGCGTTGAGGCTTTGCTGACGGCGAGCTTTCGATTCGCACAGGCGCTGTATGACGATAAGGACCCCTACAAGCGTCATCAGCGCTTTTACTGGAATGGCGTTCTATCCGGAATGGGAAATCGCAGCCTGGTCCGCAATCCCGTCAGCCAGCAACATAGTTACCGCATGAATATGGGAGACAAAGACGGCGCGATGCCCGCGTTCCCCGCAGCACGATTGATCGCCCGAGCCGACATCGCGCAACCGATGAAGGAAATCGAGCGGGCGATCCTGTACTGGGAGCGCGAGGCCAAGAGCGGCCGCTGAACTCGGATAGCGCCCGGAGGATCGCGGAATCCGTGCTCATTGAGCACCAGGGGCGCGGCGTCGATGAGCCAGATCCTCGTGTACATGTTTTGTACAAACGGCCTGAGATTCCTGCGAACACGGGGAATCCTGCGTTCGCGAATTCAGTAACTTATAGGAAACGCGAGAACCCGGCGAATACGGGTTCGATTCTCGTTAGCGCTACCATATTTCCAACAACTTACGAGCGTTGCGCTCACACGCGCTCACACAGTTTTGAGAACCGCCTAAACTCCGATCATGCTGAACTTTAATGGCAGGTGGCGCTTCGAGTCTCCAGGCGAGATTTCCCCCGATGTCATCCGCGCCTTTTTCGAAGTCATAGGAAAGATAGCGAATCAAGGTGATCGACAGGCCGTGTTCGAACGCTATAAGCGTTATTTTGCCGGTTCGACGGGGTCTAAGTTCGGCCGGAGTTCGAACACACAATTTGCGCAGCAAGATATGTTGACGCAAATGCAGCACGCCGCAGTGAATGCCCCGCTATTCATCGAAGCCTTCTACGAAGGATGCGAATCATTGCGCAGTGAAGGCATTGTAGTCCCAGAAATAGCGCTTTCAACCGCATTCTCATTAAGTACGACGCTGGATATGAGATTCGCCCGCCTGACCTCGTCCAGACCTCGGCGCATGCGTTGATTGACGCTCCGCCGGAGACCCCGTCGCTGGACCAACAGGCGCAGGAAATATTGCGTAATTCGCTGGATCAATCACAGCAACTACTGGACGAGGGGAGATATCGTCAGGCCGTGCAGGAACTGCTGTGGCTTTTGGAGACTATTTCTACTGCCTTTCAAGGTGTGGAAACGGATAACGGAGCTGTGGGCGGCAAATATTTCAATAAGATCGTCGATGATCTGCGTCACCGCCGCCACGGTACTGCGCTGGACCGGGCACTGGACTGGATCGTCAGACTTCACGGTTATCTCTCATCTCCAACTGGTGGAGGGATCCGGCACGGGGGCGATCTGGCGGGCGGCGCAACAACCAACGCTCATGAAGCTCGTTTGTTTTGTAATCTAATCAGAAGCTACGTCTACTTTCTCATTGCGGAACATGAGCAACTGACGGGCGCACGCCGAGTTCTGGACTGAGATGCCTCTTTCATAATTTCGATGCGCCCTCGCAGTCGAGGATATGGCACCGCGCGGGCGTCAAAGAATCCGCAATTCAGTCGTCGTTGTCGTTGACGATGGCATTTCGTCATAGGTTCGCCCATCGAGATTTCTTCCGGAACGTTTCTTCTGGACGCCTCCCCACTGCTTAAAAAAGAACGGAACATCCTCGGCCTCGCATTGCCGTCGAATTCTGTCGACCCATTCTTTGTCCATGGGTCGAGCGCCAGGACCGGATTCCCCCCCCACGATTACCCAGTCAATATTGCTGAGGTTGACAGTGCCGAGGTCGCCAATCAGAGGCTCAAGTGACAGGAACTTAACTGCGGCACCTGTCTTACGGAGGTGTTCGATACGGGTCTTGTATCCGGCGCTCTCCACGCTCACGCCCATCCATACATTCCGTGGCCAATCAATTTTCTCATTAACCGCGAGTAGGCGTCCCGATCGCTTTGTGAGTACTTGGAACTGGTGCCAATGCGCACGTCGCATCGTGTCAAAAACTTTTTGAATGTAGTCCAGAGGCACGTCCACATGAAACAGGTCGCTCATCGAGTTCACGAAGATGCGTTGAGGTTTCTTCCATCGGAGTGGAAGGTCAAGTGTCCCCGGGTGAATCGTGAGATCAAACCCATTCCGGTACTTGGTTTGGCCCATCGCATTTAGCCGATGCGACATCCTTTCTGCGTAACAATTTTCGCAGCCCGGACTAATCGAATCGCATCCGGTTGAGGGGTTCCATGTCGCCTCAGTCCATTCTATTGATGATTTGACGGCCATAGAAGTCTACCCTTACTCAATTCTCGCAGCCCGGAAACGCTATCAGGGTTTTGCCGGGAAGCGAACGCCGGGTTCCCCCTGCCTGAAAACGTCTATTCTCCGCTGTCGGGTTCATCGTGACCCGTTTTTCCTCTTCAAGGTCAAGCAAAGCATTCCGATATGCGGTATCCGTAAACGCGGTGGTGCTTGCCTCGGCAACAACGAGTTCATCAAACGTCAGTGTTCGACCGCTGTAAGCGTGCAACACGCGGAGGCGAACGTCCTCAAGGGGGCTAAAGAGTGGAAGCGTTGAGGTGGCGTCCTTCGGGTCATAGTCGAGAGATCCGACACCATCGGTCTGATCGGAACTGGCTTTTGTGTAGATCCTTTTCATTTGAATTAATGCGCGTACGTTCTTCGTGGCATAGACCAGATGGTGGCTGGTGCCCCCGCCCTCGCGGGTCCGAAAGCCGAACGTCAAACATTTCGCGCCAGCTTGCCGTTCCAAGGTGCCGGTTACCGCCGCGAGAATTACACGCTCTCGTTCCGGAGGACTGTCGAGGCTTTTGATTTCGGCGCGGAGTTGGTCCGCAAGACTCTCCTCGAAAAAATCATTAATAGACTCGTTCATCGTGTCATAGCTGATTTTCATATTTATTCGGTTATAATTCAGAAAAAAAATACAGTCGTTTCCGTACGGCTTGAGCGCGGCAGTGATGAGCCGGAGCGAAAGACCCTTATAACCGCATGGGTCAGCAAATATGAAGCTGGGTGTTCGCATGCCGGAAAGTTTCGGCGCGAAGGAGTCGGAGATCAAGTGAGGCGTGACGCGGGGTTTGTGGACAAGAGCATCAATGTCTGGAACCGCGTCGATATTGCTTTTTAACGTCTGAAAGTGGTCGCGATTTCCTTCGTTTAGCCAAAGCTTCACGCTGCCACGGAGCCTAGGGTCCGAAGCGACTTGTCTAGCGATAACGAGGGGTATCGACTCTTCACCGCTCCCATAGCCGCCCGGCCCGGCAAACAAATCGACGTAGCCCGCTGTCTTCCCGTCGCGCGCCATCACACGCATATAGTAGTCAAAATACTCGGTGACGATCTGCCGTTTAAGACGGGATGAGTCGCGCGGAGAGTAATCAAAGAATCCTTCCTGGACTCCCAGCTTGTGTCGCTTCATCAGCGTTCCTCCCAGAACGGGGTTTTAGACAGACGAGGGGCGGGGGAGTCGGCGACCCCGGAGCAAACCTCTTCGGTTGTCTTGGTTGTTAACCGATGGTACTTTGCATCATACACGCATTGGCGCCGCCCAGGGCTACTGTCCGCGCGCCTCTTGACGACATGGTTACTAGGATTATCAGCGTCACACTGGCGGCAGGATTGTCGCAGGAGCGGACGGTCATAGCGGACGATGGCGGTGAAAACACCTAGGTCGGGCTTTACTCAGCACTCAGACTGGGTGGGAGTAGGGAGTACTGGATTTTTCAGCCCGTTCTTGAAACTCTTCCCACTTTCTGGCAGCTTCGGCGTCGGCACCCGGCAAAGAATGACTGTAAATGTTTAGGGTGGTGGAAGTGTTTGCATGACCGAGGCGCTTTGAAACGACAGTCGGCGAAACACCGCTGAGCAGGAGGTGTGTGGCGTGACTATGGCGCAACGTATGAAGGCTGCTTCCCTTCGGGAGTTTTAGCTTTCGGCAATGCAGACTGACCTTCGCGCTTACCGAATCCGGTTTCATGGGGGTGCCATCCGGATTGCAGAATACGAGGTCCAGATCGCCTCGATACGTCGGACCAAACTGGTGTCGCAATGACTGCTGTTTCGCCCGGTGCGCTTTTAGGACCGCGATTGCCGTCGCAGGCACCGTGATTTCTCTCGGCCTTCCGCTCTTCGTACCTTTGAACTCCAGCCCGGCCCGGGTTTGTGAAAGTGATCTCTCAATCGAGACGGACTCGCCCGCGAAGTCTGACCATCGAAGGGCGAGCAATTCACCACGGCGGGCCCCCAGTGCCGCATCCAACTCCAGGAATGCCGACATGCCCCAGGTTGACATTGCTGCGTCAATGACTAACCTCTGTTGTGATGGCATCAACACACTGGCTTCTCTGCGCTTGGCTACAGGCGGATCGCTGGCCGGAACAGGGTTAGACTGCGCCAGTTGCCACCTGATCGCCTTGTTGTATGCGCTCGACACGACACCGGCGATATCGCGCACGGTTTTGCTGCTGAGTGGTCTGGCTGCTTTGGTTTTTCGATGGTGGCCACCAGACTGGAGCAGCCGGTTCCATTCTACCGTTAAATGCAAAGGTTTCACCTCGGACAGCGCCATTTTGCGTAGTTCGATGCTGAGGTAGCCTACCTGCTCACGATAACGCTCGACCGATTTGCGGGCTAGCCGACCTTCACAATGCTGCTGGAAGAATTGGTCCAGCATGCCGCCGAGCGTGGTCGGCAGGTGCGTAGTGGCGGCTGCGACCCCTGGTTTACACTCCATCTGGGCCTCGACACGACGGTTTGCTTCCGCATCCATGGCGGCGCCCTTCGTGGCGAAACCGGACCCGGTGATCTGATGCCGGGTTGCACGCCCGGAGCCTGGAGCGTCGAACGCGTAGCTCCAGACCACCTTCCCACTCTTGTACTTGCGCTTCGTAATCGCCATCGATCCTCTGGAACTGCCGCCAATATTACACGCCGCGGTCGCGGCGTCTCCGCTCAAAAAAATCTTGCCGACTCGCGCTGTCGCCGTATGCGAATTCCCAATCTTCGTATTCATCCCGGCGAATATGTGGCTGTTTTCCCGTTCTCCCACACGGGATGATTTTTTTCGCATCAGGGCACAATCTTGACTCGCGTGACATCGATTCGCTCTGTAATCTCGCTTATAGCCACTTCCTTACGGGGACAAAAATCGTCAATGGCTTTGTGTGATTCTCTATGCATGTTTTCTCCCTTTTCGTATCGCTCTTGGCGTTGGCGCATGGGACGGAGGCAGACGGACCCGCCGCGCGACACTATGATTCAATTCACGTTGCTGGAACTGCCGCCCGAACAGGGGGTGCCACAAGTACGCTCCCACTGCTCATATGAGTAGCGAGTGATGATCCAGCGGCGGCCCAGCCGGACGCCGGGGATTATGCCGCGCTCCAACATGTCGTATACGGCGAGACGACCAATCTCCAGTCTGGCGGCGATTTCTGGGATTGAAATACGCCCGCCTGTGCAGGTGGTCATTTGGTTCCTTCCTTCTTCTGCGGGATTCAGCGAATTCATAACTTGCTTGATGGTAAAGCGGAATTCATCGTTTTTTTCGTGACACTTCTCGGGTTCCTCACCTTACGCTTTTGGCGGTGTCGAGGCAACTCACCTGAAGCCCGTAACGAGTCAATTCGCTGACGGATGCAATCATTCGCCCTTAGCTAATTCTTCCGGTTCGCGAGCAGCCACAAGCCGCTCGCATAAAGCGAGTTATTTCGATACAACAGGATTCCGCGCCGGGAGAGAAGCAATGGACAAGATCCGGTTAACAACAACGCCGTGCCACCGTCTCCCGGTCCGGGTTGGAACTCCATCGTCGTTAAGACGAGTCGCGATCCGGTCATATCCCAGACCTTCGACCCGAAGTTTTTTCATGCACGCGATGGCGGCATCTTCGCCGTCGTAGTAGCCGAAAGGTTTTCGGCCTTCGCACCGACCATCGCGCTCCCTCTGCCGTATACGAGCACCGCGCAGCTTCGCGACGATCTGGCTCTTGTCATACTGGGCCACGGCACCGAGCAGTTGCCGCATGAGAACGCGGGTGGGATCGTGCGCCATCAGGTCCGGTTCCGCCGTTGAGATTAGCGCGAAACCGTGTTTGTGCAGATCCGCGATGGCAGCTTCCTGGACCATCAGATCGCGGGCGAGCCGGTCCAGTTTTTCAATGAGGATGGTGCGGACGCCGTTGCCGTGCAATAGTGCCATCAGTTCGCCCCACGGGGGGCGGTGAATGTTCTCAACAGTTCCGCTGACACCTTCTTCCCGGAAGACTTTGGTGATCTTGATGTCGTGGGCAGCGGCGTAGTCGCGAATTGCCTTTAGCTGGCGTGAAAAACCATCGCCGTCGATCTGCCCCTTACCGGAGACTCTGAGGTATCCATAGGCTTTATCCATGCCGCCCAGGCTACACGCCTAGGAGCCGAAAGGTCAATACGAATCCTACGGAATCAGTACGGACGCTTTGTTATCAGTGCTTTAGGGCAATCCCGGCCACAGAAACGTCTGATTGCCCACTTGCCATGTAAACCGGGACGGGGATAGTTAGACGGAATGCCCGACATCCGGGCGGTATCGGGGCCGGGGCCAAACTTCCCACATCGATTATGGACAATCATGACGCCTGTTTGCCTCGGGCCTGCCGGATAATGAGATGTCCATGCCAAAAGCACCGCAGCTTGAAATGAGCGTTGTCGTCTCTTTCTCCGAGATCTTCAACCGCCCTGCCACCATTGAGGGCGCGGGGGAGATTCTCGCGCAATACAAGCGCGAGTCAGTGCTGCTGCTCCTTGCCAAACTGGGTGCGGCCCTGCGTCTATGGCACCGTCCCGATTATGAGAAAGATAACGGGCTGGCCCGCGACGTGTTCAAGAACGCGGCGCGCGCTGAGTCGCATTCGATGGCCGGCAGGCCTCGCCGCCTGTTTTTCACACGGCTTGGTGTGCTGGCGACGGCGCGGCTCGCCCTGAGCGTGTGTGATCACCCGGATGCTTCCGCGATCACGGAGCCTGAACAGGCAGCGCACGTCATGACGTGTTGCCTGATGATGAACGAACTCACCTCCAGCACTGCGCCCCTTACCGGCATTGCCGACTTGCTGGTCCACCAACTCGCCAATCACAACGCAATGGCGCACTATGATTTCCGGGCAGACTTGCTGCGTAGCCTGGAGATATTCCAGCGCAATCGTGCGTTGCTGGCAAAGCACCCAGGAACTGTAGACCTTGCCGAGGAGTTCAACCGCGCGACCGGACTCTCGCCGCGCCAGTTCATCGAATTGTGCATCATCATCGGCACTCCTTACCGCATGATGAACGCGGGATCGCTCGTCGCCAACGATCCGACTTTCTTCATCGATAAGAACCGCTTTGGCAACATGAAGCTGAGTGATGCCGAGCTGACTTCGTTCTTCGGGACTGTGGCGCGCACAGCGCAGGAACTCACGGATTACCTGCCGACGCAAGGGGAACGCCCATTCGCCGATACGACCGTGTTTCAGTCTTGGCCCGTCATCCGGGCGGCAGACGGCGAGCGGTATTACTGCTGCGATGTTGCGAGCCTGATAGACAAGACCGGGCGCGGGCTCTACTGGACGTTGTTCGGGGCCGCCAGCAAAACCACCAAGGGAAAATTGGGCGGCACATACGGCCGCGCCTTCGAGTCCTATCTGCACGATTGTGTGCGGCGCGCGGGTTTCGCCCCGGACACTTATATTGACAGTCCGGCTTTCGCAGATGGTGCAGAGGTCTGTGACGGCATGTTCACAGATGGATCGAACCTCATTCTCTGCGAGTACAAGAGTAGCGTGCTGCGGGCCGACGCCAAGCTGAGCGGGAGGTTGGACCTGCTCGAACCGGACATCCGCAGGAAGTTCGTAACCGGCGACGAGGACGGCCGCAAAGGTATCGCCCAGCTGAGCCTCAGCATCGAGCGCCTGCTGCAAGGCGAGTCGGTCGCGGGCATGCCGGAGCGGAAATGGAGCATCGTTCAGCCCGTGATGGTCTGCCTAGAACACGCGATGCTGTGTCCCGGCATGTCAGGTTATCTGAATGGTCAGTTCGATCGTGTGTCGCTCCGGCAGCTGTCACGCACCAGAATCGCTCCGCTGACATTGATCGACATCGAGCATTTCGAGGATCTGTTGCCGGATATGAAACATTTCGGGTTCGGGGCATTGCTCGACGATTACTATCGCGCTCACATGCGAAGCACCGGTGGCGGGCATGATCAGCTCGTGGCGTTCCGGCGGAAGAATATCCCGTTTCTCGATGACAAGCCCGAACCACCCGACGAGAAGGAAGCAGCATTTCTACAGTTCTTTGCCGATCTGGGAGCCCGTTTGTTTGAAGACGCTAAATAGGCAAGCGTCATTCGTGTTCTGCGAGAGTCGTCAGACACTCTGAAAAAGGGTCAGAAACGGGGTTTGCTTTACTTTTCAACCGAAAGGCCCTTTCGCGGTCGAAATCCGTGTCGTCTTGCGTCAGCTGAAATGACGGCGCGACGGCAGCAGAATCGTCACCAGAACTGCCATTTGATAACGTTGGGCGGGGGTAACAGCGGGTCTACCATGTGGCAACTGATGACCAGTTAACCTCACTTCTTTTTTGTGCGCGTCTTGTTGGCTAAAATTGGCGGGAGTTCGCCAACGGCCCGTCCCAGATGGAAATCCGGCATTCCCGGCGGCCTTTTGAAACGAGGGTCGTCTGGATTCGCCGTGAGAATGTCCCGCCAGTTCGCATTTACCTCATCGGTCAGATCGATAATAGATGCCGGGTCGATTCTCGCAAGATCTTCCGCTGTTCTGATCGGGCGCAAATCCGATTGCTCCGGTTGGGTTGTTGCCGGTGCCTTCGACCTATTAAGTTTACGGTCACTGCCTTTCTGATGGTCGGCCATGCCCAGATTGTAGACGCCGGAACATTCAAACGCCACCGCCGATTTTCGGTGAGTTTGGCAGGCACCTAGTGCCACCGTTTCGAATACCGTGATTTCCACCTGATGCTTCGAAAATCAGGGGCCTACGCGGATTTTCGAAGTTACGGTCCAGAATCCACGGTTCGTCGCACGGTGCTGGCTTCGGTTCATCCATTCCGGCGGTCGGGGCCGTAGATATCGACCGTGGGTTCGAATCCTCATTGCCCGAAATAGAAGGCGGCACGGTGGTCACTGAATGGCATCAAAGCAGCGCATCCGTGATTAGAGCAGCCAGTACACCCTAGTTGTTCTGGGGCTATTTTTCCGTCTGCTGGAACAGTGTCGCTATCGAGACGCCGAATGCGTTCCCCAGCTTAACCAGAGTGCGGACGGACGGATTGCGTGCCCCACGCTCCAGATCTGCGACGTAGGATCGCTGTATCGATGCCCGCTCCGCCAGTTTTTCCTGCGACCATCCCCGCGCTTTGCGAAGACTAAGGATCTGTTTCGCCAGGAACCGCTTCACCTGACTTTCGGAAAGGGGCAATTACCAATGGTTCCCGATCCGTCGGCTACATATTGTATGATTCCAGTGACAATTCTGATTTCCGCTGGGGCATTCAAGTCTGGATACCGGCCCTGCGGACGGGACGGAAGAGGAACACTCAATATGCCAAGCGATAACGTTCACTGCACAACGTGTGATGTCACCTTCAACCAGCCAATCAAATCTTGTCCGTATTGCAAACAGGATCTGTCGCCGAACCAGCCAGCTATGCAGACTTTGACCGATGGACCGCATTCTGCGGCGGCAAAGAGGGGCGCAAATAGCGCAACTGAAAAAGCATTAGTTATAGGCGGTTATGTATGCGGAATTGCCGCCCTGTTCATCTTGCCGCAGGTTTTGGCATTGGCTGCGATTGCTCTCGGGATATTGAACCTGGCAAAGCGAAGGATCGGAATCGGAACCTCCCAAATCGTTATCGCCATCGTATGTGGCATCGCTGGCTCGATTATTGGGGCAGCGGTCGGCTTCTACAATGGCATCCACAATGCCATCGGAATCAGCCCAGCCGAATCGAACGCATCAATTGAGAGTGCCCCTCCGCTACATGTTCTGGCGCAGGATGTCTATGCCGATTATGAAGGCAACGAAGTCGGGGCTGACCTGAAATATAAAGGTAAGGCGCTCTGGATCGAAGGCCGCATCCAGTCCGTGGGAAAGGATCTGGCGGGTACGCCCTATGTTCAGTTGGTGGGGACTGATAATAGCATGTTTGGCATACACTGCAGGTTCTCCGTTGGAAGCGAAGCGGAACTGGCTGTTCTGGAGACGGGGCAAGCGTTCATTGTCGTTGGTCGTGGTGCCGGGAAACTGGGTAATATCATTGTTCTGAACTCGCTGGTGCCGCGTGACGACCCTGAATTTAAGGCTCGAATGCGGAAACTTATCCCCGCCGCCGCATTCCAGGAAGGGCTGAGAAAGCGACCGGAGTTCGAAGATGCCACGGTTACCGACTCCGGAAGCCGCGTGTTGATTTACTCGGCCGCATTTCGACCATCTGCCGAGCGACGCAAATGGGCAAAAATACTGGATAATGACGATCTTTTCTGTTCAGCCGGGTTCACGGACGCCTACATTGGCTCTGATGCTCGCACCGGGCAGATGTTTTCACTGCATTGCAAATGACCTAACCTTCCAAAGCATTACCGGGAAGCAGCGATTCGCTTATCCATATCCCCTTGATAATCCTATGCTGCATATCCTGACTTCTTACGTTTGCGCCTTCAGCGTCATGATATGGTGCTTCGCACCGTTCATGTTCCAAAAAACGAAAACGGCTACGGTCCAGCCTGGTTGCCGGTGCCGGGCACGTCGGCAAAGGCAGTTCATCCAGCATCCCAAACGGGTGCGTATGGTCACAGAGCCTCACCAGAACGATTAGACTGACGGGAGAGCCGGGGTAACCGCTGACCGATGCAGTGGTAGCCGAAACGCCTGAGTTACTTACAAAAAAGAACTGAGTTGCAGGCAGGCCACTATACGGGTGCCTTCGGTTCCATGGACGCTGCATGGAAGATGCAGATCAGATGCAGGATGAGGCCGGGAATAACGACCATGAAGTATCCTATCACCGTGAAGAACAGCCAAACTAGACCTTGGCCTACTCGACCTTTGTACATCTGACCCGCTCCGGGAATGAACAAACTTAGTACCGCAGCGACTCCATTACTGGGCCGCGTTGTCACCGATACAACTTGCGCGGTGGGAGTTGTCGAGCCAGAACCCAACTGCTGGCGAATCTCAACACGTGCCTTTTCTTCAAGGTAAATTCGCTGCCGTTCTTCCGGTGTTAATTCCATCACCCCTCCGCTGAACCAAGCCAATCATACTTCACGTCCGAAGCCAATTGGCAGGCCGCGTCGCTATTTCGGACAATGGCAGCTTAATGGCGGTTAGGATGCCGCAGAAACTGTCGTTTCGGTCCGGACAGATGCCCCCGTTCTGGACCGACGTTTGCGGCTACGGCTCGTGGGAATCGTCCGCCGGTACCGGAAGCGGGATGGAGGCGCAGCGATTCTCTTAGCCCGCGATTATCGCTATCGGATCGTTTTGTGGCGGTCAACGCGCAATCCACAGTCGGCGGGTTGGTGGTACTCCGTGCTTCTTCGGTATGTCTTCAGCCTGGTCAGGAGTTAACCTCCCACTCTGAACCAGTTTGTTTGCCATTTCTGAAATCGCAGCCCAAGTTCGCTGATCGCGCATCTGCCGCTTTGTTCGCTCTTGAAGCAGGGACTGGGCGAATCCATGGTCCCCTACTCCATAAATCGCAGTAAGTAACGCGCGAACCCTGGTCAGGTCGCTGGCTGGATCATTGGGACAGCCTTCGATGTAGCGTAACGGTCCGGTAGTGGGTAATTTCAAGAATCGACGTTCAGCGATCGGACCTGCCAGTGCGCAAACGATCTCCGCCTCTGCCTTGTGAATCAACGCCTGTTGAAACTGGTGTGCCCTGCCGAATCCGGCTGCGGTCAGAAGGGACACCTCGTCAGGCGTTGCTAATGGTCGCATGTTCGTTAATCCCTCGAAACCATCTACGGATATCGAGACGCCCCCATCCCGAAGCATGTTGCCGTAGCGCCAGCCGATCACGGCATGGCCCGCCTCGTGAAATGCAGTAGCTCGCCGTGTTCTCGCTAATTTTTTTGTTGTCATCTTTTCTCTCTCTCCTGGGCCCGTCCGGTGACTGTCAGGCCCCGTCGTGGGTAGGTTTGACTGGGATCATGCCTTACCGTCGTAAGTGATTCGCCCGGTTCGCGAGCAGCCAGTCTGGGCAATGTAAAACGCTGCACCCTGGTCCTTGTCGTAAGTGCGAAAAACCGAATTTCCGAAACGAGCATTTGCGCGGCGCTGCCATGCCGCCATGTCGAGATGGCCGACGCTGGAAATGAGAAAATGGCCGTGAAGATGGCCGCCACTGTCGCCGTGTTCGATGGCCAGCACCGAGTGAACCGGGTACCCGGCAGCCGCCTCAATCTCGGCGAGAAACTTCTTTGCAGCTTTTTCAGAAATTTTCCCGTAGCGAGACGTAATCGTACCGAACCACGACCAGTCCGCGAGATCTCTGATGAACTCACCTTCGTTCTGGGTCCGATCTCGTATGCGCTTTTGCTCATGGCCCCAGGCTGTGCACTGAAGTTCGTGGTCAATCAACATACACGTGTCCTGACAAGGCGGTGGCTGCGCGATTCGCCACGGAGACTGATCGCGGCGGATCGTGTCTGCGACGCCATGTAGCCGGTATGCGCCTCATCGCGACGACGCACGATGTAATCGTGCACGCGATCAGGCACTCCAGCAAACGATTTACGAATATGATTTGATTGCATGTAAGCTATTGCTCCCTATACACTTATGAATCGAACGTCAAGTCAGTGTCAACTCTCAGTCTAAAAGGCTGCGGAGTGGGAATTCCGGGAATTTGGACTGGTAAGAACGGGAGATTCGGTGGGAAAACTGGGACCCGGATCAGGAACGTTGGTAATTTCGGGAAATGTCGCGGGCAGCATATTTAAACTAGTCGGGATCTGCCCGATCGGCACGCCCAGCCCCTGGGATAGCTTCTCCCTCATCAGCCTCGACAGCTTTCCTCCCTCGGTGATATTGCGGATTGTCCTGTTGTCACTGCCGGTTAGCGCGGCAACGCCGCCAACGGTCAGATTGCGATCTTTCATTTTTTGGAGCAGCCACGACGCCTCAGTGACGAGCGGTACCGGGGTGGAAAGAGATCCCGTCACCGCCGTAGATGGCTCAGCACGCTCGGAGGATTTCGCCGACACTAGAGGTACCTTCGGCACCGAAGACTCCATCGCAGACGCGAGTGGTTCAAGTTCGTGGAGATCGGCAAAACTGCTTTGTGTTGCTGGCCCAACTGCCAATTTCTTCATCCACACCTGCTTTTCCCAGGCCGTCATGCGCTGATGTAACAAGGCCCTTAATGACATAGCTGCGGGCATAAAATTATCCTTTGTATACCAGCCGAAGGCACTGGACCAACTTCCCAGATCGACTAGTTCAGCAGCGGTTTTCACAACTTTCGGCCAAACACCTTCCGGTCGCCGGGTAATATCGCGAACTACACGGGAAACCAATAGACCGAGTTCCCTCATGAACTCGGCTGAATCCGTGGCAGTTTCTAGCCTTTCAGCAGCTTCCGCGTCGAATACCGTAGCTGCATATGTTTGGAACGCTGGCAGTAGGTCGCGGCTGGAGGGCAGGTGGCCCAGTTGCTGTTCAACGTGGCCTTTTAGCCGACAATTCGAAAAGAATTCGGTAACTGCCGCCTCAGCCTTTTCCCGGGCGCTCAGGATTTCAATAGTCACCCTGACGTGCGCGCGGCCAGTTAGCGGTGGTGGCGATGGGCAAGCTGCTGGCTTGGCCTGCTTCACCGCCACGCTGGTACACACAGGCTGTTTTGCGACTGGCCTGGGCGCTTTTGATGACGCAACCTTGCCACGCACCATCCGCGAAGACTTCATTGGTTGCGGATTTGTGATCCGTTGCTGGTGGCGCTGTTCCGACTTTGCGCGCGTTAATCCGCGTTGATGGGTGGTCGATTGTCTATAGCCGTCCATGTCGATCAGCGGATTGGGTGGCTGCGACCCGTGAACGTTAACGGCCGTTCGTCTTCGTTTTCTTGCGGCGAGGCTGAAAGCTGCTCGCTCCTGTATCTCTTTCGTCATTGTGTCCTCATTAAGCTGCATGGTTTGCCGTTGTTCGTGGCACCCGTGCATGACGGCAAAGCCGACAAATCACCTTACGTCATTTGGTTTCGTTTCAATCCTGAAAAAGGGCGAGGAACAACCTCCTCGCTGATCCATGCCAGCCAAATTGCTAAAAACAAGGCAATTAAAATTTTCCGACGGGAACTGACAGATGGAAAACCCGCTAGTTCGACGGAGCCCCTGGATCCCAAAGCAAGATCGTGCCACTGAAGCCAGCTGAAAAACGATGTCATGGCGGCGGCAAACTCGTCACCAGAACGGTCATTAAGGATTGGGTGCGGGGGTAACCGCTGACAGGTCTGAGAAGACCCCCCGTTGACCGGCCGCGCTAACACCGCGCTCACACCACAGCGTGTCAGAAGCTGACTGCGCTCTGAGGTCTAAGATCAACTGATGCTAAAATGAACGACTTAGATTGAAACGAACAGGACGCAGCCAGCAGTTAACCCTTTCGATTCTCGTTAGCGCTACCAACTCTTCGATAACCTGCAGGCGTTGCGATCATACGTCGGGTGCACGTGCCGCGCGGCAGCATGCGGGTTCTGCCCTAACGAATAATCCAGCCGGGTATTTCCATTTTCCTTTCCGCCGGTACGCGCGATAAAATAAATCGTAGCGGTTGTGCCGGCGAGAACCGGAGAGGGCGTACACATAACACCATGGCTGAACACACTCTGCAGTCCGTAGCCTTTCCCGTGCTTGACGATTCCCAGATCGGCCAGGTCTCGGGATGCATCAAGGTCGCGCCAAAGCATTACCCGGATGGCGAGCGGCTCATCTCGGTCGGCGATCGCGCGATGAAATTTTTCATCGTAAAATCCGGCAAGATCGAAATCCTCGATTACTCCGGCGACGAACCGAGAATCATCGTCACGCACGGTCCGGGCCAGTTCACGGGTGACGTTTCGCACCTGACGGGGATGCCCGCGGTCTTCACCGCGATTGCCCGGGGCGAATGCGAAGTCTACGAGATCTCACAGGCGTCCCTCCGTGAGGTGCTCAATCAGTGCCCCGCTCTCAGCGATATCATCCTCCAGGCGTTCATCGCGCGGCGGCAGCTACTACGCGAATCGCCCGATTTCACGGGTCTCCGCGTGATCGGGTCGCGATACTCTCCCGACACGTTTCGGGTTCGCGATTTTCTGACGCGTAACCGCGTGCTCTTCACTTGGGTGGATGTGGAAACCGACCCGCAGGTCGATCGGTTGCTGAAAGAGTTCGGCGTCACGGAGGCCGATACGCCGGTTGTCGCCTGCGCGCACATGCTGCTGCTGCGAAATCCGTCCAACCAGCAACTGGCCGATCAGATCGGCATCCACCAGCCTCTGACGCGCACGGTTTACGATCTGATCATCGTGGGAGCGGGGCCGGCCGGCCTGGGTGCGGCGGTCTATGGCGCATCGGAAGGTCTGTGCACCGCGGTGCTCGAATCCATCGCGCCAGGCGGGCAGGCGGGCGGCAGCATGCGCATCGAAAACTATCTCGGCTTCCCGACCGGCCTCACCGGCGCCGAACTGACCGATCGCGCTACCCTGCAGGCCAATAAATTCGGCGCTCGGCTTTCCATACCGACTCCGGCCACGCGCATGACATTCGAGAACGGCTACATAACAATTGAACCGGATGGCGCCGAAGCGATTACCACCAAGTGCCTTCTGATTGCCACCGGAGCCCAATACAACAGGCTCGACGCGGAGGGGTGTGAGCGCTTCGAAGGCACCGGCGTTTATTACGCCGCTACTCCTGCCGAAGGGCTGCTCTGTCAGGGTTCCGAAGTCATTGTGGTGGGAGGAGGAAACTCGGCGGGGCAAGCGGCCGTCTTCCTCTCTTCGCACGCACGCAAGGTATCGCTCGTGATTCGCGGCGACGACCTGAATAAGAATATGTCCAGTTATCTGGTTCACCGCATCGGGCAAACTGCCAACATCGAATTACTCCGCAACACGACGATTCGGAGCCTCCAGGGTAACGGCCATCTTCAGTCCGCGGAAATACTCGACAACAAGACCAAAGAGAGCAGGACGATCGAGACTCCCGCCGTTTTCAGCTTCATTGGCGCAACGCCCCGCACCGACTGGCTACCCGCTGAGATCGAGCGGGACGCGAAAGGCTTCGTCCGCACCGGCGCGGCTCTTGCGGAATCTCCTTACTGGACCGCGGCCAGGGCGCCTTTTTTACTCGAAACCAGCCACCCCGGCGTATTCGCCGCCGGCGACGTGCGCTCCGGATCTTCCAAGCGCGTGGCCACCGCCGTTGGTGAAGGCGCCATGTCGGTGCAGTTCGTGCACGAATACCTCAGGCAAATGTGAGGCGCAGGTTACTCGGCAGTTAACAGAGTTTCGGCAAACGGCCACTCATCGTCGATCCACTGCGCCTTCTGGCGAAAGCCGGATAACAGGGCCAGCTCGCCGATCGCGTCGCGCGTGTACTTGTGGCAACTCTCCGTCCAGATCGTTTCGTCTTTTCCGAAGGCCACGGAAAATCCATCGCGCCGAAAATTGACGATCTGCTCCCTGGTGGAGCGGATATGCATCTCGATACTGCCCAGCGCTTCGTTGAACGGCGCCCAATGCCGGAAGTGGCGCAGATCAAAATCGGCTTCCAGTTCCCGATTGATCCTGGCGAGCAGGTTCAGATTGAACGCCGCCGTTACGCCCAGCGGATCGTCGTAAGCTTTCAGCATTCGCTCGACCGGCTTCATCAGATCGGCACCCAGCAGCAGCGAATCGCCCGGTAACAGAAAGCTGCGCACCTGCCGCAGAAAACGCCCGTCCGCCCCCGCATCGAAATTGCCTATTGTGCTGCCCAGAAACAACACCAGCAGGTGCGTGCCATTGGGCCGCAATGAAGCGACCTCGCGCAGGCCGTCCAGATATTCGCGTTCCACGCCCACAATGCTGATCTGCTCGATGTCCCTCAGTTCCGATTCGCACGACGCCAGCGCGGCGCGTGAAATCTCGATCGGATAGTAAGAGAGCGGCTCGCGTTCGCAGAGAGCGCTGAGTATCCAGCGGGTTTTTCTGCCGCTGCCGCTGCCGAGTTCCGATACCATGGCCGGGGCCGGAACGTGTCCGACGATCTCACGCGAGTGCCGCTGGAGAATTCGCTCTTCGGCCCGCGTCAGACCATATTCGGGCAGCAGACTGATCGCTTCAAACAACGTGGAGCCCAGCGGATCGTAGAGGTACTTCGAAGGCAGCGTTTTTTGTCCCGCCCGACAGAGTCCTTCGCGCACCTCGCGCGCGAATTGCTGCACGGACTGAATGGTCGGGCCTTCGGCGATAGTCATGGTTTATTAGTCGCGTCGATTGGCCACGCATCGGAATCCGGAATACGTGTATTGGTAATGGGGCTGAAACCAGTTACGGAAACTGGGCCGCAACATGCATTGCGCGGTGCGCACGCTGCCGCCTTTCAGAACATAATGCCGGCCATCGAAGAACGGCTCCGAGTATCCGGGGTAGCACGCGAAAGGCCGGAAGCCCGGGAATGGCGCGAACTCCGTAGAGGTCCACTCCCAGCCATTGCCGAACAGTCCCTTCACGCCAAATGCGCTCACACTCGCTTCGCAGTGATTCACGGGCGCGGGGTCCCATGCCCCGGCGACCGCGTGGGCTGCACTTCCCGACGCAGCTAACTGCCACTGCGCTTCCGTGGGCAGTCGCTTACCGGCCCAGCGCGCATAGGCGCTCGCTTCCGCATGGCTGACATACACCGGCCAATCGAGCGGAAGCGGCAACTCATGGAACATCGCGCGGTATGACCACGTATCTCCGCGTCGAACCCAGAACGCCGGATGCACGATTCCATTCGAAGATCGCCACGCCCAGTCATCGGCGGTCCACCAGGCGTTGTTGCTGTAACCTCCGGCTTCAACGAAGCGCAGAAATTCTCCATTCGTGACCTTGTATTGGTCTATTGTGAATTCGGGAACGTGAACAGTGTGCTCATTAAACTCGTTGTCCCAGCCGAAGAGCTCGGTATATGGCCGCAATCCCAAGACTGCTTCGCCTGACGGAATCCGTACGGCGCTGCCCGGAATGAAGGCAGAGCTTTGCTGCGCACCGCGCGACGGCTGTTTGCTCTTGCGCTCAAACGGCAACTGGTGAAGGATGTAGGCCAGCGTTTCCGCATGCATCAGCCGGTGCTCAATCGCCACGTTGAGCAATTGCGGCGACGCATTGGCGAGCACCTGATCCAGTTCCTCGCGAACACGGTCCCGATACGCGTGTACGGTCTCAAGCCGTGGCCAGTCTTCCGGGCGATCCGTCGGCAGGTTGCCGCCCACCGGGTCGATACCGAACGCGAAGAGCTTGTCGAACTCCGCATGCGAGCCGTGAAGGCCTGCGACCTCACCCAGCAGATTCCAATCGAAAGCCTCCAGGTGCCCGATATAAAAAACGATGCGATGCCGCTCGGGAATTGGCCGATCGTACATCGCTTCGGGCATGACCTCGTGGAAAATAGCATCGGTTTCATGCCTCGCCGTCAGAAGACGCGCTACGTTCGTCTTTGTCATTCCGATTTCTCCGAGGCCGGCAGCGGCTTCAGGTCGCCCAGTACAGTCGGGATCAGTTCCGAAACCGTCGGGTGAATATTCACCGAACGCTGCAGCACCGTGTAGGGCGCTTTCGCATACATCACGTCGAGGATGCAATGTATCGCCTCATCGCCCTCGGTGCCGAGAATCGCCGCACCCACGATTTGTTTGGACTCCGCATCCACCAGCACCTTGATGAACCCCTGCGTCTCGCCTTTCTCTACTGCGCGCCCCACCCGCGTCATGAGACGCTTGCCAATCAGCACCTGCCGTCCCGAGGCCACGGCCTGCGCTTCCGTCAATCCAGCACGCCCCAGCGGCGGATCCGTATACAGTGCGTAAGCCGTTATTCTGTCGGAAACACGCCTGTGATCGTTGTCGAGCAGGTTCGCCGCCACGATTTCAAAATCGTTGTAGGACGTATGGGTAAAGGCGCCACGCCCGTTGCAGTCTCCCAGTGCCCAGACGTTGGCCGCACTGGTCCTCAGTTCATCGTCCACCTGAATGTACCCGCGTTCATTCATCCGGATGCCCGTAGTCTCCAGTCCCAGATCGTCCGTATTTGGACGCCGGCCAGTTGCGATTAATAGGTGCGATGCATTCACTACACCGTCAGATGTCCGCACCTCAACACCATCGTTAACCTTCTCGACACCCGCAATATCGGATTTCAGCTCTATCCTGATTTGCTCCTTTTCGAGAACCTCGCGCAACGTATCGGAAACATCGGGATCTTCTTTGTCGACGAGCCGCGGACCGCGCTCCAAAATCGTCACCTCGCTGCCAAAGCGCCGGTACATCTGCGCGAACTCCAACCCTATGAAACTCCCTCCGACAATGACCAGATGCCGCGGCGCGAAGTCGAGATTCATCATCGACGAATTTGTCAGGTAATCGACGGCGTCCAGTCCGGGAATTGCCGGGATCGCAGCACGTGCGCCCACATTGATGAAGATCTTATCCGCCGTCAGCACCGCATCCCCGGCGCCGATTTCCCTGTCGGACCGGAATTTCGCCTGCGCTTTATATACCGTGCAGTTCGGCGTGCTTCTGAGCATTTTCTCGACGCCGGTTTCCGAAGCGCCCGCTATTTCATCCTTACGCGCTTTCACGCGCTTCATATCGACGCTGATGGGACCGCCGATTTCCACTCCGAAATCGCCCGCGTGGCGCGCCACGTATGCCACGCGCGCGCTGGCCACCAGCGCTTTGGTCGGTATACATCCGGTGTTCACGCAGGTACCGCCGAATCGGTTCCGCTCAATAACCGCGACTCGATGGCCGGCTTTCGCCAGCCGCACCGCGAGGGACGGCCCCGCCTGGCCGGTTCCGATGACGATGGCATCATAATGTTCGGGCATATTCGTTATTTCCGTTTGTCCAGAAAATCGCGGGCCACTTCCGCGACAGGCTTATGCTCCACGTCCACTAATTCGTTCATGCTGCGCATCGACACGTCGGAGATGCTGCCGGAGAGCTCCGACAGGGTTTCTTTGAGGCGTGGAAATCGCCGCAGGGCGTCATCGCGAACGGCAATGGCGCACTCATAGGGCGGGAAATATCCCAGGTCGTCTTCGAGAACTGTAAACTCCGGGTGTGCCAGCATTCCGTCTGTCGCATTTGCTGCCGCCATCTCAATTTTCTGCGACCGCAAGGCGGGGTATAGCAATCCAAGGTCCATCTCGACCGGCGTTCCGTCCAGACGCAAGCCGTAGCGCTTCACCAAACCGTCCAGGCCGTCAGGTCGCTGGGTAAATTCGTAGCCAACTCCCAGATGCCAGGGTTTGGCGCGCCGCGCCGCGTCGCTCAGTGTCTTCAGGCCCTGCTCACGCGCCATATCGGACCGCACCACCATGGCGAAGCTGTCGTTGAAACCGAGGGGTGGAAGCCACTCGATCCCCCAGGGTCGATAGCCGGCGCTCACGTTTGCGAAAGCCGTCTTCGCGTCCCTGACAATCGGTTGCTTCAGGACCGCGGTCAGTGCAGTTCCGGTGTATTCGGGATAAAGGTCAATCGATCCGCCGCGCAGCGCCTCATGGGCGAGCAGCGTGCCTCCCAGATCGAGTTTTCGTTCTACCTCGACTCCGAGACGACGTTCGATTTGCTGCGCGACAATCTCGCCGAGCATCACCTGCTCCGTAAAGTTTTTCGACCCCACGATGATATGAGGCCTGGACGCGCACCCCACTGTAAGCAGGGCGATCAGTAAGAGAACCGGCGTTCGACCCATTCAAGAACCTCGTCTGCTGTAATCGCCATCAGGGCGGCTGGCACGGCACCAGCCAGAATTGTTTTCGTATCGGCCATCGCGATGCCGCGGAAGACGAAAGTCCCCAGGCCTCCTCCGCCGATCGCGGCGGCAATCGTGGCTGTCCCTATTGTTGTCACCGTCGCGATTCGAACACCGGCCAGGATCGTCGGCAAGGCCAGAGGCAATTCCACGGCGCGAAGGATCTGGCCATCGGTCATACCCATCGCGACCGCGGATTCGCGCACGGTGGCGTCGACTCCCGTTATCCCCACCACCGTGTTGCGAAGAATGGGCAGCAGAGCGTATAAGATCAGCGCCAGAATAGCCGTCCGCTTGCCAACACCACCGATGAATGGCAGCGGCAGAATGAAACCGAATAACGCGAGGCTTGGTATCGTCTGGATGATATTCACTACGGCGAGTGTCCAGCGGCGCGAGCGCGCGTGATGCGTCAGGAACACCGCGGAAGGCGCGGCAATAGCCGTCGCCGCCATCACCGCGATAGCAACCAGCAGCAGGTGCTCGGCCGACAAGCTGACAATTTCATTGAACAGCATGCGGACCCTCAGCCAGTGTCGCGAGGAACGCCTGCGCCTCCTGCGATTGCGCGCGCGAAAACTCGTGGGCCTTCGCGACTACTTCGAGACGGCCTTCTTTCAGCAACGCGATACGGGTGCCAAGCATCAACGCCTCACGAACGTCGTGAGTGACGAACAGCGCGGTCTTACCAAGCGTTTGGCTCAAATGCGCAAAGTGCCGCTGCATCCCGAACCGCGTGACGGGGTCGAGCGCGGCGAACGGTTCATCGAGCAGCAGCAGCGGAGGATCCGCCGCTAACGCCCTCGCGATCCCGACGCGTTGTTTTTCACCGCCGGAAAGTTGCCGAGGATACCGCGCCGCATACACGCGCGGGTCCAGACCGACGGCGTCGAGCAATTCCGTCACGCGTTTCCGTATGCGGTCTTCCGCCCAGCCTTCCAGTTCCGGAACCAGCCCGATATTCCGCGCTACGGTTACGTGAGGGAACAGGCCGCCATCCTGGATGACGTAACCGATGCGACGCCGCAGCTGAATCCGGTCCTGTTCGGAGATTCGCTGACCGCTAAACAGCACCTCGCCGGAGGAAGGCTCAAGCAGCCGGTTCACCATTTTGAGCAGCGTTGTTTTGCCGGAACCGCTGCGGCCGAGCAGGACGACGGTTTCGTGTTCTTCGATGCTGAGATCTATCCCACGCAGGATCTCGCGGCCACCGGCCTGGTAAGTTACGTTTCGGAACTCAACCAGAGCCGCCATGGGTTCAGGCGAAATCCAGTTCCACTTCATCGACGAAGCACCAGCCCCAGTCTTCGCCGCGCTCAAGCGAACGCATGATCGGATGGCTGGTCTTATGAAAGTGCTTTGTAGCGTGTTTATTTTTGGAAGAATCGCAGCACCCAACGTGCCCGCAAATCATGCAGAGCCGCAGGTGAACCCACGTGTCGCCGGTTTTCAGGCATTCTTCGCAGCCATTCGTATGCGGTTTGACATCCTGAATCTGATCCAGATGCGTACACTTGTTCATGTCCGATGTTACTACTGCGGCGAAAACAGGTTCAACTGGCGGGCCTTCAGATAGTCGAGCTTTTCTTTCAGCCCCGTCTGGTCCGGATAAGGGTGAATGACGAAACCAGCGGACTTATCGCATTCGGAGACATTTTCGGTCCGCAGGTAACAATCGACCCACGCGCGCTTTCCATCCGCATACCAGTCAGCGCCGCTATCGACGCTCAGGCATCCCGGAATCAGCAGCAATATGAAAGTAGTGGTGATCGCTCTTCGAATGCCCGCGAGAGGAATGGTCTGCAGGTAAAAATATATCGCCGTGACACCTGGGATCAGCAGCGTAGCGTACCGGGGAGCCAGGGCGGCTGCAGGTCCCAGGCAGACTCTTCCGATGGCTGTATCGACGGCGAACAGGATGCTGTAAGCCAGCAGGATCGTGGCGATGAGATCACTCTTGCCAGGATTCCGCTTGCGTATAAGACGCCAGACGAGAGCGGAAAAGACACCCGCCGCGCATAGCACCAGAGGGATGCCGACGATGGCAGACAGCCGAAGAGACGTGGCGACGCCAAAATACCTTGCCGACATCGCTGCAAGAAAACGCGGGTATGCCAGCAAGTGCGGATCGGGAAATACGAAACACGCGACCGCGGGCTGGAAGCGGTAATTCAGGAAGAACGCTCCCATGGAGGCAACAGCAAGCAGCAGTGCGATGAGCGTTGCGCCCAGCGGGATCTGACTCAGGCCGCGCACGCGCCGGTAACATTCGAGCGCAAACAGGCCGACTGTGACCGGGCCCATAAACACACCGAAGCCGGTGAATATGAGGAAGAAATTCAGCACGAGGCAGAGAGCGTAGCGGACCTGATACCTGGGCGAGGTCAGTGCGAGGCAGTAGCACAGAATCAATAGCAGCGGAATGCCGCTGTATGCGGCATTGGGCGTTCCGATGAACGTCTCATATTGCGCAGTGGTCAGAAATATGAGCGGGATGGCTACATCTCCGTACGACAGTCTGCCGAAGAGCCGGTACTTGAGCAGCAGCGCCACCAATGCGGCCGCAAAGACACAGCCGCCGATCAGAAACGATTCCGCGCGGGTATTCCAGTCCGTCGCGGGATAGAGGAAGCGGTCGACGACCAGTCCGAGACCTTCGCGATGCGGGCCGTGCTGATAAAGGAAGAGCTCGCCGAGTCCCGGGGTGCCTTTAAAAAACAGGCTGAGGAAATCCCACTGGTCGTAGAACAGCACGTTCACCGCATAGTCGGAGATGAACGTGAAGAATCGGATGCCGAGGACCACCGCCGCCGTTATCACCGTCACTGCCGGCAAGATGCGGTTGATCCGCTGGGCGGTCGACTTCGCAGGCGGCGATTCGGGAACAGGCATTGCCCGCTATGATAGCGAATCCCCGAGTGCCCGCAACCCAATTCGCGCAAAAAAAAGGCGGGGCAAACACGCTGCCCCGCCCGCTTGCCTGATCAAAAAACGACAGCTACTTCGCAATGCCGTAACAGTAGAGCATGCCATCGAACGTGCCAATATACACGCGCCCGTTCGCGACCGAAAGCTCGCCATTATGGAGCCACGATTTGATGTCGTTGCCGCTGTTCCACAGCTCTTTGCCCGTCTGCGCGTCGAGCGCATAGAGCACCGCATGGGTTGAGTTCGGTATGCGGCGCGAAGCGACGTCGGCCAGTCCGACATCGGGATAGGCCTGGTCCGTATTCTCGCCACTGCCGTACGCATATACGACGCCATTGGCGATCACCGGCGGTTCGCCCTGATCCATATCGCGCGATATCCAGGCTGGCACCAACTGCGTTTTGCCGTTCACGTCTTCGACCTTGAAGGCCGCGACTCCGCCTTTTTTCGTTACGCCATTCGTGATCGGGAATTTGAA
>Ga0302319_10003542_pt1 | contig 32578 bp, 29 predicted proteins | sample Bog_T0_2_FD_203319 | JGI IMG/M metagenome (GOLD analysis project Ga0302319, IMG submission 203319) | Peat permafrost microbial communities from Stordalen Mire near Abisko, Sweden - Bog_T0_2 | ecosystem: Environmental > Terrestrial > Soil > Wetlands > Peat | place: Sweden: Abisko, Stordalen Mire... | reverse complement strand
TGAGCGCCGCCTCCGAGGGCTGAAAGCCTGTCCTGTGCCAGCCCGGCGAGGCGGCGGAAGGGATCGGCGGTGGCTCGGTGGGCGGGCGAGTGGACCGAGCAACGCGAGCGCGGGCCCGGGTATGCTCCGTTCATTGCGATAAGCGCTGTAAGCGCGTCCCCTCTTTTTGCGAGAAATCACCGACTCATGAGACTACCGTCCCGCCTTGTCCGTGCGCCTTGAAAATAACGATTCGTCGTGTAATACTGCGGCGAAATGCACACCGTCACCCTCGAAGAAGCACAGGCGCATTTGCCTGAATTGATCGCCGAAACCCAAGGCGGTGGCGAGATTGTCATTACCCGTGACGATAAACCGATTGCACGGCTGGCAGCGGCGACGGCTGTTGATGACGCACCGCAACCTGCAACGGAGCGCTTGCCGCTGCTTGGATTGCTAAAGGGCAAGATCATTTTCCACGAGGGATGGGAAGAGACTCCCGAGGAGTTCAATGAATACATGGAATGAGGGTGCTGCTCGACACCCACGCGTTTCTTTGGATTGTTGAGGATTCTCCACGTTCGTCGCCTGCAGCTCTCAGGCTGGCCAATGACCGGGCAATCGAGAAGGTGGTAAGTATTGTCTCCCTCTGGGAAATCGCCATTAAAGTGCGGCTGAAGAAGCTCGAACTTGCGATGGAGTTCGATGCGCTGGTCGATTTGATAGAGAATCGTGCGATGGCGACGCTTCTGCCGATCACGCCTACTCATGTGAAGCGATTGCAACACCTCGAAATGCACCATCGCGATCCTTTTGACCGGATGCTTGTTGCCCAAGCACTGGCGGAAAGTCTCTCGCTTGTCAGTGGCGACGCATCGCTCGACGCCTACGGGGTGAAACGGCTCTGGTAGTCCGCGTGGAGTCATTGCCGATCTCCCGGTTGAGCAGACCGCACGATCCCGAGAACAGCTCCCTTGAGAACATCGGGCAGGCCGCGCCACGCAGCCGCAATTTCCAGTAGTTCCGGCAAATCGCCGGGATCGTGTGACGCTATGTGTGACGGAACACCCGCCGGAGCCTCATCAATACAGGGGCGGGCCTCAGGTTCAAATTGTCGCCCCGACTTTTCCCTTCCGCAGGACGGCTGTAGCGATTTCCAGCGAATTGCGCCATTTGCTGATACGGCGGCGTTCATCGAGGTAAGACTGGCCGCGCCGGCATCGGTCGGTAGCATCCCGGCGCCCGCCCAGGTCTTGGCGGTGAGGCCCCGAACGCGGACGTGCACCTTGACGCGGGGGCGGGCATCGCGGTATGCCGAACGCGCGTGCAAGATCCCAATTACCCGAACTGGCGAGCGCAAAAGTAGGTGCTGCCGGCATGAAGAAGCTCTCCAATGGTGTGCGTGATTGGTTTCGCAGAGTGCGCAGGGCTTGCCGTTCGGGAAGCCGTCAACTTTTGCGCGCTCCCTTGGTGGCGGCGGAGGAATATCGAATTCGCTACGAGCTGACGGCCTGTCTCAAATTCAAGGATGCAGCGCGCTTTCTGCCGGAATGGGTCGAATTTCACTTGCTCGTGGGATTTGAGCATTTCTATCTCTATAACAACAACAGTACCGATGATTACCGCGGCGCTCTGGCTCCTTACCTAAAAGCCGGAATCGTTACCTTGACTGAATGGCCGGACTCCCCGGCCTGTCCGAAGGCCGATGAGGATTGCGTGGCCCGCCATCGGCACGAGGCGCGCTGGATCGCGTTTCTCGATGACGATGAATATCTCTTCCCCTCATCTGCCGGAGATGTCCGAAAGGTTCTGAAGAATTACATTCAATACCCGGCCGTCGTTGTGCATTGGGTCATGTTTGGTTCGTCCGGGCACGTTCAGCGCCCTCCGGGACTTGTCACGGAGAACTATCTCATGCGCCAGGCGCGGATTAATCCGACGATCAAGAGCATCGTAAATCCCCGCCGCGTTGCGTCGTGCATGGGCTCCCATTATTGGCTCTACCAAGGCAAGGAAATGGCGGTGGATGAAAACAAGCATCCGGTTAAATCCAGCAGTTCCATGCCCGCGACCGCGGACGTATTGCGGATCAATCATTATTGGTCGAAATCCCTTGAGGATGGAAAGGTCAAGATGACAAAGGGAGCGGTCGACCAATGGACGATTGACAACCCCCGTTCCATGGACCTTTGGAATGCGCACGACAAACCGCTGAACGCGGTTGAGGACCGCGAGATTTTGCGCTTCGTAACAGAGCTAAAGAAACGGCTGGAGGCGCGGAAGGCCGGCAGCATCTAAGCTGTGCGGGACGCTTTACCTTGCATGAAAGCCTTTATACGCTGATACCCAATTTTCATGCCTGCAAAAATTTCCACCAAAGCATCGACGACACTGAATATCGGCATCGCCGGCCTTGGCTGGCCGGGTTACCAGCATGCGGGGGCGCTTGCCCAAAGTAAGGTCGGACGCGTTTATGCGTGCGCCGATCCTGACAAGGAGCGCCAGGCGAAATTTCGCGCGGAATTCCCCGCCGCAAAGCCGTTCCGGACGGTCGAGGAGATGGTCGAGGACTCGAACCTGGACGCGGTGGTGATCTGCCTGCCCAACGGGATGCATTTTTCGGCGAGCCTCGCGGCTTTGCAGAACGGCAAACACGTGTTGTGCGAAAAGCCGCCTACGTTGAATGCGGCGGAAATGAAGGTGCTGCAGGAAGAGGCCGCGAAGCGGGGTTTGATTTATTGCTTCGGACGGCAGCAGCGTTTCTCCGCCGAATTGCTCGCATGCAAGAAGGCAGTCGAAGCGGGGCGGCTGGGAACCATGTACTTCGCGCGGGCCATCTGGATTCGCTCCCGGGGCACGCCCACGGGCATCGGCGGCTGGTTTACCGACAATGCGAAATCGGGCGGCGGCGCTTTGATCGACATCGGGGTGCATGCGCTGGATGCGGTGTGGTACTTGATGGGCACGCCGCGGCCGTTGTCGGTGAGCGCCCAGGTGTTTCGCAATTTTGCACACCTGGTCGACGTGCCGAAATTCGACGTGGACGATGCGGCGTACGGTTTCATCCGGTTCGAAAACGGCGCGGTGGTTCACCTGGAAACCTCCTGGGCGGCCAATCTGCCCGATGACGTGCCGGGAGAGGGAGCGAAGCGGGAAATGGTGAATTCGTTCATCTACGGCTCGAAGGCGACTCTGCGGCTCTATCCGCTTGCGCTCTTCGAGGATCAAGACGGCGACCTTGTGACGGTGCCGCTGGAGACCGATGCGACCATCAAGCCGTTCACGCGGCAGATGGAGAATTTCCTTGCCGCCGTGCAAGGGAAGGAGGAGCCGGTCAACAGCGCCCAGCAGGCGGTTTACCTGATGGAAATGTTGGATGCGATCTATCTGTCGAGCGAGAAGAAGCAGGAGATTCCCATCGCCCGGCTGTGATGGGGTGCGGTGGCGGCAGAGGGGTTCAACTGGGAGCCTGCGCGGCCCGCAGCAAGCCGGCGGCTTTCCAGAGGGTCTCTTCCCACTCCTTGCGCGGCTGCGAGTCGGCGACGATTCCCGCGCCCGCGTGGAAATAGGCTTCTCCGCCGGCCTCGAACACGGCGGTGCGGATCGCTATGTTGAACGTGCTCCGGCCGTCGTACCTCATGCAGCCAATCGTCCCCGTGTAGAGACCACGCTCCGCCGGCTCGAGCTCGGCGATGATTTCGCGCGCGCGCTTTTTCGGGGCTCCCGTGATTGATCCCCCGGGAAAACAGGCCCGCAAGGCGTCAATGTGATCGATCCCCGCGCGCAGCCGCCCCGCGACTGTCGAGACCAGGTGATGGACCTGGGCATACCGCTCGAGCTTCAATAACTCGCGCGCCTCGACGCTCCCGTAATCGCATACCTGGCCGAGGTCGTTTCGCTCGAGGTCGGTGATCATCACCAGTTCCGCGCGTTCCTTCGCGGAGGCCTCGAGCCCCCGTGCGGCCGCCGCATCCGCCGCCGCATCGCTGCCGCGAGCGCGCGTGCCTTTGATGGGGCGCGTGAGGGCGTCGCGCCCCTCGATTTGTAAAAACAACTCGGGCGATGAGGAGGCGATCACACGGTCCCCCGTGCACATGAGGGCGGCATACGGCGCCGGCGAGCACGCTCGCAGCCGGGCGTAGAAACCGAGGGCCTGCTCGATTTTTCCACTCCATGCCGCGCTGAACCGGTGTGCGAGATTGACCTGGTAAATGTCGCCGGCGGCGATGTACTCCTGCGCCCGGAGCACCATCGCTTCGTAATCCTGGCCCGCCATCTCCGGACGGAAGGAAATCGCTTCATCGTTCATTGGGGCCGGCTCGGCCATCAATTTCTCGAGGCCGCCTTCGTCCATCCAGCGCGCTTCATCATGGAGGAAGGTCAGCACCCTCCCGTACAGACCGAACCGGAAACGCCCCCCGTATTCGACATACCCCGCGGCCATCCCCGGGCTACCCTCGCGGAGCCTGACCGCCGCCCGCAGGCGTTCCCAATCCCGGGGCGTCTCTCCCTCGATGATTTCCTCCGGGCAGGCGGCGATTGCCGATACCGCGCCCTTGCGAGCCAGCGCGCTGTCCAGAAATACGAGCCCGGGCAGATGCGCCAGCCGGCGGGCCGCTTCCCAGGGGCTCGTTTTTTCGGGGATACCCGCCAACTTCCATCTGCTCTCGCTTTTCAAAATGAACCGTTTCAGTATCGTCTTGCATTCGTACCGATGAAAAGCCTTCTCGTCCTCCTCCTTGCCTCTACAGCCGCCGCATTCGCTTCCGTCCTGGCCCTTGCGCAGGCCCCGGACGCCGCTTCCACGCCCGGCCCAGCCGCCGTATCGCCCACTCCCCCTCCGGCGGGCAGTGCGCACGAGGCTGCCGCCGTCGTCCCGCTGCCCGGCGAGCCGGCCGGTTCCCCGAAGGAGAAAAACATCCCTCTCATCCCGGAAGCAGCTCCCTCTGCTCCGGAAGCCTCCACCCACGGCCACAGGGCCCACGGCGGCGTCTCGCCCCGGCCGACGGAGACATTCGCAGTCGAGCAGGACATCCGGATGCGTGTCCGCCTGCGGGCCTCCCAGACGCGGGCATTGAACAGCGACCCGAGGCTCGACGCCGAATGGATCGCCGCCCATCGCGCTCCGACCGATCCCGGGCGCCGCGCCTTGTTGGCGGTCTATTTCAACCATCTCTATGATCGCATGGCGAAGCTCGACCCGTCGATTGCCGAGCAGGCGAAGACCCGCAAGCAGGCGGCCATCGACCGGATGAAATACACCCGCCTGGGCGACCTGGATAATCCCGAGGACCCCTTCGCCGCGCCGACACAGGAGGCTTCCGGTCCCAATCCGCCCGAGCCCGAGCCCACGGCGGCACAATGAGCGCCAGAGAATGCGCTGGATTTCCCCGGGCGGACAGGTATGTTCACCCTCCCTTTTGAAAGAAAAGGGGAAGAGTGAAACCAACGGCGCCTTCGTCTAGGGGTTAGGACACGGCCCTCTCAAGGCCGGGACACGGGTTCAATTCCCGTAGGCGCTACTGGTCGAAATCACTCTTAAAACGGCATGAATACAGGTGATTATTGCAAATCGACTAGTTTTTCATTCGACCTCATTCTACCCCAAAAAACACCGAAAATGCCGGTTTTATTGGCACTTTATTGGCACTGAAATGGCGCTCGAATTGCGAAACCGAGCGGGAGATTGCCCACTAAAGGCTCAGCACCCTTCCGGCTCGGTCGTCCCGCCTGGCTGCTAACCGCTTATGAGGTTCAGCGCTAGGTCATACCCGCATCCAGTGGTCGGAAATCGAGACGACGTGCCGGGTGCCGCATTTCAATCGACAATCGAGATTTCTGCGGACAGAGAGAATGTTTATATCGAAGTCACTGTCGCGTGTAGTAGCGAGACAGTGAACAGCCTAATATCTGACGGAGCCGCCGTAATCGTCCTGCATGTAGATTGTAGCAACACCCTTTATCGTCGCGCATTCCCTCTGAGTGAATTCAGTCAACGGATAGCCATATCGGCGGAGAATTTAAATGACACGGTGGAAACCACTGTCTTTGTTAGTGCCGCCAAGGACATCGGAAGTTACCGCGTTGCAAATATGCACCCAGATTACGGCGACGCTACTTTTGTTGTTACCGAGGGCGACATCCTCGCCATTGGCGAATCCTATATCTTCGAGATCAATGCTGGATTCGATTCGATGCAGCGGCTTGGCTCCATCATGCAAATCGACGAAGCAAAAGAGGAAGGGGACATACCATTGCGCGTGGATTTCAACGGAGACAAAATTCTGATCTTTCTCTCGAAGAGTGATTTCAAAGACTATAAGCTCTTGAAGAACGACGAATTTCTTTCTGGGCCATTAACGTGTACTATCGTCCTCCCAGTCTTACTCGAAGCGATTTATGTTTGGAAGAGTGAGGCTGAGGACGAGTCCATTTCTCTAAGACGGTGGCAGAGAGTCCTCCGGCACAAGGTCGAAACCTTGGGCCTAGGAAATGAATCGGATAATCTCATTCTCGCTCAACGATTGCTCGAATTACCGATAAAACGGGCGCTTGTTTCGTCCCGGCAACGCGAAGACTAATTGTATGCAAACCTTGTCAATTTTCAGGGACCGCTATGTGAATGTTCTCCGCGCGTCGATCGCCGCGAACATGGACAAATACACTGAACCAACCTCTTGGGCTGCGCAAGCGGGAGTCTCTCTGAGCAATAGCCTAGAAACCTCCGTCCGATTGCAAACGCCATTAGACCTGATTCTGCCATCTGAGAACGATCTCAAGGATAACGAAAACGCGGTTCGTTTACATAAGGCTCTCCCAAACCTGACGCCACTGCAAGCCCGCGATCCCAGGTTGTGGACTCGCCTTACACACGTCGAATTGTGGAATTACATGAGGATGAGGTGGCCAGTCGAGAAGCACACCACGAACGTAGAGAGGGCGAAGCGATTTGTAGCCAATCGGTATTTTGTTACCCAGAGCCAAAGCCGCGCCATATTGCGCAACGGTGCGGCCCGCTTGTGGTGGACAGCTCGGCTCTCGTACGACGAGACCAGAGATAATCCATACGAGCTTACCATGGTGCTGCTGTCTTCTCTTGATATTACCCAGCAAATCCTGGAGCGAGGCTTGGGGCGTGCGCCCGTTGTGGTGATGGGCTTTCTCGAATTTCTGAATAGACACCGAGATTTGTTGCTGACAGGCGGCGAAACTAACCGGGCAATTATCCGGCGACTGGCAAAGTTTCTGAATTTCTACGGAGGGGTGTGTATTCTCGATAGTTTATCGCAAGGCCGGATATTGGACTTATTGGAGCGTGAACTTACTGTCCTCATCAATACCTCTCCGGAGGTTGCTGCTCCTTCGGCCCCATAAATGGTTGACGTATTTTCAACGGCTAAGCGGTCGCTGATAATGGGACGCATTCGAAGCCGAGGAAAGCGCACTACGGAATTGAAATTCGTTTCGTTGCTCCGCGCGCATAAGATTCGTGGCTGGCGGAGGGGAAGGCTTTTGCCGGGACGCCCCGATTTTGTTTTTGCTCGTGCTAAGCTGGTCATCTTTATTGACGGTGATTTCTGGCACGGCAATCCCAAGACGTTTCGATTACCTAAAAGCAATCTTGAATACTGGAAGCCGAAAATACAGAGGAATATAGATCGAGACAAAACGATCAACCGTACACTTCGCGCAATGGGTTGGCATGTCCTACGTATTTGGGAGTCTTACCTGAAAAATGAGGCTTCAGTGTTGGCCAAACTGAGAGTTGCACTAGCAAAAGAGGAATTTCGTGGCGAGGTAGCACGAATTACTCACATATCCGATCCACTAAAAGAGTAAGCTTCAGAAGGAGCGTACTAAACGAAGCTACCGAGAGCAAACCGCCGCCGCCGAAAGCCTTCGTCCTTTTCCGCTCCGCTGCGTTTACTCCTTCGCTTTACTCCAAACGCCGAAGACTTTACCGCATCCTCCAAGAGACCGCCGCGAAGATTGAATCGCTTCGCAGGCTTCGACGATCCAACCTTCCCGAAAGCCGCCACATCCTGCCGCCCACAAACCGCGCCGTGCTTCGCTCGTCACGATTTCTGCTGACCGCCCCCAAACCTGGTTCGAGTTCGGCTGCTCGTCAGCCTCAGTGGTAAGGAGAGGCGGCCTCGCAGCCTCAGGGTTGGATGAGAGAGGAGGAGAGATCGAGTGAGAGATGGATTTCCCGAATGCCCGCACAGGTTCAGAACGGGGCGGGAGCCGTGCCGCTGAATGCCACGTCTCCAAAGCATAGCTCCCCATCATAACACATCCAGTAGGGCTTCTCCGATGGCCCCAGGCCCGCCTTCCAGCCTTGCTCAATCGTCATGAACACCATCCGGCGAACGAAATCCAGCCGTTCGAAGAAATCGCCGCGTCCGGTCCATTCCTGCCATTCCTTGCAGGCCCGATAGACCGTACTGAAGAGAGATTCCTTTATCAGGTCCTTCACCTTGGTAGGCTCCCATCCCTCACCGAAAGCGGCCCACAACCTCCAGCGCTTGAGGCAGGGAGGGCGCGTCTTGCTGAGGTATTTGGCGAGGTAGCGGGCATGCTCTGCCGGCATCACGGTGACATGGATGCGGCCCCAGCCGGCCTTTTCCGCAAGGGAACGCGCCTGGACGACATCGATCCTCTCATTCCTCACCATGTGGACGTGCAGCCCGTGGCGCTTGTGCATCTCAAATACCCGGATGCCTTGTAACTCTGGCCAGGTCCGTTTCATCGCGGTAAGAAGCCGGTTCCACCGCTTGCGGGTGTCCTTGACGCCCAGGAGTTCCTTAAACGTGAAGGTCCACATGAACAGTCTCTCTTTCGCGAGCTTGCGGGAGGAGAACAGGAAGGCGGATTTACTCTTGGTCATATCATCTCTGTGGAGTTGTTCTTTATATTAACAAGGTTAGGGGTGCCCATGGGGGCCCCTGACGGGGCACCCACGGTCCCCTCTTCCTCGGGCTGATCCTGGAGCAATTCAGGGGGACGGTCCGACAGGGAGCCAATCACCTGCCCGTTGTCGTTCTTCAAGCTAGTGAGAAAGAAGACGTACAGTTTGCCCTTCTGGTACGGGAACACGGCCTCCTCAGGGGTTTCCACGCTCTCCGGCAGCCGCTGATAGAACATGGCGCGGGCAAGATTGCCTCGCACCTGACATTCGGCCAGGATGATGGCTTTCACGTAGCCGACCTTTTCCCCTGTTGTCTTGTCCACGTAGCCGTCCAGGGCCGCGTGGGCGCCGCGGAACTCTCCGACGATCAGCAACCGGCCCATGAGGACCTCACTCATCAATTCCGGCCGGTTCATCTTCCCTCCTGGCCCACGGCCCTGTGCTCGAATTTGGAAAGCGCTCGCTCAACCGCCGGCCAGAAAAAACGGACAGTGCGGTGCCCCAGGGAAAGGTAGGGGATCATTCGCCGCCGCATCATCTCCTCGACGACCCGGCGAGTGACGCCCAGGCGCTCCGCCAACTGCAACTTGTTCAAATAATCTCGGGTCAGCCCTGCTCTCATGGAGGGCAATGAACATCAATACCATTAGTACTACAAGTATTATTTTTTGCGCCTGCTTTTCGCCTTTTCGTACGGCCCGGCAAATCCGCCCTGCTTCGCCTGTACCGCGTCGGTTTTGAGCGCCGCCTTGACGCCCACGGCCACCTTCTGAACGAGGTTCCGTGCCGGCCTGCCAGCTTTCAAATCCTGCTCCCGGCGCTCCGTGACCTGATTTGCGGAAACATAGGTGCGGCCCAGATAATCGAATCGCCGGAGTTTCCCAAGGTTCACCAGTTCTGTAACTCGTGCGGGAGTGATGTCCAAAAGCAGCGCAGCCTGAGAGTGATTGAGCAAACCTCTCTCCTCCACCATCTTCTCTCGCATCTCGTTGAACTCCCGGTCCAGATCCTCCCGCCGCTTCGTGCGTTCCTTGGGCGACCGGGCAAGGACTGTTGCGGACAGAGCGAGGGCTTTCATTCGTGGCGGACCTTACGAAATAAATACCATTACGTCAACAAGGGATGCGGTTTCAGGCATGCCTCACAATTCATCTGGTGTCTGGGCCAGGAATTCTGTCGGAGAAATGGCCGGCACCGGCGAAGCATCGAAGCCGTCTGCATCCCGCGTGATGATGTATTGCGAACCTGATTTCCTGGCGACGGCGGCGACCGCCGCATCCTCGAAGTCGTCCAATGCCAATTTCCGAGCCTCACGCCAGCCAGCCGCATCCAGATCACCAATTCGAAAATGATCCAGCACGCGATCCATCGCGGCTTCCGCACTTGCCTTCGATCCGTGCTTGCGAACCACGTAATACAGGGTAGCCAAACCGTGCGACGGGAAGACCGCGATAACGGTTCCCGCCTCGATCAGGGTCAATAATTGCGCCGAGGCGGTATAATGCGGCTCACGGTTCTGGAATACATCCAGCAAGATGTTGATATCGACGGTAACCGTCACAGATACTTCTTCTCGATGTGATCGCGGTATGCCTTTTTCGCGTCCACATCCGGGGAGATGATGCCGGTGGCCGCGAGGACATCGGGATGGAGCGGACGCTGTAAACGCTGCCGTAGTTTCTGCGCTTGCTGCGCCAGAAATTTCTCGGCGGAAAGCCCCTGCTTTTCTGACCACGCGCGGAGGAACGCAAGGTCCTCATCGGGCATTGGAACGGTGATCGTCGACATAACCAGATTCTAGGCGACCGCCGCCTCAAACGCAACGACCTTCCCGGCTTTTGCTGCCGGCATGATTCTCCAATAGGTTTCCGCATCTCTTGGCTTCACGAGCTCCCGGTAATGCGAGAATACCATTTGCGGGCTGTTTCCCATTTCGAGGGATATCCTGGCCGCGTCCTGGCATTGAGCGAGACGGTAGGAGCCGAACGAGTGACGCATGACGTTGTTTTCCCATGATTTGAACCCAGCCGCCTCTTTGACCTTCTGGAACCGCTTGCGCTTCCCGAGAGGCGTTATAGGCCCGGCGATCTGCCGCACCGGTTCCAGCCATGCCCGCAGGTTGTCTGCGATGGGGACCAGTCGGCGGCGAGCGGTTTTGGCCTGTGCCGCCGTGACTTCGATATGCCCGCCATCGAGGTCAACTTGGGACCAGTCGAGTTTTTGCAACTCCGAGGACCGCAACCCGGCGAACAGTCCAATCGCCACGTAAGGGAGAAGATCGTCTCCGCACTTGTTCAAGAGATTGGCAGCTTGCCCAGGCGTGAGGATGGAGGCGGGCTTGTCGATGTCCTTGGCCCGCTCTGTTTCCATCGCCTCGTTGGCCGTGACCCATTTACGCTTCTTGCAGTACGAAAACAACGTACGAATATCCCGGCGGAAGGTGTTGCGGGTGCCGGGTGCCATATTGAGCCCAGTCAGCCATGCGTCAATGTCAGCGGCGGTGATCGTGGCAACCGTGGCATCTGGAAAGCCCTTTTGAAACCGGGAGAGCCGCCGCCGAAGATCGTAGCAGTAAGTTTCCGTCCTGCCCGCCGATCTCCTCGCGCCTATCAGGGCCTCCATGGCATCTGATACGCTCACGGATTTCTCCATTGCCCGCAGATGCACGAGGTAGAAGTCTATGGCCTGTTGAATGCTCTTACCATACTTCGCCAGTTCCGTGTTTCCGAATGCCGCCGTCCCTTGGTTGTTTCGTGTGATCCGGCATTGTGCGGCATACGTCTCGGCCGCCGCCCTGGTCTTGAAGAATTTGCGGGAGCCGCCGGTTTTGGTTCTGGCGTCCACCTGCCAAGCATCCCGCTTTTCAATGAAGGCCACGTACGGCCATTCGAGCTTCTCCTTTTTCGTTTTCGGGCGTGGGTTGCTCATGTGCCTTTTATTGGCACTTTATTGGCACTCACGCAAGCTTTCTATCGTGGAGCTAGGCCCTCTCAAGGCCGAGACACGGGTTCAATTCCCGTAGGCGCTACCACCAGGGATGCATCCCTGGACCCGGATGAATACAGGGGATAATAGAAGATTCAGAATTCAAAATCTCGATACTCATGCAAACCCGTAAAACCCCAAAAAAACGCATTTCAGCTTGAAAAAATAGCTACTGTAGCTGCGGTGATCTTGATGACCGATGAATTCCGAGTCAGGCCAAACAAGCACCCAAGACTGAAATGGGTGGTGCGGGCGAAGATTCCCAAGATTCCGTGCCACGATGTTATCAACAATCCCATCGGTCTTAGCCCACGGCTACGTGGAGATGGAAATGTTCCTGGAAGCCAACGATGCACTGGATGACATCGACCCCATGTGCAGCCATTTGCCGGAGGTGCTAGCCGTTCGAGTGAGTGTGTACCAGGCGCTTCAACGGTGGGCTCTGATGGAGGTGGTTGGAACAGCATTTCGACGTGGCAGTGGCGCCCTTGGTTATTTTGGCGCATAGCCTGCAGCTATAGGCTCATCGCCGAGAAGGTATTGGTACGGATGCTGGAGGAGGGGTAACCTTTGGTCATGAATCCATTACTTCTTATACTTGTTCTTCTTCTCGTGTTTGGCGGCGGCGGTTTTTACCTTGGCGGGCCTGCCATCGGCGGAGGAGGATTTGGTCTGATCCTGTTGGTATGTATTGTCATCTATTTTATGGGCGGATTCCGCACGAAAGCCTGACGCTACCGCCACAGTGAGACCCCTGATAACACAGAGAGAAATACCATGAAATCAAGCACAAAAGATACAGTGAATGGATCAGTCAAAGAGGCTGTCGGTAAAGTCAAAGAGGCAACCGGCAACGCCATTGGAAATCCCGACTTGCAGGACCGTGGAACCGCACAAAGGGTTGCGGGGAAAGTGGAACGGAAACTCGGCGACGTGAAGAAGGTGTTCGGGCAATAGTTTTTGACATAGGTTCATTCAGCGATGATTAAAAGTGCCAGGCAAGGGACGGTCGATCACGGCGCTTCTCATCCCTTTGTTGAACAGTCTTTATTCCCGTCAAGTGCTGGACATATTTCAGTTCTGCATCGTGCCGGCGTGGGCCAAGGAGTCTTCCAAGGCCCTCATCAATGCTCGGTGTGAATCGGTGAGGGAGAAAGAGGTCGTTCAAGTCGTTGTTCAGCCAGCGGAGGTGTTTGGTTCCAGCAGATGGGTTCTACGAGTGGTCCAGAATTGGAAAACGCCCGTACATTTTCACCGTGAATAGTGGTGATCCAGTAACTACCCCGCCGCGCTATTCTCTCAAGGATAGCCTTGCTACCGCCGACTAGACCCGTTCAGAACCGGAAATTATTGTATTCCTCGTGGGAGCCGATCCATACCCATCGCATCTTGTCGCCTTTCAAATTGCCGACCGCTCGATAGTGGGCTCCTACCCTCACGGAGTACAAAGTCCCATGCAACCGTTTGAACCGAATGGAGGAATGCTGGGGATTCGCCAGCCAGATGCGATAGCAACGCTCAGCAGTCTCTGGACTTCGCGCGGCAATGCCCTGTACCGCTCCCAAAACTCCGGCGTGGTTTTCGAAATCACGAAACCGGAGGCCAGTCCCTTAGCGTGCCTTCCCTTTCAGCCCGTTCCGCTTCCTCGAACAGGAAATCCAACTTCCCCGCCGCCGCATCGCGTTCCATCTGCTTGTCCCACGCGTCGCCCTCTTCCTGATTCAGGATGAAAGCGGTCAACTCCGCCAATTCTTCCGGCGATAGTCCGTGCACTGCGGTTTTGATTTCGGCCAAACTCATCGGGTTCCAATTTACGCGGCTACCGGTTCAAACGCAACTACGTTTGCCCCGTTCGATCCCGGCAGCCTCTTTACCACCTTTGCTGCGGCAGGTTCGCGATGCGCTCGGTTATCGGAGCCAGGGGCGCGAGCCCGTTTGCGGGTCGATTCAGGTAAAACCACGCGCAACTCGACCAATCATCCTGGCGGTCAAAGATGGGGTCTTTCTCCATATCGACCGGCTCTCCGCCGCGGATGAACTTCATCCCGCGGCGCAGGAGCGGGGCGCGGGTGCCCGGTCCGCCGCAGCCAATCTGCTGGATGGTCGCGCGGATTTCTTTCTGGAAGTAGAGGGGATCAGGGACGTGGAGGCGGTAGAAGCCGTATTCCATCCACTCGGCGTCGGCCAGCGGCGAACCCTGGTAGAGATTATCGTAGCGCCCCTGTCCCCAGCCCGTGCCGATATAGTCTTCGGTGCCTGTGCCGCACAGCGTCGGGTGTTGTGCGTCTCCATCAAGCCAGATCTTGACCTCGCCTTCGCCCCACCATGTCCGGAGGTACGTGCACATGTCCGCGATGACTCCAAAGCATACACCGAGAAATCGTCCGCGGCCGGTAACATGCGGCAGGAACTCGAAATCGCGGCAGAGGGTCGTCGGGTTCTCCCGCCGCCAGCACGCATGAAACCAAAGGGTATCCGCGTCGTGCTCGTCCCCCAGGGTCCAGTCCACCTCGTAGAAGAACAATTCGATATCGGCGTCAGTCTCGTTGGTGACGACCATCCGGAATCCGCTTCGGAACGGCATCGGGACGACGCAATTGAAGCTCCTGCCTTCCGGGCTCGAGAACAATGCATTCTGAAATGTGACCATCCTTCCGAGCGTCTGGCAGAAGAAATCGCCGAGGGGCGCGCTCACCGCCGGCTCGGCGGCGCCATCCCAGAAGATGTCGAGACGCAATCCACGCAACATGCGCGGGGAGCGGTCGTTGATCGTCACCCAAATCCGGCGAACGGCGCCGGGTCCTTCCGTGGATTCAGCCATGGTGAAAGCCTGGCCGGCCTTCAACGGAGACAGGCACGGGGAGGTTTTGCGGTCGTGCGTGAGGTCCTTGTATTGGTGGACGAGGCTGGTGCCCGGGATGCATGCGCCGCCGCGGGCTCCATGTGGGTTCTCCGCGGTGGCCCAGCGGGTTTCAAGTTTGCGGTGAGCAAATAACTCAGTCATTTGCATGGAGGTTATTGCGCCGTTGGGAGCTTTCAATGCGTTTCTTGATTGCCCGCGGATGCGCGAGGTAGAAGTCTATGGCGTGTCGAACGCTCACCCGCATCCTGAACCCGCCGCCGCACCGGCGCCGGCGGTTTGGTATCAATGCCAGCGTTGCGGCAACTGCTGCCGCTGGCCCGGCTTTGTCCAACTGCGCGACTCCGATATCGCGGCTATCGCGGGGTTTCTGCAAATGAGCGAGCGGGATTTCATCCAGCGCTACACTTGTCTCCGCCCAAACCGTTATGGTCTGGCGCTGATCGAAACCGGGAGCGGCGCCTGCGTGTTCCTCCCGGATAAGGATTGCGCCATCCAGCCGGTGAAGCCTCACCAATGCAAAGGCTTCCCGAACTCCTGGAACTTGCCGGGCTGGCGCGACCTCTGCGAAGCCATCCCGCAGCCTCTCGTTTGTGCAACTCGGTGCGGTTCAATTATGAAGACGCAGTTGCTCCTTCTTGTTTCTTTTTTTCTCTTTTTCGGCCTCCTCACGGCTGGGGCCGAGCCGCTCCTCCAGCCGCACGATCGGGTGGCATTCTGCGGCGATGCGTCGACCGCGAATCTCGACTATTCAATCTATGTCGAGGAGTATCTTCTCGCGTGTCAGCCTGTCGACGTGGGCGATATCGCGCAATTTGGCTGGAGCGCGAGAACAGAGCGGGATTTTGCCGGCCATCTTGACACGGACTTGTTCCCTTTCAAGCCGACGGTGGTGATGACCAGTTTTGGCGCAAGCGAAGCGGATGACAAACCGCTCGACGACGAGACTGCAACCGCCTATCGCAAGACTCAAACGGACCTGGTGGACGCCCTCAAGAAAAGCGGCGTGCGAACTATCATAGTCGGATCGCCCAAATGCGTTGATCTTAGTAACAAGCGTAAAGATATCACAGGGGCGGAGATATGTAACAAGAACCTGAGTGTGCTTGCCGGCATCGACAGGGATGTCGCTGCCAAAGAAGGCGTTGGTTATGCCGACGTCTTCGGAGCGACGACGGCGGCGATGACCAAGGCCAGGGCGCTCTACGGAGATAAGTACATTTTCGACGACGGACGCCCAGGAAGTCCATGCAGCCTGATCATGGCATATGCGTATCTGAAGGCTCTCGGGTATTCTGGAGACATCGGAAGCCTGAGTGTGGAGGACTTCGCGACGAACAGGGTCAAATGCAGCCCGGGACAATGGATTACCTATAAGGATCACACCCTCACAGTGGAAAGCACTCTGTTTCCCTTCTGGTGGTATCGGGGCAATTATCCGGACGGCGCTCCGACTATCCTGAAATGCGTTCCGTTCGACGACGAACTCAATCGCTATCTATTGATCGTCAAGAATCTTCCCGCCAGCCGCGCGAAAATCACGTGGGGGACTGAGGATCATGATTTTACGGCGGAAGAGCTGGCAGCCGGAATTAATCTCGCCAGGGAATATGTGCGCACGCCATTTAGCGGGCTGTTTGACGGCCTCACCCATTGCGTGGACGACCAGCGGCAACTGAACCGAGCCGCCGCCGAGACCAGCGTCGATCACGCGAAAGATATCGCATGCGCAGCTCCGTGGAACACGCTGGTCCAATCCACGATATCGAGACTTATCTACGTGGCGAAGCACTCGCAGCGCCAGGTGATCGACATCCAGCCATTGGCCGAGCAGGAGAAACAGCCGCCAGGCCCGATCCCCGTTATTCTGGATACGGATATGTCGAGCGATTGCGACGACGTGGGGGCGCTTGCTTTGCTTAACTCCTTTATGGTCCGGGGTGAGTCGAAACTGATCGCCTGCGCGGTTAATGTCCATAACTCGGATCAGTCCTCGGGCGCCACGGTTCACGCGATCAATTGCTATTACGGCCACACGGCGATTCCCATCGGCGCCTATCATGGTGAAGCGGGGTCTGACAGCCAGATGTCCTCCGTGCTGGCGCCCGCGCCGCCCGGCGCCTATCATGGACCTGCCCGGCTGGATGGAAGCCATTACACGCTCGCCATTCACCGGCGTTTCGACCCCGATTTTCCCTACGACGACAAGTTGCCGGCCGGTGTCGATGTCTACCGCAAGGCGCTCGCCTCGGCTGCCGACGGCACGGTGGTGATATGCAGCGTTGGTTTGATGGGGAATTTGCAGGATCTCATCCAATCGCAGCCGGACAAGGTAAGTGACCTGAACGGGATTGAACTGGTGCGCAAGAAGGTGCGGGAGATGGTCGTAATGGCCAACACGATTCCGCAGGATGCCTGGCTGCTAAGCAAATGGCCCACGAGAATCGTCTGGTCGACTTTCGTGGGCAGCTCGATCTATGCCGGAAAATCGCTTGGCAATACGCCGGAGAACAATCCGGTGCGCGCTGCCTATGGACTGTTTGGCGATAACGCCGAGCACAACGCGATGAAGGATGGGCGGCAATGCTGGGACCTTACCGCGGCGTGGCTGGCGGTGCGCGGAGCGGGCGAGGTGTGGGATGAAACTTCAGGTTACTGGAAGGTCGATCCGCACCCTGGCGGCTATGGCGCCTGGATCGAAGGCGACGAGAACCAGCGCCTCGTTATTCCCAAAATGACCTACCCGGAGGTGAGCAAGCTGATGGAGGCTGAACTGGCCTGTCCGCCGAAGCCTTAGGAGCGGCTTTTTGTGGACGGCGTGGATTTGGAAATGGCCAAGGTTAAGCTGCTCTTGTCGGAAGAGGGGTTTGGCCGGACAATTGGTTTGCGGCTGCGCCGGAAAGGACGGAGCCGCGCCGATATGAGCAAGCCCACAAAGACATTTTCGCAATCGGAGCGCGGACGATTCGATCCGCTCTGGCGGCATCGCTCCGGGCCGGTCGTCCGGTATGCCGTGGCTGCCGCATTTGTTGCGGTGACACTGGTGATTACAGGCTGGCTGAGGGAAATCTTCCAGGGGACGCCGAATGCGCTGTTTTTCTGCGCGATTATTCTCAGCGGGTGGTATGGCGGGCTTGGACCGGGGCTTTTCGCCAGCGTTCTGTCGATCCTGGCCATCAAGTATTACTTTACGCCGCCGGGCCATACGTTTGTCCTGGCTTATGGAGAGACCGCGCGCTTTGCGCTCGTACTGATCTCGGGAGTTTTCATCAGTTGGCTGGGCGACCGGCAGCGGCGGGACGAAGAAGCATTAATGCGGGCCCGCGATGAGCTCGAGGGGAAGGTGCGGGCGCGCACAATGGCGCTCACGACAACCAATGAAATGTTGACCGTTGAGGTGGCGGAGCGAACGCGGGCGGAGGCGGAGCTGCACCGGTTGAACCGGGCGTGGAGGGTTCGCAACGCGTGCAACCAGGCGGTAAGCCGGTGCGGCGATGAGATGGAATTGCTCGAGCAAGTCTGCCGGGCCGTGGTTACCGAGGGAGGCTACCGGCTGGCCTGGGTCGGCTACCCGGAGAATGACGAGGCAAAGACGATCCGTCCCGTTGCGAGGGCGGGAGAGGGGCAGGGTTATCTGCACAATCTCGTGGCGACCTGGGGCCCGGGCGCGCGCGGGCTTGGGCCGGCGGGCACGTCGATTCGCACGGCGCAGCCTGTGGTGTGCAATGAGATGTCATCGGATCCGCGCTTTGCGCCGTGGAGGACCCGGGCGGAAGAGCACGGCCTCAAGTCTTCGGTGGCGCTGCCGCTCACGGCCGACGGCAGCGCAATCGGCGCGCTGTTGGTGTATTCGGAGGAATCGGTGGCGTTCGACGAGGAGGAGACGGAGTTGCTCGTGCAGGCAGCGGCCGACCTCGTGCACGGCGTGGCCCTGCTGCGCTCCCGGATCGAGCGCCATGCGGCGGAGGAGGCGTTGAAAAAGACGGCGACGGAACTGGGCCGGGTGGCGCGTGTGACGGCGATGGGCGAACTGACGGCGTCCATTGCCCACGAAGTCAATCAGCCGCTCGCGGCGGTGGTGACCAATGCCAATGCGTGCTCGCGATGGCTCGCGGCCGAGCCTCCGAATTTCGACGAAGCCCGGGAAGCGCTCCGGCGCATCATCCGCGACGGGACTCGGGCCGGCGACGTGATCGCGCGAGTCCGGGCCGTGCTCAAGAAAAGCGAGCCAGTCGCGAGCCGGGTGGATTTCAATGACGTCATCCGCGAGATCGTTGCATTGACGCAAAGCGAGGTGAAGCGCCGCGGGGCCGTGCTCGAGACGGAACTGGCTGCCGGCCTCCCGCCGGTGACGGGAGACCGCGTGCAATTGCAGCAGTTGCTTTTGAACCTCGTCATCAACGCGCTCGACGCGATGAATTCGGTGACGGAGCGCCCGCACCTCATCCGAATTCGCACATCTCTCCGGGAGCCGGGATCGATACTGGTCGACGTCGAGGATTCCGGCGTCGGGCTCGATCCGGGGCAGGCCGCGCATTTGTTCGAGGCATTCTACACAACGAAGCCCGATGGGCTGGGCATGGGATTGTCGATCAGCCGCTCGATCGTCGAAGCGCACGGCGGGCGGCTGTGGGCCTCGCCCAATGAAGGGCCGGGTGCGACGTTCCAGTTTACGCTGCCGGGCGGGGAAGGGGCGAAAACGTGAAGCCCGCGGCAAAGGAGGCGGAGCAACCCGCGGGCGCGACGGTGTTCGTGGTCGACGACGACGCTTCGGTGCGCGAGGCGCTCAGCAGCCTGATCCGCTCGGCGGGGCTGCGCGTGGAAGTCTTTTGCTCCGCGAGTGAATTCCTGCGCCGGAAAGCGCCCGGCGGCCCAGCGTGCCTGGTGCTCGACATGCGCCTGCCAGGATCGAGCGGGATGGACCTCCAGCGCGAATTGGCGGCGGCGAATAATCCTATTCCCATCATCTTCATTACCGGCCACGGCGATATCCCGATGAGCGTGCGCGCGATGAAGGCCGGCGCGTTCGAGTTTCTGACCAAGCCTTTTCGCGATCAGGATTTGCTCGAGGCCATCGAGCAGGCGATTGCGCGCCATGCGAAGGCGTTGCGCGAGCGGGCCGAAATGCGGGAGCTGCGCGAGCGGCACGAATCGCTGACGCCGCGGGAGCGCGAAGTCATGGGGCTGGTGGTGACGGGATTGCTGAACAAACAAGTGGCTGCGGAATTGGGCACGAGCGAGATCACAGTGAAAATTCAGCGAGGGCAGGTGATGCGGAAGATGGAGGCCGAGTCGCTGGCGGACCTTGTGAGAATGGCGGAGAAGCTGGGGCGGAGCGGGTAGCTCATCAGGCCCAACACGCTTTTAAACCTCATACCAAGGTATAATGGATGAGCGGGGCGATTGGTAGTTACTTGCTTCCATGAAAACTTCGGTCGCACACAAAACAAAACAATCGTTGATCTCGATCGTGGATGACGAGGCGTGTGTCCGCGAATCGCTGAGCAGCCTCTTCAGGTCGGTCGGTTACAGGACGGAGGATTTTGACTCCGCGGAGAGCTTCCTGATGGAGGGCAAGTGGGATGAGACGGCCTGTTTGATCCTTGATGTTCGCCTGCCTGGGATGGGAGGCCTGGAATTGCAGCGGCGCTTGTCGGAGCTGGAACCGGGACGCCCGCCAATCGTCTTCATTTCAGGACATGCAACCGACAAGGATGAAACGTGGGCGACGCTGGAGGGCGCCGTCGCTTTCCTGCGAAAGCCATTCAGCGACGACGCGCTGCTGGGGGCGGTGGAGGAATCAATCAAGCGCGGAAGCGCCGGAGAGGCTCCGGTGGTCTACTTTAGTTTTATGGGAGGGCCGGATGTGACTCCCGAGGAGGCAACAGGGGAATGCGTTCCACCGGCCGGAACGCAGATGAAAGGATAACGCCATGTGGATTGTCAGACTGGCGCTGCGCCGCCCTTACACTTTCATCGTTGCCGCATTGTTGCTGCTGATCGTCAGCCCCGTGGTCATCCTGCGGACGCCCACGGATATTTTTCCGAATATCAATATCCCCGTGGTCAGCATCGTCTGGCAATACACGGGGCTCTCGGCGCATCAATTCGAAGGGAACATCACCTGGCCGTATGAGCGGTCGCTGACGACCACGGTCAACGACATCGAGCACATCGAGAGCCAGACGATGAATGGCATCAGCGTGGTCAAAGTTTTTTTCCAGCCGAACGCGAAACTGGAAGCCGCGCTGGCGCAGGTGACCGCCATCTCGCAGACGGTGCTCAAGTCGATGCCGGCGGGCGTCACGCCGCCGCTGGTGATCAGTTACAATGCTTCGAGCGTGCCGGTGCTGCAGTTGGGGCTGAGCAGCACCAAGCTTTCCGAGCAGCAGCTTAACGACATGGCGATGAACTTCGTGCGGCCGCAACTGGCCACCGTGCCAGGCGCGGCGATTCCGTGGCCGTACGGGGGCAAGATTCGCCAGATCATGGTCGACATCGATCCCGTCAAATTGAACGGCTACAGGCTGTCGCCGACGGATATTGCGAATGCCATCAACGCCCAGAACCTGGTGCTGCCCAGCGGCACGGCGAAGATCGGCAGCCTCGAGTACGACGTGGAAATGAACGGCACGCCTCCCGCCGTCGAGGACTTGAACAACCTGCCGGTGAAGACCGTGAACGGCACGGTGGTTTACGTGCGCGACGTGGCGCACGTCCGTGACGGATTTCAGGTCCAGACCAATATCGTACGCCAGGATGGGCAGCGCGGTTCGCTGCTCTCGGCCTATAAGACCGGCGGCGCTTCGACGCTCGACATCGTGAGCCAGGTGAAGGCGGCGCTGCCTAGGATCGCGGCCAGCCTGCCGCCGGAATTGCGCATCGAGCCGCTGTTCGACCAATCGCTTTTCGTCCGGGCCGCGGTCGAGGGGGTGATCAAGGAGGCGGTGATCGCCGCGTGCCTTACCGCCGCGATGATCCTGCTTTTCCTCGGGAACTGGCGGCACACGGTTGTGATCGCGATTTCGATTCCGCTCTCGATCCTGAGCGCGATCGTGATCCTGAGCGCGCTTGGCGAGACGATCAACATCATGACCCTGGGCGGCCTGGCGCTCGCGGTCGGCATCCTGGTTGACGATGCCACGGTCACCATCGAGAACATCGACCGCAACCTCGCCGAGGGGAAGGAACTCTTCGAGGGCATCCTCGAGGGGGCGGCGCAGATCGCGACGCCGGCATTTGTCTCGACGCTCTGCATCTGCATCGTGTTCGTGCCGATGTTCTTCCTGGCGGGCGTCGCGCGGTATCTGTTCGTGCCGCTGGCGGAGGCGGTCGTATTCGCGATGCTCTCGTCCTACGTGCTTTCCAGAACGCTGGTGCCAACGCTGGTAATGTATTTCATGCGGAATCAGCCCGGCCACGGCCACGGCGGCGAGGCGACCGGTTTTTTCGGACGTATGCAGCAGGGCTTCGAGAACGGGTTTGGGCAATTTCGCGAAGCCTACGGCGGGTGGTTGGAGTCGTGCCTGCGGATGCGATGGAAATTCATCGGGATTTTTTTCGCGCTTTGCATGGCTTCGCTGTTGTTGATGACGTTGGTGGGACAGGATTTTTTCCCGACTGTTGACGCCGGGCAGTTCCGGCTGCACATGCGGGCGAGGACGGCGACGCGCATCGAGGAGACGGCGCGGCTCGCCGATCTGGTCGAGCAAACGATTCGGAAAGACATCCCGCCCGGCGAGATCACAACCATCCTCGATAACCTTGGGTTGCCTTATAGCGGCATCAATACTTCGTACAGCAACAACGGCACCATCGGGACCGCGGACGCGGAAATCCTCGTATCGCTGAACTCCGAGCATCACGGGCCGACGGCGCGGTACGTGGCGAAGCTGCGCGAGGAGCTGCCGCGCGAGTATCCCGGTGTCGAGTTCTTCTTCCAGCCGGCGGACATCGTGAGCCAGATTTTGAACTTCGGGCTGTCGGCGCCCATCGACGTGCAATTCGTCGGCCAGAACGTGGCCGGAAACATGGCCGTCGCGGAGCGCGTGGCGGAGAAGATCCGGCAGATTCCCGGCGCGGTGGACACGCACGTGTACCAGCTTTTCAACCAACCCAAGCTGGTGCTTCACGTGGATCGGACCAAGGCGAACGAACTCGGCTTCTCCGAGCGCGACGTGGCCAACAGCCTGCTGGTCGCCTTGAGTTCAAGCTTCCAGGTCTCCCCGGCGTTCTGGCTGAACCCGCAGAACGGCGTGAACTACAACCTCGCGGTGCAGGCGCCGCAATACCGCGTCGAGACGCTTCAGGATCTTTACGATCTGCCGATCACCAGCGCCAATGGAGCGCCCAGCCAGTTGCTGGTGAACCTTGCGCAGCTCAAGCGGACCGCCGGACCGGCGGTGGTCACGCATTACAATGTGCAGCCGGTCGTGGACATATACGCGAGCGTCCAGGGGCGGGACCTTGGCGGCGTGGCGGCGGAGGTGCGCAAGATCGTGGACGACACGCAGAAGGACCTGCCGCGCGGCACTTTCACGGCGATCCGCGGCCAGGTGCAGACGATGCGCTCCTCGTTCATCGGGCTGGCGGCCGGGTTGGTGTTTGCTGTGGTGCTGGTCTACCTGCTGATCGTCGTCAATTTCCAATCGTGGGTCGATCCCTTCATCATCATCACCGCGCTGCCCGGCGCGCTGGCCGGCATCGCATGGATGCTCTTCGTAACCGGCACCACGTTGAGCGTGCCGGCGATGATGGGAGCGATCATGTGCATCGGCGTTGCCACGGCGAACTCGATCCTCGTGGTCACCTTCGCACGTGAGCAACTCGCGCTTCACCAGAACGCCTTCCAGGCGGCGCTCGAGGCGGGGAGCACGCGGCTGCGGCCCGTGATCATGACGGCGCTGGCGATGATCATCGGCATGGTTCCGATGAGCCTCGGCCTTGGCGAAGGCGGCGAGCAAAACGCCCCGCTGGGCCGCGCGGTGATCGGCGGGTTGATTGTCGCCACGGTCGCCACGCTCTTCTTTGTTCCTTCCGTTTTCAACGCGATCTACGCGCGCCGCCGCGGAGCCTCCGCCGATAGCCGGAGTAACTATGCCGCCGCGGAGCCGTTGGTCCACGCATGATCACAATGCAATAACCCATGAGCGCAACTATGAATAACCACGCCACGCTGGAAGTGCCCGAACCATTGGAAGTACGCCGCGCCCCCGTCCACCAGGAGAGGCTGCCGATAACCACGAAGAGCCGGGCCGGAAAGAGACTGCTGATCGGCATCCTTGCCGCCGTCATCGTCGTCGGATTGCTGCTCGTGCAGCGTTCGCTTGCCTACAAGCAGCTTGCGATCACCACGATCCAAATGGCCGTGCCCAATGTAACCACCGTGACGCCGCAGGCCGGCCCCACCGAGACGGAAATCCAACTGCCCGGGAATCTGATGGCCTATACCGAAGCGTCGATCTACGCGCGCACCAACGGCTACGTAAAGGCGTGGTACACCGACATCGGCGCAAAATTGAAGGCGGGCCAGTTGATGGCCGAGATCGAGGCGCCCGACGTCGATGCGCAATTGCGCCAGTCCGCCGCGGACCTTTCCCACGCCCGCGCATCGCTGGACATTGACCAGCTCAATTTTCACCGCAGCCAGGAACTCCTGGCAACAAAGGTGATCAGCCAGCAGGAGTTCGATCAGAACCGGACCAACCTCGAAGCCGCGCAGGCGGCGGTGAAAGCCGGCGAAGCGAACGTGCAGGACCTGACAGTGGAGCAGGGATTTCAAAAAATCACCGCGCCCTTTGGCGGCGTTGTAACCCGGCGCAACACCGACGTGGGAGCCCTCATCAACGCGGGCAGCAGCAGCGCGCAGGAACTTTTTCACGTGGCGCGCACGGACGTTCTGCGCGTCTTCATTTCCGTGCCCGAGGTTTATAGCGCCATGGTCAGGCTGGATACACCGGCGTCGCTCGATGTCGCGGAGTATCCCGGGGTGAAATTCCAGGGAAAAATCGCCCACCTGGCGGGCGCCATCGATCCGGCCTCGCGGACGTTGCTGACCGAGGTGCAGGTCCCGAACGAAGACGGGCGGCTCTTTCCCGGCGCATACGCGAATGTGCACCTGGTCCTGAAACTCAAGAACTCCTCGAGCGTCATCCCGATCAACACAATCCTGTTCCGTTCCCAGGGGATGCAGGTGGGCGTCGTGGATAACTCAAACATTGTCCATCTCAAGAGCATTACCGTCGGGCGCGACTTTGGAACGACTTACGAAGTCACGAGCGGGGTCGGCAGCAATGACAGGCTTATCCTGAATCCATCGGATTCGCTGGCCGACGGCGCAAGGGTCCACGTGCAAAATACTCCCGCGCGCGGCAGCGCGCTGTAGCCCTGGGCCGGTGGCCCAGGCGGGGGAAGACGCCGCTTCATAAATGGCCGCAGTTTCTGTTAGGCCGCTCCAAGGAACCACTGATTAAACGGGGGCGGCCTTTGCTTCAAGTGTTTGGGCCGTATTTCAAGGCGTGAGCGAAGCGGCAATACCCGCAGCGGTCTTGCCCGAGCGAGCAATGCGGAAAGAGGTTCCTCGCTTTTTCCAGTGGGTTACTATCAGGGAAATAGAGTCCCGCAGAGGCGCAGAGACGCGGAGGATTTCCGAGAAGGATCCAAAACCTCCGCGCCTCTGCGGGAGAATCACCCACTGAAAACAGCGAAGAACCAAAACGGGCCGGGGACTGCGTTGGCTTCTCAGTTACAGCCCACTGCGGGGATGCGCCTTCGAAGCCGCCTTGCCCTCGGCCTTTTTTGAGTGCAACAAAGGCCGCCCCCATTTAATTAGTGGTTCTCTAAGTGAACCGATTGGCGAACTTAAGATTTTCATAATCGGATATGGCCATCCAGAACCCGTTGCCCGCGGCTCCGGAGGCGACCTTGAGCATCAGTTCGTTCCATCCTTTGTCGAGTTGAACATCGAGGCTCAACTGTCCCTTGAACGGGGCGCCGCCGCCGGCGCCAAACGGCTCGACAAGAGCCCCGTTGACCCAAATTTTGTGCCAATAATCCACGCCGAAGGAGAGCCGGGCCTTTCGCCGCGCATCCGACCAGACATGCGTCACCGCATAATGTATGCTCCCCGTCATTTTCCCGGTCAGGGCGAGAAAGTTGATATAGTCTGCTTCCCCTTTGAGGCTTTGCCATTTTGCGTCGGAGCCGTCAGTCAGTTTATACGTGGCATCGAAGTTCCTGGCTTTCTCAGGGGGATACACAGATTCCTTGATGCATGTTTCCACGCTGCCGGAGGCATGATGTGATTTGTCGTCGGCCCTGATGAATGGACCGGCCGCCACCCATGCGCTCGCCGGGATGTCCTTGTATATCGGCGACATATGCAGAAACCCGATGGCCAGACGGTTCCCTCCTTTCGCCTTCAACTCGAGCGCGGCTTCGACGCCCCGAATGGGTAACTCGGGAATCACCTCGACAGCCGGAGCCGGCGCCCTCTCCCCGGAGGGAAATACCGCGATTCGCCGGCCGTCGAGGAACAATTCCGCCTTTCCGAATCCCTTGCCAGACAGGCGTGCCAAAGAAAACCGGTATTTTCCTTCGACCGAAACCGGCAGGTTCAAGCCAAGCGCCGGACCCCTGGATACGAGCAGCCATTCACCTCGCCATTGCTTGCAGAGCTTTTCCCCGGCCACGACGCTTTGGGATGACCCGCGCGCAAATCTCAGTAAATCTCCGGGCATGAGGGCCTCGACCGGAGGAACGGGCGGCATCCCGAGGGGAATCTGTTTTGGCGGATTGTCGTATCTCCAACCGGAGGGCATACCCTTGGTGGTATCCGAAATCCATAAAGGAGAGTTCAAGCGGCGGGCGGCCTCCAAGGCATCAGTTTCGCGGAACGCCGCGGCTGGCAGGATGTCGATTTCGTAGTCGTGGACCCCCTGGTCCGTAACGGGGTATGGCGAGTTAGGCTCGACCCAGGCAGGATCATGGTGGGAGTAAGTCGGACAGCGCAGTAGAGTAATGCGCATCGTTCCATCCGGAGTAACATCCGCCGAGTAGATATCCGGGCTGACCGCCGTCAGGCACGAGCCCATGCCTGCCACGGAAACGATGTCAGTCACCGGATACTCTCTTTTGTCCATGGGCCTTTCAAGGATGGCCCCGGGAGTGCCGTCGCGCCTGACGGAAGCCTTGAATCCGGGGGGAACGATCAGTTTGACTATCTTGTTGCGCCCCCACCAGTTCAGGTTCAGGCGCAACTGCAAGGAGTGGCCCCCGTCGAGCAGCCGTACGATCCATTGAAGCATCCCGCTCTTGCAGTGGAGCGTGTTGATCATGGATGCGCGGATGGGGCCGTTTTCGAGAATGGACCAGGGCTGGTCAGAGGCGAACGTCTCAACCAGGGGACCGTCGTAGGATCGGACATTATGGGACCACGTATCCGAGTTGTCCTCGAAAACGCAAACCCTCATGCCATCCGCTCGTAGAACCTCCCGACTATTGAATGAGATGGATGAAATCCCCGTGGAGTCGCAGTTCAATGAGATTGCACCGTTGGACATTTGCCGGCCATCGGACTGGAGCGATGACTTAGTCGCCGGAAGGGAGTTTTTGAGCCGGCGAATTTCCGCGATCCGGCGTTCTCCCGCGGCCAGCTTTACCGGGATAAGGATGTTATTCGTGCCGGGACCGGGATACGTGGGTGTGACCGACTGGAAGGGGAGAGGCGCGCCCTCTTCGTCCTGCAAGGCGAAGTGAAAAGGAGCGCCGTCGTTGTTGAACCAGGGGTTGCATTCGACGTGGCCCTGCCACGGATGGTCGGCAAGGTTATCGATGACAATCCTCTGCCGCTGGCATGGATGCAGCGCGACGTTTGCCTTCCTGGTAAATTCGACTATCAGATCGCGCGCAAAGCTCTTGACGGCTCCGAGCTCCTCAAGCGATTGAGCGCATACGCTCTTGATGGAACTGCCTCCCATGATGTCATGAAACTGGTTGAAGAGCAGGGTTCGCCATGCCTCTTCGATGCGGCCCCGGAGGGCTTTGTCCTTTGTCGCGCCGTTTTTCGCGGCCAGCCTTTCGGCTTGACCAAGCATTGTCTCCGCGCGCCGGACCTCGCGCTTGATGTCGCGAACGACTGTGTAACATCCGACGGCGTGAGGGTTGAGCTCGCCGGTGACAATGGGCAGGGATGCCTTCCGGCTTTTTACGGCGGCGAAGAAGGAGGCCGGATCGCTAAAACGCAATTCGACATTGCCGGAATACCGCTTGTGGTCGCGGATCCATTCGATCTGGTCGCGGGTCGGTCCTCCGCCGTGGTCCCCGATTCCGTAAAAGCACATGACATGTCCGATGCCGGCGCAGGGCAGATTGATTGCCGCCTCGAGGTTTTTGCGCATGTCGGGAACGCTGGAAGCGCCATAGCCCGTAACCCTGAAGGCGAGGACTTCCGCTCCGTCCGGACTCCTCCAACGGAAAAGGTCCGAAGGCAGGGACATCTCATTTTCCCCCGGGCGCCCGAAGACATAGAACTCCTTGCCGCCCTGGCGGAGGAAGCTGGGGAGCATCGCGCAATGGCCGAAGGAATCGACGTTGTAACCGACTTTGACGTCGATGCCCATCATCGCCTTGAAGTAACGGCCGCCAATTTCGGACTGCTTTAGAAACGATTCGGAGCCCGGCAAATTGCAATCGGGCTGAACCCACCAACCGTTGACCACGTGCAATCTGCCGGCGCGGACGTGAGAGACCATGCGTTTGAAAAGCACGGGGTCGAGCCGTTGAATCTGAAAGTATACCCAGGCTTCGCCGCGTGTGACATGGAGGCCGGGGTACTCGTCGAGCAGGTCGCAGGCGGTGCGGCAGGTTGCCAGCGCCTCATCGACACCCGCCGGCCAGGTCCAGAGCCAGGCCGGGTCGAGATGGGCATTGCCCACCATATGCACAACAAGCTTGCGTGTTTTTTTGGTCATAAGAATTCTCCAGCCCCGGACGTGAACGACGGGTCGCTGTGATCGGGAAGTTGGTCGAGCGATACGGCGGCTGGCAATCTCAAACACCGTCGCGAACCGACGGTCGACCGCGGATACGTATATCAGGTTGCGTATGTCGGGCAAAACGACGAGTCTATCGGGGACCCAACCTCCGTAGACTCAGAAAGAAATAAAAAATGCCCGTCATCTCCGATAAATCCGCTCCCCCTGTTCGCACTCCTGCGGCTGGCCGAAATCGAAAGCAGCCTCGGATTTTGTTCACGAGCGTTTTCGGGCCATACGCGCAGGATGACGAATACGGGAGCCGCGCCATCAATCCGATGGAGCTCTACCACAATCAGGTGACGCGGCTGCAGGGGCCTTTCTCCCTGCGCATGTTCCATCGCTCGTGGGGTCTCATGCTCATCCAGGCGAATATCTCGGCGCCGAGCGCACTGCTCGATTTTCCCGTGCTCGCCCGGTTCATCGAGGAGATTAGCAAGCATCAATATGACATCGTGGCCATCAGCGCGATCCCGCCGAACTGCCGCAAGGTGGAGATCATGTGCGGGCTGATTCGCAAGCATCTGCCAAAGGCGAAGATCATCGTGGGAGGACATATCGCGGGCATTCCTCATCTCAAGGAGCGGGTCAATGCGGATCACGTGGTGAGGGGCGAGGGCGTAAGATGGTTCCGGAAGTTTCTTGGGGACGATGTGGACCAGCCGATCCGCCACCCGCGCATTTACTCGGGCGTCGGCGCCCGGACGATGGGGATGCAACTATCCGAGAAGCAGGGCGAAGTCGCGGCGACGCTGATCCCCTCGGTGGGATGCCCGATGGGATGCAATTTTTGCGCGACCTCGGCAATGTTCGGCGGGAAAGGGCAATTCATTAATTTCTACGAGACCGGCGACGCGTTGTTCGAGGTAATGGTGGGCCTGGAACGCGACATGAAGGTGCAGTCGTTTTTTGTGATGGACGAAAATTTTCTACTTCACCGCAAGCGCGCGCTGAGGCTGCTCGAGTTGATGAAAGAACATCAAAAGAGTTGGTCGCTCTATGTGTTCAGCTCGGCGCGGGTGCTCTGCTCGTACACGATGGAGCAGTTGGTCGAACTGGGCATCTCGTGGGTCTGGATGGGCCTCGAGGGAAAGAGCAGCAAGTATGTCAAACTCGAGGGGATCGATACTCTCGGGCTTGTCCATACGCTGCAATCGCACGGCATTCGCGTGCTCGGGTCGACCATCATCGGCCTCGAAGAACATACGCCGGAGAACCTGGACGCGGCGATCGATTACGCGGTCAGCCATAACACGGAGTTTCATCAATTCATGCTCTACACGCCGGTGCCGGGCACGCCGTTGTTTGCCGAGCACCTCGCCAACGGCACGCTGACAGATCCCGATTGCCTGGACACCGCCGACGTGCACGGGCAACTGCGGTTCAGCCACGTGCACCCGCATATCCCGCCCGGGATGGAAACCGAGTTTCTCAAGAAGGCGTTCGCGCGGGATTTCGAGGTCAACGGCCCGAGCGTGGTGCGCGTGGCGCGGACGACCTTGAAGGGGTGGCTGAAATACCGCCACTACGCGGACACCCGCGTGCGCGAGCGCTATTCGCGCGAGGCGCGCGACCTTGCGGTCACTTACGCCAGCGCCCTCTGGGCCAGCCGGAAATGGTTCAAGTCAAGCCCGGCATTGAGCGAGAAGATCACGGTCGCATTGCGCGAGATTTACGATCAATTCGGCCTGAGGTCGCGTCTCACGGCGCCGCTTGCGGGGCGGTTCGTTTATCGGAAACTGCGCCACGAGGCGCGGCGCCTGAAGGAAGGCTGGACCTACGAGCCGCCGACTTTCTACGAGCTGGTGATGAAGCCCGTCGCGGCGAAATAGGTTTCCCCGCGCAATATGATTAATGGGCGAGGTCCGACGGACATGGGTCGTAGTGCGGGTGCGGAACCTTTGGGATGCGCAGGCCGCCGGTTTGATAGATGACGGGAGCGCCATCGCATTCGATTCGGAGCACGGGCCAGAGGCCCGTTTCATCGATCGAGGGCACATCGCCGATCCGGACACAACCGGCGGTTTGGGTGAACGGGAGCGTTGCCCCGGTGTCCAGGCGGCATACCGAAAGTACGTTGTTTTCCAGCCCGCCTAGCGTGGCGTTTTTGTCGTGCGGGCGGCGAATCATCCAGAAGAGCGATTTCTCTTTGACTGTCATCGGGCCATAGGAATTCCAGTCCCCGCGATGGTTTCCGCGTTCCTGGAGATCGAACGTGAAAAGCTCGGCGCCGTAGATGGCTTCGCCGTTTTTGCGCAGCCACTCCCCGACGCGGCGGATGACTTTCGAGCAAGGCTCGGGAACGGCGCCGTCCGGCATGGGGCCGATGTTAAGCAGGAGGTTGCCGTTGCCCTGGGCGCAGCGGGCGAGCATGTCGAGAAGTTGGGCTTCGGTCTTCCACTCGTGATCGCCGGCATGATGGCCCCAGCTTTCGTTGAGGGTGACGCAGGCCTCCCAGGGACGCCACGGGCTCGGCGAGCCGAGGTGCTGCTCGGGCGTGGCGAAGTCGCCGGGGAGGCCGTTGCGGCCGTTGAAAAGGATATGTGGCTGTATGTCGCGCACCATGGCGTTCATCTTCTCCGCCTGCCAGCCTTCGGCGTCGAAGGGCCACCAACCGTCGTACCAGAGGACGTCGATGGGGTTGTAGCGAGTTACCAATTCGCGGATGCGTTCATGGGTGGCCTTGATGAATGCTTCGTATGCCTCGGGCGCCTCGAGGGCGGCGGCCGCATCGGGCTGATCGTGCCAATTGTTGAGGCTGTGGTAGAGGCCGACCTTCAACCCGTGGTCGCGCGCCGCGGCGATAATCTCCGCCACAAGATCGCGGCCGGCTGCGGCGCTATTGCCGATGTGGAAATCCGAGAGGGCGGTCGGATAGAGCCGGAAGCCGTCATGATGCATCGTGGTAAGCACGACGTAGCGCATGCCGGCGTCAACGGCCAATCGGCAGAGCCGGTCGGCATCGAAGTTCTTTGCAACGAAACGGGCGACGAGAGCCTTGTATTCCTCCCTGGGAATCGCCTCCCGGTTCCAGACCCACTCGCCGCGTTCGAGCAGGGAGTAGAGTCCGTAGTGAATAACGAGCCCGTAGCGGGCCTGTGTAAACCAGGAGTTATTCATAGTTATCGGGTTAAGTCCGCTCTTTCGGCTCGAAAAACGACGCCATGATACGGCCGATGATCTGTTTTCCGCGGTCATTGAAATGAATATTGTCACGGAGGTACCACTCGAAGGGTCGAGCGCAGGATGCCAGATACCGCTCCCACTCGCTCCACATGTCCAGGAACGCGAAGCGCCCGGCATTGCGGGCTTCCTCGATCCTGTTGCGAAATTCAAGTTCCTGGCTGTCCGGCGCCGGTTCGGATCTATGAACCGCATCGTTTATCACGAGAAACTCAACATCTGGCAACGCAAGCCGGGTCTTATTGATAACATTGAGGATGGCGTCCGATTTATTGCGATGGCTGATCCCGGCAATGATGACGAGGTCGGGTTTGTGCCGCAGCACGTACCGCTCTAACTCCGTATCCTGTTCGTAAAACCAGCACCCGGCGCCGCCTTTGACGGAGTGGATAAGCGCAATCTTCAAACGCGGCGCCGCGCGCTCGACCAGAAGGGGAAAGAGCGAATTGGCGGTGTCGTTGGCGATGCTGTCCCCCAGAATCAGCATGCGCAGATGCCCGCCGCCCCGCAGTTTCGACAGCGTGCGCGGCAGATGGCTAAAGCGCCCGCTTCCGGGCCGGGCATGGGCTGGCGGGAGGTCACGGTATAAGTCATCCATCCAGCGCAAGGCCGCGGAAGATTGAATGGCGG
>Ga0302319_10003541_pt1 | contig 32581 bp, 34 predicted proteins | sample Bog_T0_2_FD_203319 | JGI IMG/M metagenome (GOLD analysis project Ga0302319, IMG submission 203319) | Peat permafrost microbial communities from Stordalen Mire near Abisko, Sweden - Bog_T0_2 | ecosystem: Environmental > Terrestrial > Soil > Wetlands > Peat | place: Sweden: Abisko, Stordalen Mire... | reverse complement strand
GCCGCGCCCAGCAGTCGCTCGTAAGGAGCCTCCTCTCCGGGCTGCTCATCAGACAGGTAAAGTTCTCGCTGATCACCCACGAATGCCTTCCCGGCGCGTTTAACGCGAGCCGCCAGCGCGATGGCTGATCGGGGCGAGAGTCGAAAGCGCAGATAGTTCGTCGAACCGGTGAGCGACGCCGAGTCGGAGAACAGCCGTTGCGGCGGGGCCTTCAGCTTAACCATCACTTCGGTGGCCGTCGTGGCCAAGTACTTTCCGGAGCGCAGGTACCACGGAACTCCTTCCCAGCGCCAGGAATCGATGAACAGCCGAAGCGCACAGAACGTCTCCACGTCGGAGTGCCGCGCCACGCCGGGCTCTCGTCGGTAGCCCGAATATTGGCCACGCACCAAATCGCCGCGCTTCAGAGGGCGCATGCTCTGAAAGACATCGGCCGTTTCGCCGTGCACGGCGCCAAAGCCTCGATAGGTGGGCGGCTCCATCGCGAGCAGTGCAACGACCTGGAACAGATGGTTCTGAATGACGTCGCGCAGACAACCAGCCGTTTCATAGAACGGCCCGCGGCCCGCCACACCAAACTCCTCCGCCAAGGTGATTTGAACGCTTGCCACGTAGTTACGATTCCAGATCGGCTCCAAAAACGAGTTGGCGAACCGAAAATATAAGATGTTCATGATCGCCTCCTTCGCGAGGAAGTGGTCGATACGGAAAATAGAGTCCTCCGGAAAGGCGGCTCGCGCGACGCGGTTGAGCTTGCGAGCGGAACTCAGGTCGCGGCCGAAGGGCTTCTCAACGATCACGCGGGCGTGATGCGCGAGGCCCGCGGCGCCCAAACCCTCGATGACGGTCGGGAATAGCGCCGGCGGAATCGCCAGGTAATACGCCGGTCGCTTGGCGGCGCCCAGCGTCCTTTTGAGTGCCTTGAATGTCGCCGGATCGTTGTAATCGCCGTCTACATAGGTGAGCAGCGATAGGAGATGACGGAGAGCCGATCGGTCGTCGATCCTGCCGCTCTTACGGATGCTGTCCGTCGCGCGCTTGTGCAGCTGCGCGACCGTCCATTTCGAGGAGGCCACACCGATGAGAGGCACTTTGAGATCCCCTCGTTTTGCCATGGCATAGAGCGCAGGGAAAGTCATCTTATAGGCGAGATCCCCCGTGATGCCGAAAAGGACCAACGCGTCCGACGGCAGCAAGTTGCCTTTAATTGGAGACATTGCGCGTGCGACGCTTCGCGTTACCCGCGGGCATCACGGAGTTTCGATCTTGACCACTTCCGGCGGCAGTTCTATCACGCCGAATACCGCACCCGTCGGATCCTCAAGAATGGTACTGGTTGCGCCATGAGCTTCGCGGGTAGGACCCACCAAGATACGTCCCCCTAACTTGACGGCCCGTCGGGCAGTATCAGCGGTACTAAAAACACGCGCGAAGCTGATCCATTCGGCGTGAGGCGTAGCAATGCCGGCCGGCAACAGCCGGACATTTGCGCGCTCGTGCGTTCCGGATGATAGCCGAATACGTTCAAAGCCACCGTCGGCCGGCTGTCCGACGACGGTGTATTTCAAGACGCGCTGATAAAAGACGCCCTCGTGCGCCGGATCCCGTGCCAACAGAGCGGGCGATCCCCACGTCCCGATGGCTCTCGGGTTGGGGTCATCCGGCGGGTCGCCGCTCGAGGAGTTCTCCAGCGCGAAGACGGCACTCTCGGGATCCGTCATGCGGGCTTGCCGGCCGCGAAGCGGCAAGTCTTCAGGCGCGGAGCGAATATGAGCATCTGCATTGAGTGCCAGTCGAACAGTCTGATCCACATCCAGTACTGAGAAAAACGGCAACCACGCCGAACGCCGCTCGGCATCGTTGACAATCGATCGTCGCACCAGACCCGCGACGGGATGGTTGTCGACCAAGGCCACCGTATAGTCCACGCCGTCCGCGTGGTAATCATGATAACTCCAACCGAACAAATCGCCGTAGAAGTGCTTGGCGCCGGGTAGGTCGGTGGTCTCGAGATCAAGCCAAACGAGTTTGCCGACCTGATGAATGGTGTTGGGCGGGTTGGCGAGTGCCGGCACATCAAACGGCGCCGCATGGACCTGCGCCCAGAGACCCGCGGCTAATCCCAACGCTGCATATCGCAGAGACAAGTGCGATGGCTTGCGAGACATGTATGCGAGGATACCTTGTCGTCTATCCGCGGTCCGTGCGGTGCCGAACGTTAGCGCAACTGCAGACTCGCCGGCTGGATCTTCCGCCTTTTCCTCGGCGGTGGTTGGCGGGATAGCCGCGAGCGGGGTTGGACGAATTTCCACCAGTTCACGAATCAGGATTGATTGATTATCGTCGCGGGAAGATTCAGAGCCGTGACGCATAGGATTTAAGGCGTCTTAACTTTACTCTCGGGTCGCTAGCGCACAGAGCGGTGCTTAGATCAAGTGTACGCTGAAGCTTCAAATCGGTCGCAACGAATCAGCGACCGTCATGCTCGTGTTTTTTCAGGAGTATTACATGTCTAACCCGCATTGGAACGACTGGTACTTTAGTTGGGGATGGTTTTTATGGTTCGGTGTCATTTTCCTGCTGTTTTCAAGCGTCGGCAACTGGGGCTATACATACAGCGCGCACCGAAGATACAGTCAGCTCCCTGGCAAGGATGCTCTCGATATTCTCAATTCGAGGTATGCCCGAGGCGAAATCACGCGCGAGCAACTGAGCCTCATGAGAACGGAAATTGCCAAGGTGTAGCGTAAAGATCGCTCGCACTCAGCCAGGCATCGGTCAGCATTCTCGCAAATGAAGGCGGTCACCCGAGAGTCCTAGTCTTTGCGCTATGGAATGCCCGCGCAGACCGATCGCTGAGCCTTCAGTCGGAAGCGTTTTCGGGTGTGGATTTGTGCTCTGGCCGCGTGCTGCCGCAGGCAATGTCCCAAATGCTGCTGGTGACGCCATAGCAGCACGGCCGTCGCGCGTTATGGTGGATGAAATGCCAGCGCTGACGCCGTCGCAGCCATGCGCTCTTTGCACGCCAATGGTGAATGGCATGGTGGGTGGTGGCGTAGGCAACGTAGCCGCACAACACGCCAACCGTCAGTGCGCAGGCACTCCAGGCGTCGCCCATCAACCAGGCGGGTAAAAAGAGGAACACACCGAGTACCGACGCCGTGACGACCGTGGGCGCGCAGATGAAGGCCGTCGGACGCGCATGATGTTCGGCATGCCAACGTCGAAAGGGCTGCACGCCATGAAAGAGGAAGCGATGCACCAGGTACTCGAGCGCGCTCCAGCCGACCACTCCCGTGATGGCCCAGAACGCGAGCCGGGGCCATTGAGCTTGCGGTGTACCGACCACGAGGACAACTGCCAACACCATGATGGTGGTGCCGTAAAACGCGAAATCGGCCCAGTAGGCAGCTTTACTTTGCTCGATCGTCAAAACATTCATGCAGAGCTCTTACTCAGAGGGACCGCATGACGCCGCGCCCGATATCGAAGTATCAGCGCATTGGTGGAGCTGTCGTGGTCGAGCGTCGGCCCGATGGCGCTCGCAAGCTCCGCGGCGGTACGCTGAGCGAGGACTTTGCCCAGCTCGACCCCCCATTGGTCAAACGAGTCAATATTCCAGATGACGCCTTGGGTGAACACACTGTGCTCGTACAGCGCCACGAGAGCACCCAGCGTGAAGGGCGTGAGCCGCTCGGCAAGCACAGTATTGGTGGGCCGGTTGCCCTCGAAGACTCGGTGCGGGATCAAGGCCTCCGCTGTACCTTCGGCTCGGACCTCGTCGGCCGTTTTACCAAAGGCCAGCGCTTCGGTCTGGGCGAATAGATTCGCCATTAGGAGATCATGCTGGGTTCCCAGGGGGTTCAGCGTTTGGCAAAAGCCGATGAAATCGCAGGCAACGAGGCGTGTTCCCTGGTGCAGCAATTGGTAGAAGGAATGCTGACCATTGGTCCCTTGCTCGCCCCATACGATGGGCGAAGTGGGTTCTGTCACGGGCAGCCCCTGCAAAGTCACATGCTTGCCGTTGCTTTCCATGGTCAGTTGCTGAAGGTAGGCGGGAAAGCGCTTCAGGTATTGATCGTAGGGGAGCACTGCGAGCGTCGTCGCTCCGAGAAAGTTGTTGTTCCAGACCGACAGCAGGCCCAACAGCGTCGGCATGTTGCGTGCGAGCGGCGCCGAGCGAAAATGCTCGTCCATGGTGCGCATGCCGCGCAGTAATTCCCGAAAGTGCGCATCCCCGATCGCGATCATGGTCGATAGCCCAATCGCGGAATCCATCGAGTAGCGGCCTCCGACCCAATCCCACATTGGAAACACGTTGCTCGGAGCGATGCCGAATTTAGCGACTGCGTCGGCGTTCGTCGAGACGGCAACAAAGTGCCGGGCGACGGAGCGCTCATCGCCAAACTTTCGCAGGCTCCAGGCGCGCGCCGCGTGCGCGTTGGTGAGCGTTTCGAGTGTCGCGAAGCTCTTTGAGCACACGATGAAAAGGGTTTCCTCGGGCTCCAGGTCTCGAGTTGCTTCGATTAGATCGGTTCCATCAACATTGGAGACAAAGCTCAGTGTTAGGTTCGCTGCACTGTAGTGGCGCAGCGCCTCATAAGCCATCACCGGCCCCAAGTCGGAGCCCCCGATGCCGATGTTGACGACGTTGCGGATGCGTTTGCCCGTGTGGCCGAGCCATTGGCCGCCGCGAACCTTTTCGGCGAGCTCGGCCATTCGATCGAGCGCTGCATGCACTTGGGTGATGATGTTGACGCCATCGAGGATGATCCGCTCGCTCGCTGGAGCCCGGAGCGCCGTGTGCAATGCCGCACGCTGCTCGCTGCGGTTGATCAAGTCGCCACGAAACATTGCGGCGGTACGCTCAGGTAGCCCGCAGTCAAGTGCGAGCGCCACGAGTAGGCGAAGCGTTTCAGCATTGATCCGGTTCTTCGAATAGTCAAGGTACAGGCCGGCCGCCTCAAGCGCAAAACGCGTGCCACGTTCCGGATCGGCAGCGAAGAGCTCTCGCATATGTTGTCCGCCCACGTGGGCATGATGCTCGAGGAGGGCCTTCCAGGTGCCTCGGGAGAGAAGGTCGCCAATTGGATCAGCGGCCGTAATCGCCACCGCCGCACTCATGCGGAGACCGCCGAGGCGACCGGTCGGGACTTTTCGCCAATCCCCGCGAGCAACGTGCGCCATGACTTAGCAAAGCTGGCAACGCCTTCGCGCTGGAGCCGTGCAGCGAGCGCGTTGTCATCAAGCCCTTCGTGCCGAAACTTGGCGATGATGTCTTCGCCGTAGCTTGTTTCTGTGAGCAGTGGGTTGCTCAATTTCCCGTGGTCCGCGAAAGCCAACAGCGTCGTCTCCGGGACCGTGTCGATCGTGCCTTCGGCGCCCAGCGCCTCCACATACAGCGTGTCGGGTGCCGCAGGATCCTTGGTGCCCGTGCTGGCCCAAAGGAGGCGCTGCGGGAGAGCACCAGCGGCCTCGAGCTTCTTCCAACGGTCGGATAGGAGTAGCTCGCGATAGGCTTTGTAGGCACGCGTGGCAATCGCAATGCCCAGGCGGTTGCGAAACGGACCGACGATCGACTCGTCGTCGGCCACGTCCCAACGGCTAACAAAAAGCGAAGCGACGGATCCGACTTTCAGGTCAAGGCTTAGGGTCGCACGGCGTTCAAGGCCACGCATGTAAGCCTGCGCCGCAGCCAGATAGTGATCACACGAGAAGAGCAGCGTAACATTCACCGCGATGCCGGCGAAGATGGATTCCTCGATCGCGAGAATTCCGTCAGGCGTGCCCGGGATCTTGATCAAGAGATTCGCGCAGGCCGCTTGCGAGTGCAGGCGCGCCGCCGCTCGAATGGTACCGGTGGCGTCGTGGGCGAGCAATGGCGACACTTCTAACGATACCCAACCGTCGGCGCCTTCGCTCGCTTCAAAGATAGGCCGGAACAAATCCGCTGCCTGCGTGAGGTCCTCGAGTGCAAGCTCAAAAAATAGCGCTTCACCCGACAGACCGGCGGCGGTCAACACACGAATGCTTTCATCGTAAAGGGTGCCGGTCGCAATGGCATGTTCGAATATCGTCGGATTCGAAGTAAGGCCGGTCACGGATAGCTCGCGGATGTAGCGAGCTAGCGTACCGCTTTGCAGCAGTTCGCGGGTGATGTTATCTAGCCAAAGACTCTGGCCGACATCGTGCAGCGCGAGAGTACGGGGATTCTTCATTAAGTCTCCAGGGGAGTCGGGATTCATGGGATTGCGAGCGAAGCCAGATCAGCGAAGGGAGGCCCGCAGGTGTATCAATCCCGATGGGGCGCCGTCTGTTCGGTGGGCCACCGACGGTGCGCCGCTGCCCAGGTATGATTTATTCAAAGTACACCAGGTGGGAGGCTCGTACGATGAATGCCGGTACCACACCTCGTCTCGGTTGCGAGTTCGATCGGTTTCTCTACGCTTCGGTGGGTGAGGACAACAACGGCATGCCGCTCACGGTTCTCTCGGCTCTGGCACGAGTGGACGTTGATCCGTGGGAGGAGGCCTCAAAGCTCACACAATTGCCGCTAGAGAGCGCAGTGACGCAGCTTGCGTCGCTCCTTGGCGCGCTTCGAAATGTGCCCGTGGTAGGCCTTGATCCCGCGCGTATCGCTGCCGCGTTGATTGCGCTCCTGCCGTGCCCCCGCGATCGCGTGCGTCCCATGCTTAAGGCAGCCCTTGCGCAGGCGGTGCCGACAAAAAATCCCGCGGTCGTCTCTACCCTGCTAACCGTCATGACGTTTGTGATCTTTATGATGTTGAGCCAGTGGCTGATGGGGGGTCTTGAGGCGGCCAGACCGGTAGAGCCACCCCCGGTCCCTGCCACCGAGTCACCGAGCACGCCGACATCGAGCGAGGGTCTGCAAAACGTCAAGTGAACACCCAACGAGTACTGCATGTGCTCGCACGAAGCAGCGGTTCCTCATCTCCTCGAGTTCCGTCTCTGTGGACCTTGAGCTGACCCAACCCCGGGTTTTTCAGCTGTTGCGAATGTTACGCGGTCACAAAAACGGGAGTACGTCCGCTTGCTCTGAGATGGGAGTTTATGGCGCCAGGTGTGCTTTCCAGTAATCGTCAATTTTCCGACTCTCCTGGGCGAAGTCACCATTCGCCGAAAACTGATTCTCCCTTACCTGCGGGCCCGCATCCAACGCATTCTTATCGGAATCGAGGACCAGAAGAGTCGCGCCCGGGGTCATCTTGAAATCCTCCCAGGGTACCGGAACGTACTTCTCATCGATGCCGAATAAGCCGCCGTGGCCGATTACCAAATAGCTGATTTTTCCTGTCAACGGACTTAACACGATGTCATCGACGCTACCAAGACTGTCGTTGTGGGGTGTGACCACAGCGGCTCCGATCAGCTGATCGGAGCGGAAGGATGCGGTGCTAGAGGTGACCGGCTGGGCGGCGGCAATCAGCTGGTTCTGCCAGCCTGACATGTCCGCCTTCGCGACACCCGTCTTGTTCAGATTCGCAGCATAATCCTTGTATATATCTCGAGTTTCGGCGAGCAGCGCCTCGCATGCCGCTTGTTGACCGCGTTGCGCCATGATATGGGCCGAGGCCATGAGCGTGCGAATCTCATAGCCCGGCCGAGCGTGCACTTCGGCCTTGGATTCAAACGTGTCGATCGGCAGCATCATCCCTCGTTCGCCGTAGACATAGCCGTACCTAGGATAACCGCCGCCATAGCCGGAACTGGAGAGCCAGTAGCCGCCCTTCTGTAGTTCGTCGTGAAACGCCTGCAGATCGGTTACGCATTGCTGGGCGACCTTTTGACGGGACGCGGCTTCCAAGGTCGGAGCGGCGAGCAAGTGACCTCCGACCCCGAGCGATAAGCATCCGGCGAGCACTGCGATTCGACCGCGTCTTGTAGTTCTGGAGCTTCTGCTTTTGTTCATTGCGACTATCCTAGTTTATGCGTCACGACGCGTTAGAGGTTCCGGTACGTGGTCGTGGGCGACCCCAGCGGTATGTTGCGGAATTCCGGATTCTGTAGCTGCACTTCACGTGCCCAATATCCGGGGCGCCGGTAATGATCGTAGATGCTCGCTTCCTCGTCCCGTTCGACCCTGCTTCCGGGCGCGTAAGGCGGGGAGACTTTCACCCCACCGCGATTTAGACTCACCGACACCTTCCTGTCATTCCAACTCACACCCACAATCCACTGCGGCGAGATGAGCACCTGGTGGCCTAACCACCAATTGCTCGTGTTTACAATGAGGTAGCGGATTGCCCAGGATTTCTCGTCGACGAGAATGCCCTGGACGCGACCGATATCACCGTCCTCCGCGTGAACGTCATAGCTCGAGATCTCGTTGCCACTGCGCAGATGTGGATCATGCGGCAGACCATTGCTGTTGCCGTCGGCATCTCCGCCGATCTTTTCTGCCTGAGCTCTGCTGGATTCGGTAGTTGTCCTTTCGGTTAGCCCGCCCCCAAGCATCATCCCTGGATTTACGCCCCAACCCCACAAACCGCCGCCGACCCAATAATGTGGATACCCGTAGTAACCGAGATACTCCTTCTCGTGCTGACGGGAAACCGGCTTATCGGTATCGATGCTCGGACTGTTTTTCACTTGCTCTTGCGTAATGACCGCCGGAAAACTGTGTTTGGACCAGTTCGGCTGATTGATCGCGATGGGCGAAATCAATACGTTTCGATGTAAAAGCCACTGACCGGTTTGCACCACGAGATAACGAATGACCCATGATTCGTCATCGAAATAGAAGTCCTTGACGTGGCCGATGACCCCGTCAAGCGCGCCAATGGTGTACCCCTCCAGATCCTTCACGCGATGTAGCACATATTTCTCCGTTGCGAAGCCGCTCGACATCTTGGAACTTTGCGCCCGGATACTTGCGCGAGTCTGTTCGCTACCCCACCCACCGTTGTATAGCGAAAGTTACCCGCAATGGTCGGGCCTCGGATCGTGCCCGCTCGTCGCGCTGACGCCGTCCACGCCAAAGCCAGTTTTGATCACCATGGCTTTCAATTGAGGAGTAGAGGTCAGGTGTTCGTCATAGTGGACCGTGACCTCGCCGGAGGCGAGCGACACCTGAACATCCTCGACGCCGGAGACTCCCCTCAGCGCAAGCGAGAGCTTTATTGGACAGCCGCCGCACTTCATTCCGGTGACTGTCATGGTTTCATATTGCATGGGGAGCTTCATTTCCTCGGGATGTATTGCCTGCGCGCTGCTGAAGGCTAGTCTGCACGTTGAAGTACAAGGAAAGCACGGACTCGATAGTGATCCGAACTCGGGCGTGCGCTGGCCCAGGGAGGCAATCCGCATTTCTCGCGCGCTACTCGAGTCGGACAGCAGGTATATCTGACTTACGATCGAGACCTTCGTGCCAACTCACTCGCGGGCTAGAGCGAACCGCGATGCGCTTTACGGGGCCAGCGGCACCGAGATGTCCGCTTGCAAGTTCGGCAATGAAACGTCAGTTCCAACTCCGCGCCCAGTCGCTTCAACAGGCGCGATCGACCGCCCCGACACAACAGACCCGACAATTGAGGACGCCGGTGAAGGCACGGTGCCGGCGTTGCGAATCTGTCCGAGAAAAGGCGCCGTGCCGGGGCGGACGTTTGGCTGGCGTGGAGTGTTCATGCTCACCTCAGATTCCATGGTCCGCGGAATTGCGGGGATCACCGGTCGTGTAGGGTCACATATACGTTAGCCAATTCTCGGTACGATGTCTGTACGATGCCGCACGTGCGCCAAAAATCGGGTTCCCCGGGGGTCTCGGCGATCCCGTGAGACCCCCGACTTTCTACGGAGCGATTTGCAAGGCATCCATACGATCGCGAGTCAAATTCACTCACCCCGCGCGGCCAGAGTGCCAGCGGCGGTTGCTTGGCCCTTTAAAATCCACTCGAAGCCCACAGCCAGCATTGCCCCCATCATCGGACCCGCAATATAGATCCACGTCGTCAACAAATCGCCGCGGATTAGGTCCGGGGCGAATGAGCGCACCGGATTCATCGAGGCGCCGCTGATGGGCGCAGCCCAAAGACCGGCCAATGCAATGTAGCCCCCCACCGCCAGGGCTCCGTTGGATCCGATATTACGGGCGCCCGAAGAAGTGCCGAGAATTGTGCTGATCAGCCCGGTTGTCAATAGAATTTCCATGATCAGCGCCTTTATGTCACTCACGCCCGGACCCGGTGTCGTTGCGCCCATCAACCCTATCGGGCCGAACATGGCACGCAAGAGAGCCGCGGCCGCAACACCTCCGACGAACTGTGCGCCAAGATAACCTGGCACGCGTCGCCACGGAAAATTGCGCCGTACCGCAAACGCCAGCGTAACCGAAGGGTTTAGATGTGCACCCCCGACCGCGCCCATGAAATAGATTATTGCCATGACCATTAGTCCCGGTGCAATGACTTTCATACTCAAGGTTACAGCGCCCCCGCTCTGGACGCTTACAACCCCCGCTCCGGCGGCAACGAGGACGAGGAGAAATGTGCCCCAGGATTCTGCGAAAAGGCGTCGCCATTCGTGGGAAGAATCAAGGAAATCGGGAATCGAGGCGCTTCGCAACATGCGCTGCTCCGCCGTAGTTTTCGTTCGATCAACGTGAGCGCGTGTCATGATCGCCTCCTGGGATTATCGATGGCCTTCTGGCGGCCCGTGCCTAGCGGGGGTTCGAGAAAAAAGAAGGTGGCTTGCGTCATCCTCGCATGCGACCGTTCGAAGAGATGAGCCACAAAGAGCATTGACGATGTGAGCCTGACGGACTTTCGAGTGTGCCTTAACGTACAGACAGTTCATTCGATACCCGCCAAAATCAGTGGGCTGCTCGCCGCTCCGAATCCCTATGTGTTCGTCGAGAGTCTGTTCGGACCACTTGAGGAGAAAGGTTTATGTTGCGTACCCTCACGGATTTGGAAGATTACTCCATCGACGCAACCGACGGCACGATCGGTCAAGTAAAGGATTTCTACTTTGATGACGCAGCGTGGGTCATCCGCTACTTTGTGGTCGAAACCGGCACCTGGCATTCAAAGCGAAAAGTACTAATCTCGCCCCTCGTGCTGGGCAAACCGAACTGGGAGGCAAGACTATTATCCGTGCCAATTACCAAGCAGCAGGTTAAGGATAGCCCCAACATTGATACCGACAAGCCGGTAACGCGCCAACATGCAGCGACCTACCTCGACCCCCACTACGACTACCCGTGCTATTGGAACGGCCCAGCGCCGGCGGACCACATCACCGCAGTATTGCACATGCGTGACGATCATCATCTGCGTAGTTGCAAGGCGATCATGACGTATCACGTCCACGCGACCGATGGAGAAATCGGCCACGTGCAAGGCTTTCTCGTCGACGAGGAGACATGGTCGATTCGATATATGATAGTCAACACCAGCAACTGGTGGGGTGGTCACCACGTGCTCGTCGCACCGCAGTGGATCTCCGATGTCGAGTGGGAAGGATTTACGGTCGCGGTTGATCTGACACGTGACGCTGTAAAAAGCTCTCCACCGTATCGCTCGGCTTCGCAGCTGGATCGCGATCAGGAGCTGAGAATCTATCGACATTATGGACGACGGGGGTATTGGAACGATGAGCCACGGCGTCATACGACAGAATCGACCATCTAACTGCAGAACTGCCGACTCTATTCCCCAATAGCCAAAACTAACCGAGTGGACCTCGGGCGTCTCTCCGTTGTCTAATCTGCGTGGGTTGATGGGGCATGAGGAACGAGCGCAGTCTGCGTTACCGCCAGTAACTCACCTGTAGGCGGTAGATGAGCTCGGTGTTTGCAGATCGAGGGGCGCGCTCACATCGTGGGTGACCTGCTCTGGAAGCCGCCTATGAAATCGCGGAGACCCGATCGCGTAGGCGGATTGGTTCTTGCAGAGCAATGTACCACCCGGCAATCGAGGCGCGGGCCACGCTTCGCATAAGCGCGCCACCGCACCGACGTAGTTAGGTCGTGCGCGTAGCCTCCGGGTCATGATAACGTCACCTGCATGCCGAATACGGACACGACCCGCGGGAACTGACGCGCGACTTGCTCTCACGAAGTTAGCGGCCGGGTCGTCGACTTGGCGGACCGCAAGGGCTACATTGCATCTGCGTTCCGCCGTGCACGGTGCTTCCTTTCGCACGAGCCACGAGGCACATGCGGACCTAGGCGCCTGGATCGCGGTCGCCGCGCGTTCCGAGGGACCTCTTTTTAGCTCGGCAAGTCGATGATCGACGACACGACTGACTCCCGGCCGACCGTGCTCGACGCCGCGAAGCGCCTTGTACCGAGCAATTCCGAATTCATCAAGGTATCCACTATGAACCCGATCACGGCCTTTTTGGTGTTTGTCTTGATAGTCGCCGCCGCAGGCACCGGTTATTTCGTCAATTTGTATGTCGGGGCTGCATTCTTCGTGGTCGCGGTGCTGGTCGGGGCATCGCTGAAGATGGCCAATGTGTGGCAGAAGTTTGTGATCTTGAGGATGGGGAAGCTGCAAAGCGTCAAGGGGGCAGGCCTTTTCGCTATCATTCCAGTCATCGACGCGGTTGTCGCGGTCATCGACGGACGCATCCAGACGACGGGGTTCAATGCCGAGCAGGCGCTCACCAAGGACACGGTCCCGGTGAACGTCGATGCCATCATTTTCTGGCACGTCCAAGACGCGGAGAAGGCCGCATTGGCGATTACCAACTACCGCGAAGCGATTGATCGGGTGGCTCAAACGTCGCTGCGCGAGATGATCGGCTCCTCGATGCTGGCTTCACTTTTATCGGATCGCAAGGATGCGGATGAGCAACTAAAGATTGAAATTGGTCAGAAAACCGCACCCTGGGGTATATCGGTGAGCTCAGTGGAAATCCGCGACGTCGCGATCCCCGTGGCTTTGCAAGATGCGATGTCACGTCAAGCACAGGCTGAGCGTGAGAAACAGGCGCGGGTGATCCTGGGATCGGCCGAGGCGGCGATCGCGGGCCAGTTTGTCGAGGCAGCCAATACTTACGCGGGACATCCCGAAGCGCTGCAACTTCGAGCGATGAACATCATCTATGAAACCACCAAGGAGCGAGGAGCGACGATCCTGATGCCGAGCTCGATGGTCGACAGCATGAATCCCTATGGGAACACGCTGGCTCTCGCGCTTGCGGGCAACGAGGTGCTCAAGCCCAACGGTGTGCTCAAGGTGGCGGAGTTACCCAGACCTGCAGCGGCGGCCTGACGAGCTTCTGTGCTTCTGTGGCGAGATTCTCGATTTCGAGGTAGTAGGGTGTGGCTCCTCGAGGCAATATCCTCATCGCGCATATTCCCGCTGGGCCGCACTTGATTGTTACGATCGATCTGTGAGTAAGGTCCGTGCGATTAGGCACGCAAGCCCGACTCGCCTGACATCTCAGGTTTCCATGGTCTAGCGAACCGCCGCGACGCCACGAGACCGTATAATCCGCATCCCATTTACCGCAGGAGACCTCGAAATGAGCCAGCTTCATCACGCGATCGTATGGATCGATCACCGGGAAGCAAAAGTGTACCGATTCACCCGAGACGATGAGTCGGAAGTGCAGGTAAATTCCCACACTTCATTGCAGCGTTTGCATCATCGACGAGGGGGTTGGGAGGCGGGCGGCAATCTGCAGGATGATAGCGAGTTCTTTCGGCGCGTCGCCGAAACGCTCGGTGAGATGGCAGGCATCGTCGTGACCGGCCCAGGAAATGCCAAATCGGCGTTTAAGTCGTACATGGATCACCTGCGCCCAAATCTCGCGTCGCAAGTCTTTACCGTCGAGGCGATTGATCACCCCGATGAGGAATCGTTGCTTGCGCTGGGACGAGAGCATTTTCACGTCGATGTTTCTTCCGCGTCCAAAAGTGAGTCAAATCAACCGGTTTTGTAGCCGGTTTGGAAGTCGTCGCGCAGGGCGGCCGGCCGCGACCCGGCGCCCAATCGAGCAAGTCAGCGCGATCGCGCCGCCTGCCTAAGGCTTGTCGTGGAAGCGTCCTGCCGGAATACCGTGTATCTGCCGGCGAGTCCGTTAAAACCCTGCGCGGTGAGCTAGTCCGACATCAGAAAACTTTCTTAAATTCCCGTTTAATCTTCTGCCAGTACGAGCTCTTTGGATCCTTCGTGCAATCCTCGACCAAGACAGGAACAAGGCTGTTTATCCTATCGATATCGATCACAGCATCTTCTGGCTTGCCCTTGCCGTTCAACCCTTCCGACCAGTAAACGATCTGTGGTCTTGTAACTTCATCGTACGACAGGAATTCCTCGCACGTTAATTCGGTGGCCTTGACCGCCTTCACGGGTTTGACCCCCGTCGCCGTGGTGGTCGCGGTCTTGGGAAGCGTATCGGCGAGCGCATAATTCGCCATAGCCACAGATAATCCAATTGCTATCAGCGCCAGCTTTCTCATGAGGGTTCCTGATTGTGTTTAAATATGATCGTCGAAGATGTCGGGTCGACCATATTCGACGTCCGCGCATCCGTCTGTTCGCTGTCGCACGCTCGCATCTGCGGCCCCTGAATGAGCGCCCGTCGGATGCTTCGGAACACGGTGGCCCTTCGTGTTCGCTGTCAACGACGGGTGCTCAAGCTAAATGGTGCGCTCAAGGGTGGCTAAGCCGCTGACCCCAAATTCCGTTCACGGAAGCCAACAGTTTGTGGTTTGTGCGGCACGTTAGGGCTTGGAATGAGCGGATGTCTATACGGCGGCCGACATGACTTGGAAATGCTTACGGAGTGCGCTATGTTCGATACCGCACAGCGGGGCAGCTTCCGCAGTCGTGATTCATTTTTGCTCAAGGACTTGAGAGGTGCCGCGCGCGCGCCGTTTGATTCAGGTCTTCAATCGTTTAGGACAAGCACCAAATGGGGGCAGCCGCCCAACCTAGCCAAAACCATCTGCTCGGGGCCTTACCGCCGGCCGAAGCGGGGCGTTGGATGCCGCTCCTAGAATTCGTCGATCTATCCCTCGGGCAAGTGCTTTACGAGTCGGGGGCCGCGCTCGCTCACGTGTACTTTCCAACGACCGCCATCGTGTCGCTTTTGTATGTCTTGGAGAATGGCGCTTCGGCTGAGATTGCGGTCGTTGGGAATGAGGGCATCATCGGCGTTTCATTGTTTATGGGCGGCGAGTCCACCCCGAGTCGGGCCGTCGTGCAAAGTGCCGGCCAGGGGTTTCGGCTCAAAGCGAAAGTCATGAAGGAGGAATTCAATCGCGCCGGCCCCGTATTGCATTTGCTCTTGCGCTACACCCAGGCGCTGATTACGCAGATGGCCCAAACCGCCGTCTGCAACCGGCATCACACTCTCGATCAACAACTATGCCGCTGGCTCCTCTTGAGCTTGGACCGTCTGCAGGGCACCCGACTCGTGATGACTCAGGAACTGATTGCAAACATGCTGGGGGTGCGCCGTGAAGGCGTAACCGAAGCGGCGCTTAAACTTCAGCACGCAGGATTGATCAGCTACGCGCGCGGCCATATAACTGTGCTCGACCGAAAGCGATTGGAAAAGCGCAGCTGCGAGTGTTACTTGGTAGTCAAAAAAGAGTACGATCGACTGCTTCCGAACAAATTGGCACGTTGAAGAGTTTTCATGCGGGACATGGTCGACGGGGGTTGGCTGGCACTCGACCAGGCCTTTAGCGCCGTCGAGAATATCCTCGCCAGAATCGGATAGATTCCCTAGTTACGGGTGTCGCCTTTCGGAAGGGCCGACCTCTGGACAGTTTGGTGAATAGCAGTTATGGCCGCAATGAAGTCGAGGGAGCGGTTTTCCTCGCGCGCTGCGACGAAGTAACCGGAAGTGAGCCTGCCGCAGTTAACTGCAGCGCGTGAAGCACGAATTCATGTGCCGCATTCACGTCGGTTTCGCGCGAACACGCCAAGAGCTGGCGCCAAACGGCAGGTCGGTCTTCCCACCGAGGTCGCAGGCGGCGGTAGTGTCGTTCGGCAATCCGGTCAATGTCCTGCAGTCGTAACGACGCAATGTGTTCTGCTACGGGAGGACTGATACCCAATAGCACCAACGTAGCTTCCGTGTCGGTTCGGACTGTGTGCCAGGCGAGTGTCAATGTCGCGCGCGCGAGTTTCATTGCCGCTGCGCGAGGAAAGGGCACGAGCCACGAAAGATCCTTGCCGGCGCGCCGCTGCGCCAGCGTAATGCTGTGCCACCATGCCAAGTCGCGAAATCCAAAGTCCACCAAGAGAAACGGAAATCGCGCGGTTGTTGCCATGCCCGCTTGATCCAGAGTGCCGATAAGGGAAAAGAGGTGGTGGAGAAAGGATTCCGGAGGGGTATGTACCTGCCGCGCGACGCTTACGAGCATTTGGAGACACTGCTCGTTGATCTCACAGATGGGCGCCAGCGCGTCTTTAGCGTTCGATAAGTGTGACGTGCTGAGTCGCCCGACGTCGTCGGGCAAATTTTCCATAATCCGTCCCTGGTACCCCTATTCTTGTTCTCCTTTTCAAGCATTCTGTCTCAAATTATTGAAAGTTCACATAGATAGTTTCTCCCACTTCTGGCCAATAACTCGGGGTGAGGTTATGTCCAGTTTCGGTTAGCAACGATCGATCGCGGGCGCAATATCACGGGATGCGCATATGGGGTCATCGTTACAATCGCGACCTCCAACGCTACAACCTGGCGTTGCGCATGATTGCGCACGCCGCGAGGACCCACACCATCTGCGATTGGACGGGTTTGCCGGACGACCGCATCCGAAATCTCTACCAGTCCTATTATCACGAGCACGGAAAAAACCACGCGAGCCGCCGCCGTGGGCCTTCGCCGCAGAGCCTCGCATTTTTTTTCGGCACGGCACGCAGCCGTAGCGAATCCGCTGCGGTCGTCGGGCTCTGTTACCTGCTGGGTGTCCTTCCGGCTGAAACCGTCGCGAACCCGCGGCGTGAGCTGCCGAGTGTGTGGCGGGGGCAGAAGCTATGCGTCGCATACGAAATGTACCTTGAGCTCGTTCCGCAGACTGTGATGACGCTCGAGCATGTCGTGCTGCTCATCATGACGGTCGCGCTTGGGCACGAATTCCAGGTCGGTCATTGCATTTCATGCGGCGGAGTGATCGTGATCGACCGGAGCAGCCTCCGGCGATGGAGCTGCACACACTGCGGAGACCATGTCGATAGAAGATCGGAAGCCGCGCTAGAGTGGGGCGCTGATCCAGCGAAAGAGGAATCGCCGCAGCCGGATCTGTTTCGCGTGCCGAGTCAGCGTGACAGGAAGCGAATCAGGAGATAGTACGGAACCTGCAAAGCGGCAAGCGCCGCCGAAATCCCCATCATCAGCCAGAACGGGTAGTGCGGGAGTTTCACCAGAAACTCGAAAATCAGGCTGACGACCACCCCGAGCGCGGCGATGGCGCCGAGAAGCCCGCACACGATGGGCTCCATCACGACGAGCAGCGCGAGCGTCGGTATCCGGATGGCATTCCAAGACAGGCGCAGGATTCCGAGCCCGCCTTCAGCAACCCAGTGCCGTGAATCGGCGCGTTCTTGAGAGACTGGATTCATAGCGCCCCCCGACCAAGCATCAGCAACCGGGAATTTACGCCCGTCCTTCAGAAAATGCACGGTCCGGTCTCGCGGCGGTGCAGATCCAGGATCGCCCGCCCTGGCTCAACTCGGTTGGGTGAGTATTTCCTCCTAATCCATCCCAATATCCATTGCCGCACCCCGGGGGTTTTGCCGGGTTTTGCCCCCAATCTCGCTCTCGAACGCGACCCGGACCCGTGATGGCATGGGCATGCGGGACTCCGCCGTCCGGCCGTCTACGGACACCGGTGGAAGTGGAGAGACAACGAATTCAACGAATCGGAGTACAGACAATGAATGCACTCGGGACGAGACTGCGAACTGGTTCGATCTTTGGGGTTCTGGCGTTGGTGTTCAGCGTGGCTCCGGAACTCGCATTCGCGCAGACGTCGCCCTTTTTGACGGGCGCCAATTCGCTGCAAACCAACATCCTGGCGTGGGCCACGCCCATCGCGGTCATCTTAGTGATGGCGCTTGGGATAATGGCCATGGCCAACCGGATCTCCTGGGGATGGCCGATGGCCGCTATGGTCGGGATCGCCGTCGTGTTCGGGGCACCCCAGATGGTGACCTGGATTCGCGGCATGTTCGGCGTCTGAGGGGGGCGGGTCATCGTGGCCGTGAGGGGTTCCGGTCTGGTGGCCGATCCGCTGTTCGTGGCGGTGACACGGCCGCCAATGCGGTGGGGCGTCACGTTCTCCGCGCTCCTCGTGAATCTGGTGTTCGCCATGGAGGCGTTTCTCCTAACGAAAAACCTCCTGACCCTGCTGATCGCGGTTCCAATCCACGGCGTATGTGCTCTGCTTTGCCTCAGGGATCCGAGATTCTTCGACCTCGTGCTGTTGTGGGGGAAGACACGGCTTCCCGCGTATGCCACTAACTATCGGGTCTGGCGGGCAAGCAGTTGTAGTCCCCTCGAGGTGAGTCGGCCCGATCGTGCCGGCCGCCGAAGTGATCCTCCGACGGTCCGAATCGCCCACGTCGATTCGGGGGGTCTGTCATGGCCGCCGTAGCGCGGGAGTCGGCCACGCGGAGAGAACTCCCCGCATCCCGGTACATTCCTTACGTCGCGCAGGTCAGCGAGCACCTCGTTCGCCTGGAGTCTGGGGACTTCATCCAGACTCTACGACTGTCCGGCGCCAGTTTCGAGAGCGCCGATGACGAGGAACTCAACAATTGGCACGAACGACTGAACGTCACGTGGCGCAACATCGCCAGCCCGAATTTCGCGCTCTGGGTCCACATCATACGGCGCCGAGAGCGGACTCCGACCGCCAGGGACAGCCAGCCCGGTTTCGCCGCGACGCTCGCGCAACGGTACTGCCAGAGACTTGACCATGAGGTGCTCATGGTCAATGAAATCTACCTCTCCATCCTCTACCGGCCGGTCGTCGGGGCGGCGCCGGGCCTGATCGCCCGGATGCTGAGCCGCGGGCCCGCCGGCACGTCGGTCACCGAACTGGTAGACGCGCTGACTACCTGCGAGAAAGTCGCTGACGTTTTAGTGGCGTCTCTGGCGCGCTATGAGCCGGAACGCTTGGGGGTGTACGCCGCGCGGGGCCGGCCACATTCACAGATCTTGGAATTCCTGGCGTTGCTCATCAACGGGGAACCGCAGCCGATGCCGCTGCCGAGGGCACCGCTGCGCGATGTCCTTGCGACCTCCAGACCCCTCTTTGGGTCAGAGGTCATCGAGTTGCGCTCGCCGAGCGGTACGCGCCTCGGGGCGATGCTCGGCATCAAGGAGTATCCGACCCCGACGGTAGTCGGCATGTTTGATGCGCTGCTGTCGGCGCCGTTCCCATTTGTTCTGACGCAGTCATTTACGTTTCTCACGAAGGCGGCGGGGCAGGGGCTGCTGCAGCGGCAACAGGCGCGCATGGCAAATGCCGGTGACTTTGCGGTCACCCAGGCAGAGGAACTTATCGAGGCGCTCGATGCGCTGACCGGCAACGAATTTGTCATGGGCGACCATCACTTTACGTTGCAAGTCCTGGCGGATGTTCCTTCGGCGTCGGCTGCCGATGCCGAAATTGGCTTGAAGGCGCTCAACGACGCCGTTGCGCAAGCAAGATCGTTGCTCGCGGACAGCGGGATGACCGTCGCCCGGGAGGATCTCGCGCTCGAAGCCGCGTATTGGGCGCAGTTGCCTGGAAACTTCAGCTACCGACCGCGTAAGGCGCCCATTACCTCGCGAAATCTCGCGGCGATGGCAGGGTTTCACAATTTCCCAACCGGGCGGCCGACGGGAAATCACTGGGGCGACGCACTCTCGCTGCTGATATCGAGTTCCCGTTCCCCATATTACTTCTCCCTTCATGCCAGTGATCCGTCGGATACGGATGGCGGGAGCCGAAAGGATACGGGGCATACCCTGATCTGCGGCCCGACAGGATCGGGAAAGACGGTCTTTATCGGCTTCATGGTCGCCATGCTCGCGCGAGCGGGCGTCACGCAGGTGCTGTTCGATAAGGATCACGGGCTCGAGATACTCGTCCGTGCCTTGGGCGGGGAGTACTTGCCGCTGCGAAATGGTCGACCCACGGGGTTCAATCCGCTCCAACTACCCGAGAGTGCGGCCAACGTCGAGTTTCTGAAGCACTGGTTGCGTTGCCTCGCGAGGGGACCGCTGCCGCTCAGCGTACGCGAGGAGAGCGACCTAGACCACGCGCTGCGCGGCACGCTGGCGTTGGAACCGCAGAATCGTCGGTTGTCGAGGCTCATCGAATTCACCGATGTGACGCGTGCCGAGGGGATCCACGCGAGGCTTTCGCGCTGGTGCCAAAGTACCGGAGGCGACTATGCCTGGGTGTTCGACAACCCTACGGACGTTGTCTCAGGGCGGTTGTCAGCGCAGCCGATTATCGGTGTGGATGTGACGGATTTCCTGAATCATGAGCTGGCAAGAACGCCGATCAGCCTCTATCTCTTCCATTGCGTCCGATCACTGCTGGATGGGCGCCGTTTCGTGTGCTGGGCTGACGAATTCTCGCGGCTCCTCGACGATGCCGCATTCGAGCAGTTCGCCAAAGACGGCCTGAAGGTCTGGCGCAAACTCAATGGCGTCTTCTGCTGCGCTACCCAAAGCCCCAGCGATGCGATCCGAAGCAGTATCGCCCGGACAATCATCGAGCAGACGGCAACTAAAGTGTTCTTCCCGAACCCCGACGCCGATGAGACGGAGTACCAGGACGGCTTCGGTCTAACGCAGCGGGAGTACTCGCTGATCAAAGAGCGTCTGGAGCCAGGGTCTCGGATGTTTCTCGTGAAGCAGGGCCACTGCAGCGTCGTCTGTGGATTGGACCTCAAGGGCTTTGGCGCCGAACTCGCCGTGATTTCTGGCCGGATCAGTGAAGTCGAACGCATGCAGCAAATCATCGCGGCAACGGGACCGGCGCCTGAGCGGTGGTTGCCGGTGTTCCAACAAGGACTCAGCGTTGGGCGGCCGCCGTTGCCAGGGGATATGAAATAGACAAGGGAGGAGCCATGCAAAGGACAGTCACGATTGTTTTCTTTTTCTTGTTCGGCGGACTGGTGGCACCGTCTGCCAATGCCCAGTGGGCCGTTGTCGACGTGGGCGCAATCGCGCAGCTCATTCAGCAGATTGCAAAGATGGAGCAGCAGCTCACGACGATGCAGGCTCACCTGCGGCAGGCTGAACAGGAATACCAGTCAATCACCGGCGACCGAGGCATGGAGAACCTCTTATCCGGGACGGTGCGCAATTACCTTCCGCCCGATTGGCAGACGTTGCAGGCCGCAGTCACCCAGACGAGCAGTAGCTACCCGGCGCTCTCCGCCGCGGCCCAGAGCTCCCTCAATAGCAACGCCGTCCTGACGTCGCAGCAGCTGGCGGGCATGTCCCCAGTCGAGCGTGCTCAAGTCGTTGCTGCACGACAATCGGTTGCCATGCTACAGGCAACCACGAGCCAGGCACTGACCACAGTCAGCAGCAGGTTTGCGACGATCCAGCAGTTGATCACCGCCATCGGCGGCGCTCGTGATCAGAAGGCGGTCCTCGATTTACAGGCCAGGATCTCGGCAGAGCAGGGGATGCTTGCAAATGACCAAAGCAAGCTTCAAGTCATCTATCAGGCCGCACAGGCCCAGCAATGGGCCCAGCAGCAGCGCAACCGAGAACAGGCCATCAACGACATCGGATCGCTGCGGCGTCTTCCGGCGATGGGTCTATAGGCGTGCAATCCGCCGCTCTTAACAAGAGTTACTGCTTTCGGCACGGCGCCCAGGATGACCGGCCCCGCACTGGGATCGTTGTCACCGATAAACCCGGTGCCTGCGCGCCGTTGCCGATTCTTCAGCGTTTCGGGCCGGTGGGGAGCTGATCGGGCATGGGGTTCTTTGCCGAATTCAGCGCTTGGTTGAACGGCCTGCTGGCAACCTATATCGGGACCAATACGGCCAAGATATCAACGGCCCTCGAACCCTTCATCGTGTCACTCGGGGTCATCTACATGATGGTCTGGGGATATCTGCAGATCGCGGGGCGCATCGAGGAGCCGTTCGTACAGGGCCTGAAGAGAATCGCGACCATCGCAATCATTCTAGGCGTCTCGCTACGGCTCTGGCTCTACAACGATGTTCTTGTCGATACGTTCTTCCAGGCGCCGAGTGCTCTCGCGGCTCAGATCGCGGGAGCCTACGACTCGGTCGGAATCGTCGACCAGATCATCTTCTCGGGCGATGACGCCGCGACGCTGCTGATCCAAAAAGGCGGAGTTCTCAACGGCGAGTTCTCCTACTACATAGCTGGATTTGCCGTGTACTTGATCGTTGGACTGACGGCCGTCTATACGATGTTTCTGCTCGCGCTGTCGAGAATCGCTCTGTCGGTGCTGCTGGCGCTCGGGCCGCTGTTCATCGCGCTCTTGATGTTCGACAGCACCAAGCGGTTCTTTGAGGCTTGGATTGCCCAGCTCGCGAACTACGCCTTTGTCACCATCCTGACGGTACTGGTCGCTTCGTTGATGATGACGCTGGTGTCGACCGCCGCGCAGCAGGCGGCGAGCTCTGGCGGCGGCATCCAGATCGCACAGGCCGTTCGCGTCTGCATGGCGGCCGGCCTGACTTTCCTAGTGATGCGCCAGGTCATGCCGATGGCGGCAGGGCTTGCGAGCGGCCTGGCGCTCAGTTCATTCGGCATGGTCAGTGCTGCTCTTGCGTGGGGATTCGGCGGCGCCACGCGTAATTCCAATCAGTTTCTTCGTGGACTACTCGTGGATCGGGAGACGACCCGCTGGGACGGTGCGAGTCGTAAGTCAGGCTACTACCTGCAGCGAGGTGTCGTGGCCGGCGCGCGCCAACTGGCCCGACTCCGTGGCGAGAACACCGTTCGCAGGAGGTGAACCGTGAGCCGAGGGCGACCAGGGAAAGCGTGGGTGTTGGGTATGACGCTGCTCGTCCTGGGCGGGTGCGCGAGCAAGGAAATCAAAGTCTCCTGCGATGGAAGGCTTCAGCCCATCAATGCGCCTAGTGCCGCCGCCAAGCTCCAGCCGCAGGGTGGTAGGCCGTCTGCGGTCGTCCAGGCCGGCGTGGAGAAACGCCCGTGAAGGTTGATGCCGCGTTGAAACCTTACTTCGACGAGGCGGCGTCCTGGGATGCCGACCGCGTGGGTCATCAGCGTCGGCTGGTGCGGTGGTCGCTCGCGGTAGCCGCGGCCGGCTGGATCTGCGCGACTGTATCGGGTATGGCGCTGATCGCGCTCGCGCCGCTCAAGCGGGTTGATCCTTTTGTGATCCGCGTTGACAACAGCACCGGGATCGTCGATGTGGTCCCGGTCTACGCGGGGCAGGCGCCGCTGCCGGAAGCAGTGACCCGCTACTTCCTGACGCACTATGTGTCGATCTGCGAGCGCTTCGACTTCGCTACGGCGGAGAGTGACTACGAGGAGTGCGGTTCATTCCACAACGCGGCACGCAATCAGCAATGGTATGAGAAGTGGAATCGCACCAACCCAGCTTCACCGCTGAATGTGTACAAGGACGGCACGTCGCTGCGCGCGGACGTGAGTGCAGTCAGCTTCTTCGAACGTTCGAACGGAGTGTCTGATCTTGCACAGATCCGTTATGTCCGAGCCCTGCGGCCTGCCGGAAGAACGGAGGAGCAGGTCACGCACTGGATAGCGACGGTTCAATACGCCTTCGGAACGCCGTCGACCGATCCAAAGGTGCGGCGCTGGAATCCGCTCGGATTCAAGATACTCGAGTTCAAGTCGGAACCGGAGGTGTTGAGCACGCCGGGTGCGACGGCAAGCGCGAGCGTCGCGTCGGCAAGCGGGGGGCAGCCATGAGCACGTTACTCCGATTCCGGGCGGGAGTAGCCGTGGTAGTGATCGCGACGACGCTGCTGTGGGTGATCGAACCTGTGGGCGCTGAATCCCTACCTCAGCGTGGGACGGCCGACAGTCGTGTACGTACCGCCACCTACAACCCGGACGAGATTTATCGTCTCTATGGTTTCGTCGGCTACGCGATCGAGTTGATCTTCGAAGACGGGGAGACGTTTGCTGGTAACGCGGGCGGGGATCTGGAGGCGATCACGTTTGGATGGCATGACAACCATCTCATTATGAAGCCCAAATCCCCCAACGTGGGTACGAACCTCGTCGTCTATACGAATCGTCGGGCGTATCGCTTCGAGTATTCCGCTTCTGCACGCAAGCCGGACCCGAGAATCGATCAGGTGATGTACGCGGTGCGCTTTGCCTACCCGGCGCAGTTCGCCACCAAACCTGGCGTCGGCGCTGACTCGACGGACCGAGACCTTGATGCTGGCGCCGCCGTGCGCAAGAGGAATTTCGACTATTGGTTCTGTGGTTCACCGAGTATCAAACCGGTTGCAGCCTTCGATGACGGCGTCCACACGCGGCTGACCTTTGGCGCCAAGACCGAATTGCCTGCCGTGTTCGTCAGGAACGATGACGGCACCGAGTCCCTCCTCAATTTCAACATGGAGGACGGGGACGTCGTCATTCATCGAGTGGCGGGTCGCTTCATTCTGCGACGAGGCAAACTCACCGGCTGTATCGTCAACAAAGGCTTCTCGGGAGGCGGGGAACGTCTGCAATCGGGCACGGTCGCGCCGGGCGTGCAGCGCGAGCGTAAGGAGCCCACGCCATGAAGTTCGGCCCATTCTTTCCCAAACGGCCGATCAAAGGGCCCATCGAGCCGCAGGCAAATTCGGCCGCCGAAGATGCGGGCGCGCATGGCGTGGAGGGTGAGCGGGGAATTGCGTCCGTCAACCAAAGCCGCTCTCTGCAATCCCGCGTCAGCAATCTGCTGGCGATGGGATTGATGGCAGTGCTCGGGCTCGGCCTCCTCAGCTGGTACTACGCTCAGGCCTATTCCCACCGACACAAGGCACAGGACGAAGCTCGCGCGTCGACCCAATCGAAGGCGCAGGGCGATATGCCCCTGCCGGCTCTGGGCCGCGTAGACCCTCCAACATTTGTCCGGACTACGGCGGATAACGGTGTGGCAGATCGGATTCTAGGCGGGCGCCCGGCATTACCCCCGGATGGAGCGATTCGGACCGCCGCCTATGTCCAAACCTCGACGGCGGATCCGATGGGAGCCCCCGCCGTCCGCCCCGCCGACCGGCGGCTGGAGGGGCCGGTTTTCTCGTCGCCTGACAGCAACCAGGGGCACCCTGCAGCGGTACCAACCGCCTTACTCGCTGGCGGCGGTACGGCGGATGCCGGGGCCTACGGTCAGCCGGATGGGGGTGCCGGGCCGGGTCCGTCCACCGGCAGTGTGGCCACGCTCCTGCGTCCGACCGTGACGCCAGCCGTCCGTGCGCGGGTACTGCCGACACAGCAGCTGCTGCTCCCGAAGGGCGCCTTCATCGACTGCACTCTGGAGACCGCCATCGACAGTTCTCTGCCAGGGCTGACCACCTGCGTCACGGCAACGGATACCTTTGGGGCGGACGGCAGGGTCGTGCTGCTCGAACGCGGTACCAAGCTCGTCGGTGAGACCCGCGGGGAAGTCCAGCAGGGCACCGCACGGGTATTCGTGCTGTGGACCGAGGCGAGGACGCCGACCGGGGTCGTTGTGCCGCTCGCCTCTCCGGGGACAGACGAACTCGGTCGCTCCGGTCTGTCGGGCACTGTCGACCGTCACTTCATGGATCGTTTCGGTGCCGCGATTCTGATTTCGATGATCGATGGCGCGATACAAGCAGCAGCCCAGACGCGCAGCGGCGGTGGCACTGTCATCTACAACCCGAGCAGCGCCACTGACGTCGTGACCGAGGTCCTCAAGAGCACAGTCAACATCCCGCCGACCGTTCGCAAGCAGAACGGTGACCGCATTCAGGTCCTGGTCGCCCGCGACCTCGATTTCCGATCGGTGTACGAACTGCGGACGCACCCCGATGGGCGTTGAACCGGTGAGTCGACTGGCGGCCATGCCAGTTCCGGAATCCTCCTCACTCGAGCTGATGCTTCGACCGCTCCAACCGTGGCTGTCCGCCCCGGCCATTACGGAGCTGTGCATCAACCGGCCGGGGGAGGCATTCTTAGAAACCCGGCAAGGATGGCGCCGCGAAACCCTCCCGTTCGCGGACTTTGATTGGTGCCAACGGCTCGCCAAGTTGATCGCCAACTTCACTCGGCAGCGCATCGATGCCGAGACGCCGCTCCTGTCGGCGTCACTCCCCCGCGGCGAGCGCGTCCAAATCGTGATGCCGCCGGCGACGACTGCCGGCAGTGTCGCGATCACGATCCGCAGGCCGTCGGAACAAGTTTGGTCGATCGAGGAGCTCGGACGGAGCGGCATCTTCAAGTCCACTCGGCGCGCCACGGAGGCGCTCGATGCGACCGAGGTGAAACTCCTCCGCCAGCTCGAAACCGAGGAGTACGAGGCGTTCATGCGTCTCGCCGTCCGCAGCCGTAAGAACATCGTGGTGTCGGGGCCGACCGGGTCCGGCAAGACCACCTACACCAAGGCGCTCATTCGAGAGATCCCGAGCGATGAGCGATTGATCACGATCGAGGACGCGAAAGAATTGGTGCTTGATCAGCACCCAAACCACGTACGGCTTTTCTATAGCAAGGATGATCAGGGTCAGGCAAAGGTTTCGCCGCGTCAGTTACTCGAATCCTGTCTTCGGATGAAACCAGACCGGATTCTGCTGGCCGAATTACGAGCCGATGAAGCGTTCGACTACCTCCGTAATGTGAACTCCGGTCACCCGGGATCGATCACGAGCGTGCATGCCGCCAGTGCAGAACTGGCGTTCGAACAGCTCGTCCTGCTGGTAAAACAGAGTCGCGCCGGGGCGGAGCTCGCGCGTTCGGACATCAAGAGTCTGCTCTATCTGCTCGTCGATATCGTTATCCAGTTCGGCGTCGATCGGCATGAACGCTTTATCAAAGAGATCTGGTATGACCCCGCTCGAAAGCGCAGCGCCCTGGCAGCCGCCCGTTAGCCAGACGAGGCGCCGATCGGCGCTTCGAATCGCCGGCGTCACTGCGGTGCTGCTGCTGGTCGGCGCCTATCTCGCCGGCTATGTGTTCCTCTGGTCTTTCGGCTTCAACCCGAGGGAGGCCACCCCGCTTACGATTTTCCGCTACGGCTACTACTTCGGCGACCGAGAGGCGGTGCGACGCCGCCTGCTGTTGAGTGGCGCAGCCGGTGGGGCCATGGTTGTAGCCAGCGCGCTGGCGATTGCAATACCCAGACGCCGTCCTCTGCATGGCGATGCTCGCTATACGACGCGCCGCGAACTGGCCGCGGCCGGTTTGCTCGGTAGCCAGGGAATCATCCTGGGTCGAGTCGGTCGGCGGTGTCTCATGTTGGCGGGGCAGCAGGGTCTAGCCTTGGCCGCCCCGCCACGAGCGGGGAAGGGCACGGGCGTCGTCATCCCGAACCTCCTGAACTGGCCGGATTCGGTCATTTGTGTCGACATCAAGCGCGAGAACTGGACGCTCACGTCGGGCTTCCGGGCGGCGCACGGGCAGTCCTGCTTCTTGTTCGATCCCTTCTCGGAAGACGGGCGCACCGCGCGCTGGAACCCGTTTCACTACGTATCGGAAGACCCGCTCAAGCGCGTCAACGATCTGCAACGGATCGCCGAGATGCTGTATCCGGATCCACCGAATGTGGATCCCTTCTGGACCGCAAGTGCGCGCTCCCTGTTCCTGGGGATCGCTCTATATCTCTTCGAGACCCCATCGGTGCCGAAGACCATCGGTGAGGTGCTGCGGCAGGGGATGGCCTCAGACGACGAGGGGTTTGGTGAGCACTGGAAACGCGTCGTTGAGGGACGCAACAGCGGAAGGTTTCCGTTGTCGTCACAGTGTGTCAGAGCGCTTTACGACGTGATCGACCTCGCGCCCGTAACCGCGTCCAGCATCCGAAAGACATTTACCTCGCGACTCGACCTGTGGTTGAACCCGATTTTGGATGCCGCCACGTCGGCGAATGACTTCGATCTGCGCGAGCTGCGTCGCAAACCCTTGTCGATCTATGTCGGCGTGAATCCGGATGATCTGCACCGTCTGCGTCCCGTGCTGGCCCTGTTCTTCCAGCAGGCGATCGGACTGCAAACACGAACGCTGCCCGAGCACGACCCGACCCTCACGCGCCAGGTTTTGATGCTGCTCGATGAATTCACGGCGCTCGGCCGCATCCCGATCATCGCGGAATCGATCTCCTATCTGCCGGGTTACAACGTTCGGGTGCTGCTCGTGATCCAGACCCCGGCACAATTGCGCGAGGTTTATGGAGTGAATGCCGCCGAGACGATGCTCAAGAGCCTGGCCGCGCGCATTGTGTTTGCGCCGAAAGACGTCAGCGACGCGCGGGAGATCTCCGATGAGTTGGGCAACACGACCATCAACGTACGAACGCTGTCCAAACCCGCACTCGATTTCAGCGATGCCAAGGGGAGACGCCATCGCAGCGTTAGCATCAGCGAGCAACGCCGAGCACTGCTACTTCCCCAAGAGGTCAAGGCATTGGGAAACGACCACGCGATCATCTTCTATGAAGGGCTGCGGCCGATTCGCTGCAAGAAGATCCGCTACTTCCAGGACAAACGCTTCGCGCAGAGACTACTGCCGCCGCTCGTCGTCGAGCGTCGCGAAGTGGTCGCGCCCATTGCGCCGAGGCCACGAGACGACGCGGCATCGATCGAACCATCGGCGCCGGCCAGCGAGGGGACAGGACCCGGGGAGGCATCCAGCCCAGCCGATGTGATCCGTGAGGCTACGGTCGAGGACATCGATCGCATCGACTCCTTGACGTTGGAGGATTTCGCGGCGGACTTTAGTGCCGTGAATATCCCAACCGAAGGCCCGCTGTCCGAACAAGCGATGCACGAGGCCGTGGAAGGGTTCCTCGCGACGCTGCGCGAGCGGTAGGAGAAACGTAATGGTAACCAGGAAAGACAGCGGTACATCCGCAGGGACGGGGACCTCTTCGGCCAGCGATGCAGGGGATCGGAACAGCGTGCAGCAGTCGCGGCCGCGACAGAGAAAGTCGGAACCAAGGCTCCGGCCGACCGCGGAAACGACGCGCCGCGACGACCCGCCCCGCAAGGTCAACTCGATCGCTCGGACTTCACCGCGTAATCGGAAAGGGCGCGCGGATGAGATATTGCCGAGTGAGCGGTCAGCTGCGAGCAAGCGCTCCGAGGAGAAAGCCGCCACCCCCAGTGTCGCTCCGCTGGGTACTGCGGCTCACATCTCCCCCCAAGAAGATCTGTCCGTCGTGCCGGACCATGTGCGCCGACGCTTCATCCAGGTCGGGCGCAAATACTATTTCCCCGATGGTGTTCGAGCCTTCACTGACCGGGGTCGACGACTGACTACGCCGAGTGAGAATACGGAAGTTATTCGTAGTCTCGTGACGATCGCCCAAGCGCGCGGCTGGAAGGAAATCACGGTACGCGGTACGGACGCGTTTCGGCGCGAGGCTTGGTTTGCCGCACGACAATTGGGCCTCGATGTTCGCGGGTATCGGCCGACAGATGTCGAACAGGCTCGCCTGGTTCGGACGATCGCTGGGCAGGCGGACAAGGCGGCGCGTCCATCCGGGGCGGCGCAGGTCGATGGTCGGGATCCGCAAGGTGGGCAATCAACTACCGGCCGGCTCCGAGCGACGCAGGAGCTCCTGACCGGACGATTGCTCGAGCACGGGCGGGCGACCTACAAGCAGGACCCACGCCAGCCGATGTCCTACTTCGCGAAGCTGAAGACTGAACGGGGCGAACGAGTGATCTGGGGCGTAGATTTGGAGCGTGCGTTTAGGGAGTCCATCACACAACCCAAGGTCGGCGATCTGGTCGGGTTGCGATCGCCCCGTCGGGAGAGCGTGAAGGTAAAGGCCGCGGCCGTCAGCAAGGACGGACGAGTCGTCGGACAGAAGGATGTCGAAACCCACCGAAACCAGTGGGTGGTGGAGAAACAGGAATTCTTCGAGGTTCGCCGCAAGGCCGCTGCGACGGTTCGCGATACCCATACGACGCCGGCTGCGGCCGTCAGGGGGCATCCGGAGTTGGTCGGGACCTACTTGCAGATTCGAGCGGCAGAGCTCGCTGCAAAGAGGTTCAACGACCCGAACGATCGCGAGCGCTTCGTGTCGAGTGTCCGCACTGCCTTGGCCGACTCGGTGGACCGAGGTGAACCATTGCCCCAGGTCAAGCTTCGCGAGCGGGCCGCAGCCAAGATCCAGCCACGCACCCGTGGAACTCGTGGTCAGGAACAGGCGCCGGCGCGCGGGTAGGCCTGGGTATGACAGAGCAGTCAAGCAAGGGACCGCCGGGGAGTCCCGCCCGCGCAGGGAGCTCCGGGCCGGAACGCCGCCCTGATCTCGCACGCCGGCGCGGCGAGGAACTCTTGATCGGCCGACTGATCGCTCACGGGCAGGCCAACTATCAATATCGTGCCGACCAAGATGCATCCTACTACGTCAAGGTGCTGACGAGCCGCGGGCCGCGGACGCTATGGGGAAAAGACCTCGAGCGAGCACTGCGGGAAGCGGAGACGGCACCTAGACCGGGTGACCTGATTGGCGCGCGCCGCATCGCGCGCGAGGCGGTCACGATCACCAGCCGAGAACGGGACGCCGAGGGGCGCGTCGTCAGTCAGACCGAGCGCCACGCTCACCGCTCGCGTTGGGTCGTGGAGAAGGCCGCCTTCTTTGCGGAGCGAGCGAGGCTCGCTCGTCGAGTTCGCGATGAGCAGGTCGACGTTCGTGCCGCCGTCCGTGCGCACCCCGAGCTGCGCTCAGCCTTCCTGAGTATACGGGCGGCCGAGGAGTTTGCGGCTGGCAAGATCCGCGATCCAGCGGACCGGGCGCGATTCATGGACCTGATTCGCGGCGCGATGGCCGGTTCAATTCAGAATGGCGAGCCGCTGCCTGCCATTAGAATTAAGACCCCCGAGCGGCCGAAGGCCGATCCACAACGTCCTCAACCGGCGAAGACGCGCGATGATCCCACCCGTTGATGAAACACTTGGCGACTTCCCGAAGCCAGACGTGGTGCTCGGCGATCCGGCGGCATCGGATTGGCTCAAGGCGGCGATCACCACATCGCTGAAGAGAGATCCGGTCGATGCTTTGAACGATGCGTTGGCGCTTGCCGAAGTTCTCGAGGGTCATCTGCGAGATCGTTTGCAACTCGAAGATTGATAGAAACGCTCTGAAGGGAGTCTCCCGAGGCAGTAACTTGGTGCCTCCGCAGCAACGCGTTTCATCCACTCTGATTGCGCTGCCGCCGCTAAATCAAGCATGGCGCCTTTGTTCTTCTCATTAGTGTGGATACCGTAGCGCACGAGTCTCGCAATTCAGCGCTCTGTCGAGACGGCAGATGCCGAAATGCGAATTATTGTTACGCAGGAACTGCAATACGAAATGAAGAGCAAAGCCGGAAAAGGGCGGGATTACTGATGTGTGACAGCCTATCACGTCGTGCTCGCAGTCCAGACCCTGCGCGCGCGTAGCGCGTGCTCGGCGAGTCGCGCGGACGCGCGAGTCTGGACTACTGCGCGCGACGTGACCTCCGGTCGCGGGCAATCCCGCCCAAGATCGGAGACAGATCATGTCGCAAGAAAAGTTCGCTCGGTTTCTAGTTCGCAGTGACGGCAATGAGCTTCGTGAGGCGTCAAGCAACGAAATCATCGCTGCCGCACGGGTCATCATGAGCCGGAAGCTTCGTCGTGGTGCGTCGATGACATCGCCGAAACTAGTCAAAGATTTTCTGAGCTTGAAACTTGGCTTACTGGAGCACGAAACGTTTTGCGTGATGCTGCTTGACAAAAGGCATCGCCTGATCGAATACGTCGAACTCTTTCGCGGGACCATAGACGGCGCTAGTGTCCACCCCCGCGAAGTGGTCAAGTTGGCGCTCGCCAAGAACGCGGCTGCCGTGCTCTGCGCCCATCCGCACCCCTCGGGAGTCGCCGAGCCGAGCCAAGCCGACGAACTCATCACGCAAAGACTACGCGAGGCCTTGGCTCTAGTGGACATACGTGTCCTCGATCACCTGATCATAGCAGGCGGCGAAGTTTTGTCGATGGCCGAAAAAGGAATGATTTAGGAGTTGGCGGTACATGGCCGGCGTTGGATGTCAGCGCCGGCCTTCCAAGGCCGCATCGCCGTCTTCTCCGATTGCGGTCGCGAATTTCCCGGCTCGGATGCGGAGGCGGCTTCCGTCGGTTTCCGATTGGCTTTCCCGAATAAGGCCTGAAGCATGGATGAGTCGGAGGTATTCGATGCCAAAGGGAAGTTCCCCGGAAGCCGATTCGTCGTAGGGACCGTCAACTTAGTCTCGGGCGCTGACAGGACATCGGCGCTCGATCTATCGATCTCAATTGTCCCGGCACCATGAAGCCAGATGCTCGCATAAAGGAGATTAAGGGGGCGGGATTACTGAATTGTTTCAGCCTATCACGTCGTGCTCGAAGTCCAGACCCTGCGCGCGCGAAGCGCGTGCTCGGCGAGTCGCGCAGACGCGCGAGTCTGGACTACTGCGCGCGACGTGATCCG